>VYMD01000721.1_pt1 | contig 10793 bp, 10 predicted proteins | sample 5115311 | NCBI WGS metagenome assembly VYMD01 (sample SAMN12291779, study PRJNA351875) | freshwater metagenome | isolation source: freshwater lake | place: USA: Michigan, Wintergreen Lake | collected 2013-08-08
ATGTACCGCAAGTCCTTCGTCATCGCTGTGCTTATCTAAATGGTTGCCTTTTTTAACTTTTTTATTGAGATCATTAAGCATTTCTACTTATTGCAAAGGTGAGATGCTCCCGTTTAATATCTGTATCTAAAGAGGTATGACTAATTTTCCTAAATCATCTATAGTTACCAGCGTAGGGTAATGGCAGTATAAAAGTGGACAACTGACTCTCTAAAGTTGGACGATTCTCTCTCGATAAATTTCTTTAAGTTAAAACCGAGTCATATACATGAATAACCTCATCACTATTCGAGAAGCCTCCGATTTACTCGGAGTTAGCATTAAAACCCTCCGGCGCTGGGAACAACAGGGTAAAATTGCCCCAATTCGTACCCGCGGCGGCCATCGCCGATTTCGACCGGAAGATCTCTTACAATCTGGTCAAGCAACCCCATTGATTATTGGCTATGCTCGTGTTAATCGACCTGAACAAAAACCCCAATTAGACACCCAGATAAAAGCGTTAGAAGACTTTTGTCATCAACAGGGTCAACCCTTTGAAATTCTCACCGATATCGGCAACGGAGTCAGCTACAATCGCCCTAGTTTTATGCGTCTAGTGAAGATGATTTGTCACGGTGAGGTGAAATCTCTAGTTTTAACCCATCCGGAAACTGTTAGTCTCTTTTGTCATGATTTTATTTTGGGTTTGTGCGGTATCTTCAAAATCCAAGTCATTCTCCTCAATCAACCCCAGGAATCCATTGCAGCTGAGGATTTAGTGGATGATCTGCAATCCCTCATCACCATCTGTTACGATCATCTCTACCCACTACATAACCCGGCTCATCAGCAATTACTAGAATACCTAGGGGCGTTTAAGGATGTCCGTCTGGCTTAAAATCGTCCTTGGACTGGGTTTCTTATCCCTCTTTTTAGTTGTCTGATGCCGCCTCTGCTATTCCCCGAACAAGGGCCAAGAATAGTAATATTTTAGCTGACGGCTGACGGCTATGATAACTCTACATTGACGGCAAATGAAACTAGAAACCACGGCGATTAAACGGATTCTTGATGCTAACCTTGACCGCGCCAGAGAAGGACTGCGAATTATCGAAGAATGGTGTCGTTTTGGCTTAGATAATCTTGATTTAGCCCAAGAATGTAAAGAAATGCGCCATCAATTAGCTAGTTGGCACTCGATCGATCTTAAACGACATCGGGACACAGCCGGCGATATCGGCAGGGATTTAAGCCATCCCAGGGAAGAAATCCGCGAGACTGTCGAGGGACTGCTGCAGGCCAATCTCGCTCGCGTACAGGAGGCTTTCAGGGTTTTAGAAGAATACGGTAAACTCTATGATCTGGAACTAGGGATAGCCTGTAAACAGCTGCGCTATCGGGTTTATCAGCTAGAGAGTAAACTATTAATCTCTCCACCTCTGGAAAAACTGCAAGCATCTCCCCTCTATTTAGTCACTTCTCCTGCCGAAAATCTCCTAGAAATCGTCGAATTAGCCCTAAAAGGAGGTTTAAAATTGGTGCAGTACCGCCATAAAACCGCCGCTGATACCATTCGTTTAGAAGAGGCCGCTAAACTGTGTGAGTTATGCCACCGTTACGATGCTTTGTTTATTATGAACGATCGCGTCGATATTGCTCAGGCCATTCATGCCGATGGTGTTCACCTCGGTCAACAGGATGTACCGATTTCCCTAGCGCGGCAATTTCTCGGTCCGACGGCAATTATCGGCCGGTCCACCACTAATCCCCAAGAGATGGCCAAAGCAATCCAAGAAAAGGCCGATTATGTAGGAGTCGGTCCAGTTTATGCCACCCCCACGAAAGCGGGAAAAGCACCCGCAGGATTGGAATATGTCCGTTATGCGCGGGAAAATTGCCCTTTACCCTGGTTTGCGATCGGTGGTATTGATAGTAGTAACATTAAAGAGGTTTTAGAGGCAGGAGCGCAGCGGGTAGCTGTAGTCCGGGCCATCATGGAAGCGCAGCATCCCGAGGTCATCACCCAACAATTATTAAACCAATTAAAGTAGGGAACGGGGGTGTGGGGTGTAGGGTGTAGGGTGTGGAAAGAATAAATAAAAATAGTCTCCTGTCTCGGAGAATACTGTCTCGGAGAATACTGTCTCCTCCGATTAACTTGATTCGTTCATATCCAAATCCATGTCAGAAATAACCTTGCAAATCAACGGCAAAACTCAAACCTGTTTACCCGCAACTAAACTACCGCAAATGCTAGAAAATTTGGGCATGAATCCTCGGTTAGTTGCCGTGGAATATAACGGGGAAATCCTCCATCGTCAGTATTGGGAAAACACCGAAATCAAGGAGGGGGATAAATTAGAAATTGTTACTATTGTCGGGGGGGGATAAAATAATCAACAATCGACACTTGAGGGAAAAAACTTGTTAGTTATCGGTTTAATGAGTGGCACATCGGTGGATGGCATCGATACCGCTTTAGTGGAGATTAGCGGTACTGTGGAATCTCCACAGGTGCAGTTATTAGCTGGAGAAACCTATCCCTATTCCCCCCGATTACGAGAGACAATTTTGCAAGTCTGTGGGGGAGAAAAGCTATCTATTGAAGCTTTAGCCAGCTTAGATGATGATATCGCCGCAGAATTCGCCCATGCCGCTTTAAATATCCAAAAAGAAGCCCCAAAAGCCCAATTAATCGGCAGTCACGGTCAAACCGTTTTTCATCGACCCCCCGAAAACGATCGCCTCGGTTACACAGTACAATTAGGACGGGGAGCAGCGATCGCAAAAATTACCCGTATTCCCACCATTAGTAATTTTCGCGCTGCCGATATCGCCCAAGCTGGTCACGGTGCGCCCCTAGTGCCGAAAATTGACGCTTATCTGCTCTCTCACCCCACTAAAACCCGCTGCGTCCAAAATATCGGTGGTATTGGCAATTTAACCTATCTACCCCCCCGACAAAGGGAAAATTGGCAGCAAAAAATTTTCGGTTGGGATACTGGCCCCGGCAATGTCCTCATCGATTTGGCCGTACAATTTTTGAGCCAAGGCCAACAAACCTACGACCATAACGGTCAATGGTCGGCTCAGGGTCAACCCTGCTCCGAATTAGTTCATAAATGGCTACAGGAGCCTTATTTTCAACAATATCCTCCTAAATCCACTGGCAGAGAGTTATTTAGCCCCGCCTATCTAGCCCAATTGCGCCAGGATGCCCAAGCTTATTCCCTCAGTGATGCCGACTGGTTGGCTAGTTTAACCGATTTAACCGCGATTTCGATCGCCCACAGCTATCAAACCTTTTTGCCAGAAATGCCCGCGGAAGTGCTCCTCTGCGGTGGTGGCGCTCGCAATGCCTACCTGCGCCAACGACTCCTAGCACATTTGGGGTCAAATGTCAAGCTTTTGACCACCGATCAGGTAGGATTAAATAGCGATTTTAAAGAAGCGATCGCTTTTGCCCTCTTGGCCTATTGGCGCTGGCACAATTTCCCCGGTAATTTACCGAAAGTCACGGGGGCAAAAGCAGCGGTTTTATTAGGAGAAATTTATCTATGAGCAGCAGCTATGAAATATTTTCAACAATTCAACGCCAAAGGGTCAGCGATGGGCAAATAGTGCCAATTTTAAGCGATTGTACTGGGTATAAACGTCTTTTAATTCTTGTTTGGCCGCAATTGGGAGATTTTGACAGTCTCGAATACGCTTGGTGGTTAGAAAAAGAGGCAGCCCTTTGGCAAAATGCCGGGATAACCATTCGTGCCATCGGTATCGGCGATCGCAATTCAGGTTTAAAATTCGCTGAATATACGAAATTTCGGCAAGATTGGCTTTTTGTTGACCCCAAAGCCGAATTACATAATTTATTGGGACTGTATCGCGGTTTATCGTTAAAATTACCCAGATTTTCCCCCGGGCAAAATGCTTGGTTAAATCTAATTTTCATGTGTGCGGGTGTGGGTAGTCCGGGGACTCTGGCCGAAGTGCTGCGGGGTTATCTTGGCGATCGCAAAGCCCCCCAATTAATTGCCGAGGAGGAAACAATTCAAGCGCGGCCTTTACCACCTTTCCGGGGTTCCCTATTCAATCTTGCTGGGGGTCAAGGTTTTCAGCGACCTTTTGAATTAGCCACCCTGAGACTCCGTAATATGGGTCAAGTTTTGGGCAATTGGTCAACCTATGTCCCCGATAGTAGTTATCTAACCCAACGGGGAGGGACCTTTTTATTTGATAATCAAGGAAATTTACTCTATGAGCATCGCGATCGAGGTATCTTGGGTTTTGCTGAGAATATGAGTTATCCTCTCGCTTTTTTGCAGGATTAAGCTTTTTTCTTCTCCATCTCGCCCACTCCCAACTCTTTTTTAGCTTTTCTAGCTGATATAGCAAAGACCAAGGTGCTTAGGACAATCCATCGCTGAAACCCTGTTCAGATAAGAGTTTGAAAATTGAAAGCGTCCTAAATAACCCATTATTTGCTATAGCTAAAAAACTTTAATGTTATCCAACTACTTATTACCTAAAGATTGATGAAATTATTTGACGATTCATCCACAACTAGCGGGGGTTATTTATCTAAGAGATAAGTAAATATTATTTTAAGTTTATTTAAGGCTGTCATTACTAATGCTAAGTTGAGCATGGTAAATTTTCCCGTAGTATCAAAAAGGAAACTAATTCGACCCGTTCAGTCTAAACGGCGAGAGAAGGCATTTTGAGATTGAGCAACAACCTATGGCAAAGAAAACAAAGACAACCACTTATAAAGTCACCCTGAAAACACCCGATGGCGTGCAGACAATTGATGTTCCCGATGATGAATATATTCTCGAGGCAGCAGAAGAAAAAAAATTAGATTTACCCTTTTCTTGCCGTGCTGGTGCTTGCTCTGCTTGCGCTGGTAAAATCGAATCCGGTAGCGTTGATCAATCCGATCAATCTTTCTTAGATGACGATCAAATTAAAGCGGGTTATGTCCTCACCTGTGTCGCCTATCCTACTTCTAACTGTGTGATCGTCACCCACAAAGAAGAAGAGTTGTACTAATTTAACTCAATATTTGGGAGTTAGACAGTCCAACAACACAACAATAATAGAGCGGGAACTGCAAGAGCGACAGTTCTCGCTCTATTTGTATTTTTGGCTCTTGACTCGACAGTGATAGTCTGATAGTTTCATGTCCTCATATTACCTTGCTTGACTATATCTGACCATATTTGTATTGAACCTTCTAATACCGCTCACTTAAAACTCAAATCTGATAACTAATAACCGATCACTGATTATCGTCCCACTTCAGCGAAAATCTCGGCTAAAATCTCTCCAGCACCAGCATCGCGCAGTTTATGGGCTAAATCTCGTCCTAAAGCTTCCCCATGGCTAGGATCACCGCTAACCGAGTCCTTAATCAGGCGCTTACCGTCGAGACTAGCCACCATACCCGTTAAAGTTAGGATACCATCCTCGATCGCCGTATTCACTCCGATGGGAACTTGACAGCCCCCCTCCAACTCCCGTAAAAAAGCGCGTTCAGCATAGCATTTATCGCGGCTAGGGGCGTGTTCCAACACTTTTAGGACTTCCAAGACCTCCGGATCAGCATTGCGGCATTCTATCCCTAAAGCCCCCTGTCCCACCGCATGGAGAGAAATTTCCGCCTGGATAACCTGATGAACTCGATCGCCTAATCCTAACCTTTCTAACCCGGCTACTGCCAGAATAATCCCATCGTATTCTCCCGCGTCCAGTTTGGCCAGACGGGTGTTGACATTGCCGCGCACATCTTTAAAAGTCAGATGGGGATAATGGTGACGCAACTGGGCCAATCGACGCAGAGAAGAAGTCCCAATTACTGAACCTTCTGGTAAATTATCTAATTGATAGTCTTGATTTTTGCTATTTACCACCAAAGCATCGGCCGGATTAACTCTTTCGGTGACGCAACCCAAGATTAAGCCTTCGGGTAAATTAGTGGGCAGATCCTTGAGAGAATGGACAGCAAGATCGATCGATCTATCCAACATTCCCACTTCTAATTCTTTGGTAAATAAACCCTTATCACCGATTTTCGCCAAGGCCACATCGAGAATTTTATCGCCTTGGGTACTCATCGTCTCCACCTCAAACTGTCGATGGGGGTGGTGTTTACTCAATTCTGCCTGTACCCAGTAGGTTTGTACTAGGGCTAACTGACTTTTACGGGAACCGATACGCAGGGAACGAGGAGGACTAGAAACGGACATATCTGAAGTAGGAATTTAACTAAACATCTATCTGACTGCTCGATCTAGACTATCCTGATCTCACCCCTGTTGAGTAATCACTTTCTGGGTTGGGGGTAAATAGTTACATCTCTTAATATTTTTGGGGGAGTGGGGGATGGGGTGATGGAGTTTTAGGGAAATAGTCATAGGTTTGTTTAATCTCTCGCAATCCCTTTACTAGAATGGGATGATGAGGTCAAAGTTTTTGCGGCTATAGGTTGAATTAAGCAGAGTAAAACCATTATTCCCCATGGCACAGCAAAGCTAAAAGCTCAAGTTAAAATAGAAAAACCAAGGTTAAAACAGAGTCTAACCAATGACAATATTTTAACGGAAAAATTGACTAATTCAGGAGTTATTATCATGCTAGACCAAATGATGAAGATGTTAGAAGGACAACAAATAAACTCTTATCGTCTTAATAAGTTTATCGGTGCGGGGGGTTTTGGAGGTGTATTTCATGCCAGTGAAATAGTCAGAAATACATCGGTTCAAGAAGTGGCAATTAAAGTTATTCCCGAAAGTAGCGATGATAAATTAATTGAGTTACAAAATGCCAGAAAATTAGAACATTCTAATTTAATTAAAGCTTATTCCGTGGGGGAATTTCGTTTTCTCAATACGGAGATGCTTTATTTAGTGATGGAACTGGCACAGGGTAGCCTAGAAAATCACATTCAAAAAGGCGGTTTGTCAGCGGGGGAGATTAAAAATATTACTGCTCAAGTCGCCCAGGGCTTAAATTATCTTCATGGACAAAATAAAGTCCATCGAGATTTAAAACCGGGTAATATCCTGAGGGTTAATCAACAATACAAGTTAGCAGATTTTGGCTTAATTAGAACTTTAAATAACAAAAGCCACACTCAAACAGTACATAATAGCGGGACAATTATTTATATGCCTCCCGAAGCCTTTAAAGGTGATATTTCATCGGCTTGGGATCTGTGGTCATTGGGTATTATGTTAATCGAAATGACGACTAATCAACTTCCCTATAAGTTTAATAATGATATTAACCAATTAATGGCAAAGGTGATGAATTGTGAGCTACAAATCCCTAGTTTACCGAAAGAGTTTAAACCAATTATTGAAGGGTGTTTGCAAAAAGATAGAAAACAAAGATGGACAGCACAACAGGTTTTAAATGCTTTACAACCTGTTCAACAAGCAGCAGTCAGGATGCCTGTGTCACCAATACCCCCAATTGCTTCACCTACTCCATTTACCGAAAAACTAGCCAATGGGATAAGACTAGAGATGGTAAGCTTACCAGCAGGTAAATTTCTCATGGGTTCTTCTGAAAGTGATGATGAAAAGCCTCCACACCAAGTTAAAGTCAACAGTTTTGCCATTGGCAAATATCCTGTCACTCAAGCACAATATCAAGCGGTAATGGGAAACAATCCCTCTTACTTTAAAAATAATCCCCAAAATCCAGTAGAAAATGTTAGTTGGCACAACGCTCAAGCCTTTTGTCAGAAATTGAGTCAAATAACCGGGAAAACCTATCGCCTACCCACAGAAGCGGAATGGGAATATGCTTGTCGTGCGGGGACAACCACTCGCTATTATTTTGGTGATAATGATAATCAGTTAGGAAATTACGCTTGGTATAGGGGAAATTCTAATCTCACAACTCATCCCGTAGGACAGAAAAAGCCCAATGGTTGGGGACTATATGACATGAGTGGCAATGTTTGGGAGTGGTGCGAAGACGATTGGCATAATAGCTATGCTGGAGCGCCGGATGATGGCACGGCGTGGATTGATAATGATAATCGTTCTCAGTCTTTAAAATGTCTGCGGGGCCGTTCTTGGTACTGCAATCCGCATTTCTGCCGTTCCGCTTACCGCTACTACTACTTCCGCCGCGACTACGGCAACGCCCTCGGTTTTCGGGTGGTGTGCGGTGCTGGGAGGACTCTGTAACCCTTATTCTCTTTTTCCCCTTTTTACCCTTTTTTACTTTTTTCTTTTTTTCTCTCTTTCCCGCCTAGCGGCGACCCTTTGCTCTTTTGCCTTTTTGCCCTTTGTCTCCCGCCGCTAGGCGGATAGTTTTGCGATAGACTAGGATTTTGCGGTGGATTGCGCCGCGCTAATTTTTATCAATCTCGCTCGTCCCAGTTCATTCTCTAAGACTTTCTGATATAGTTCACTTATTATTTTCGTTATGCAGGTCATATTTACTATATATGACTGATATTTTTTGGGAGTCTGTGTCTGTATTCGATGGTACATAAGCTTTTCAGCTTGCTTGTCCCCCTGTCAGGAAAATCCCCCTTTTCCTCCACAAATAATAAGACAGCGATCGCCCTTTTTCATTACAGGTGACAGAAAAGTTAGTGCCTCTCCTCACCAAAAAATGATCGCACTAAGCCTTACCAAAATTCATTAAAAATACTATCAATCGCTTCTTCCAATCCGGGCAAATAATTCTCAATTATAGTCCAAACTACATCAAGATCGACTCGTAGATAATCATGGGCTAAAACATTTCTAAAGTCGCCAATTTTTACCCATTCAATATTCGGCTGTGAAGCCTTCCAGTCCTCTGGTAACTGTTTAATGGATTCTCCCATAACCTCTAAATTTCTAAGGACAGCATCTTGAATCAAGATATTGTTCATAAAATCATTTTGTCCCTGTTGTGTATAATTCTCAATTCGAGTTAAACATTCTCGAATATGAATCAAGTAAATTCTGGCATCTTTCATAACATTATTGCCTCTGCCAAAATACGCTCTTTAATAAACTCGTGTAAAGATTTAGCCGATACAACATCAACTTTTCTATCCAATAAATCTTCTAGATCATGAATTAAACCGACCGGAAACCAAGACGAAATTTTTTCTATATCATAATCAATTAAAAAATCAATATCACTATTTTCTGTTTCTTCACCTCTAGCGACCGAACCAAATAAACGGACATTAAAAGCCCCATGATTCGCCGCAATTTCTAGGATTTTTTCGCGCTTTTCCTGAATTAAATTTTTTAAAGACATTACTCAAACCTCCCACTTCTCCATCTTAAACAATAAAACCGCAATCGCCCTTTTTCATTACAGATGACAGAAAAGTTAGTGCCTCTCCTCACCAAAAAATGATCGCCCTTGATAATTGAAATATCCCTGTCGGATTCGCTCCGGCCACAGCTTTCGTCATTAAAGTAAACAAGCGACCATGGATAATAACTATATGATTGCTGTGCTGAGAGCCTTTTGTCAAGCCTAATTGAGATGCTCTTACCCTCGGAGAAAGATGCCCGCCACGAATAAAGAAAAATGGCATAAAATAGAAAAAACTCACCCTCAGCGACCAAGGCGATGGCAGCAGAAACAGCGAAAATCAAGCTTTATCGGAAAACCTATCAACTTCCCCGACTAAATCGCCCCGATTTATTAATTTTACAGGATCAGATTCAAGAAAGACAGCAACTGATTAAAACCGGAAAACGGGTTCGCAATACATGGTTAGGATTGAGGAAAAAAGAAGAACCCCTCAATTTCGAGGAAACCTTTCAAGAATTGGAAAGATTAGTCGGGGACTATAACCAGTTAATCAGATTTCTCACCGACCATAAAGATGAATACCGGCGGTTTTTCCTGTCACTCACCGAGGAAATCAAAGAGGCCGTGGCGGTTAAATGCCAGAAATTGGCAGAAACAGAGCGAAAACGCCAATCTTTGGAGAATAGCATCGGCTCGGCCGAACTGCGAGATACCCTGAGACTACAGAAACAGCAGATTTTCCGCACCGTGATTCTTGTTGGTCGCGCTAGCTTGCTCATGCTCAAGAAAATCGACCTAATCAGCGAAAGTATCCAGAAATTAGCCGAAGATCAGGATACACAAAAACGGGTTTTCTCGAAAATGATCGGCGAGTTGAACGGGTACAAACAAGTGTATCAGTTGCAGATCGAGTTAGATAATCTGGAAAAAGAAGCGATCGAAATGGCCAAAGTAGCCATTAATCTAGAACAATACCTAAAACCAATTATCGGACAGTTTCAGGGTTTGATCGATCGAGTAGTGACCATTGACGGGGAACTTTCCCGCAGTGTCAGCGAAGTGGAATCCCTCGTCCAGAACATTCTCAGTTCCGAATCGGCCGTATCTTTCCGCAAAAACGAGAATCTATCGGCTAGTTTGCTCAATTTCCTCGTCACCAGCGAAGAAAAGCGCGGCCGTTTAGCGAGCGCATTAGAGCGAGCCGAACAGGAAGGATGGCAATGGACAGAAGTGGAAATCCCCGACGAGGAAATCGAACTGGAAACCGCCATTCAACGCATCAACGACCATGTAATCGAGAGAGTCAGGGACTTTAGCACCTCCGTCGTCGGTGACTCTCCTATTCCTCCCCAAACTCAACCAGAGACAGCGTCAGGCAATAAAACTTCATTTACCGAAAACCTAGCCGATGGGATAAGACTAGAGATGGTAAGCTTACCAGCAGGTAAATTTCTCATGGGTTCTTCTGAAAGCGATTCTGAAAAGCCTCCACACCAAGTTAAAGTCAACAGTTTTGCCATCGGCAAATATCC
>VYMD01000438.1_pt1 | contig 10778 bp, 11 predicted proteins | sample 5115311 | NCBI WGS metagenome assembly VYMD01 (sample SAMN12291779, study PRJNA351875) | freshwater metagenome | isolation source: freshwater lake | place: USA: Michigan, Wintergreen Lake | collected 2013-08-08
CAACCCAATTGACCGATCGCATAGGAAATCTGTTTTCCGAAAGGAAGAGAAGGTTTTTGCATTTTAGTTTCTTCCTACTTTCCTAAAGCGACACAAATGCAAAAACCTTCTCTTCCTTTCGGCAAACAGATTTCCTATGCGATCGGTCAATTGGGTTGGTCTACTTTGATCAACATCATCGGACTCCACCAAGTTTACTTTTATTTACCACCGGCTCCGAAGGCGGGTGAAGATTGTTTTCCAGATCTCATCGAAAAGATGGCCTTTTGGGGACTTTCAACAATTGGTGTTGTTGCGGCCGTCGGTAGATTATGGGACGGGGTTACCGATCCAGTCGTCGCCAATTCTTCAGATCGTTTCACATCAAAGTTTGGAAGACGCATTCCGTTTTTAGCGTTAGGTGGCTTGCCAGCGGCCGCATTTTGTTGGTTGATCTTCGTTCCGCCAAATCACTTCATCTCCAATGGAAACCTCATTTGGATGACAACGTTTATGTTGTTATTCTATTTGTTTCTCACAGTTTATGTGACTCCGTATTTTGCTCTCATTCCAGAATTGGGTCATACTCCCAATGAACGATTGAACTTATCTACTTATATTTCCGTAACATATGCACTCGGTATCATTGTTGCATCTACGGAACCGATCATCTCAAATATATTAAAAGCAAACTTTGTATATTCGCAAGATCCGGCGTTACAATCATTGATATCCAGGCAATATGCATTAGGGATTCTTTGTTTGTTTGCGGCCATTTGTATGTATTTTCCAGTATTTGCCATACATGAAAAAACATATTGTGAGTCGGAGGCTTCCAGTGTTCCCTTTCGGGAGGCGATTGTTCTCACCTTCAAAAATAAAAATTTCAAATACTTTGCACTCTCAGATCTTTGTTACTTTTTAGCCTTAACAGTACTTACCACTGGTATTTCATACTATGTGACTGTTCTCCTCCAATTGGAACGGGACTTTGTGACCCAGTTACTAACGATTATGCTATTGGTTTCTTTTGCTTTCTATCCTGTTGTCAATATAGTAGCAAAGAAGATTGGTAAAAAGAAGACCGTGCTTCTTGGATTTTACATTTTTCTCGCACTTTTCCTTTCTATCTTCTTTATTGGGAAAAATTCACTTCCGATTTCACCGTACATCCAAGGTTATATGATCGTTGGTATTGCCGCGATACCTATTGCCATTCTGGGTATTTTACCAAATGCGATCCTTGCTGATATCGCTGAGTTAGATGCTCTCAAGACTGGTTCGAAGCGAGAAGGTTTGTTTTACGCTGGTCGAACCTTTATGCAAAAATTGGGACAAACACTCGCAGTTCTTATATTTAGCTCACTCATCCTTGTCGGCTTAAATTCAGAAGAGAAAAAAAACGTCTCTCCCAATGTAACAGGAATTATTGCACCATCTGTTTCTGAAAATGTGGTAAAAGAAGTGCAAAAAGTACCAGAGAACACTGCTCAGGAACAAAATAAATTAGGAGAAGCCACAAATAAAGTGGATACGATCATTTGTAAAGTGGAACAAGAAGAAAGTGGCGGTGAAATGGGTGTAAGATTGACGGGTCCTCTTGCTTCTGCCTTCTGTTTGCTCGCGATCTATCTGTTTGGAAAATACAAAGAAGATGAGACTTTAGAAGAGATTGCCAAGATAAGGGGTCAATAGATCCTGGCAATTGGAGATACAGATGAGATATCGCATTGAGACAACCAAATTGAAGAATGGATACATCGAAGCCAAGCTCATTGAAACTACGACCAATAACCCTATTGAGTTTCGTATATGTGACACGGAAGAATATGCACAGTCTCAAATCAAAGATTGGCAAAAACGCTTTCGAATGAATGAGCCTTCCGAACAAGAATAGATTTCCATTCCGAGGGAGATCTATTCTTTCTACTATTTTTCTTCTTTCCTTCCTGATAGCCTGTCGCTCTTACAAAGTTAAAGACTACTTTCATTCCGACTTCCAGTGTCATGCAGACACTGGTTGGAAGAATCCTAAAGACTTTCAAAAGTATTTAAAAATTTGGACCCAAGCTAGGCTCGTCTACCAGCTTGAGAACCAAAGTATCAAACAATCTAAAGTTGTCATTGTCGGCAATAGCCTCGTACAAGGTTTCGTTCCAGAGCTAATGAAAAAAGAGCTTCCTGGAGTTCCCATCGTCAATCGAGGCATCGGTGGGGATATGACCGAAACTTTGCTAGAACGTATCGAAGAAGATGTCCTTACTTTGTCACCGCAAACCATCATCATTGAGATAGGTGGAAATGATATGATCTATAGCAAATGTTTGTCGCAATCTCAAAAGAACGTTGAGTTGATCGTCCAAAAGATTCATAACAAAAATCCAAGCACAAAGGTCATTTTCCTTGCCGTTCCTCCGACATTGGTTCCAGAGTTAAACCGTATTGTTCCTATTTTTAATCTATTTCTTTCTGAATTTGCCAGATCCAAGAAGAATGTCACATACTTAGAAGTTTGGGACTCTATGCGCAATCCAGATCAAATTCGTATTGGTGATGATTTTGTTCGTCCCAATGGTGATCCCATCCATTTTAATGAAAGGGGATATGAGGTTTGGGGTAAAAAACTTCGACCATTACTATAATCTAAATGGCATATATACTTTTTTTAAAAGAAGGTCTAGTTTCTAAAGATGAATTGATTCAAGAAGTCAAATCGAACGACAGAGGCCTGTTTTATTTACAACAAAATCGTGAAATCAGACATAGGTTTTCCTTCAATATTTCTTCATTAGAGATCGAAGTAGATGAGATTCCCACTCGATCCGAACTTCTCGAGTGTCGAAGTTTTTTTTCTGCAAAAAAAATCGATGTTTTGGCGATACAGTCTTACATTAATCCAACTCTTCCCAACATTTTCTGTTTTGATATGGATTCGACTGTCATCCAACAAGAAGTCATCGATGAATTGGCAAGAAAACATGGCGTCTTCGAAGAAGTGGCAAGTGTCACAAAACAAGCGATGGATGGAGGGATGCAGTTTGATGAAGCCCTGAAGTTGAGAGTCAAACATTTAAAAGGTTTATCTCGCGTTAGCTTTGAAGAGGTTTATTCACTTTTGACATTAAATCCTGGTATGGATATGGTGTTTCAAGAATTGCCATCAAAAAATACAAAGATTGTGATTCTTAGCGGTGGCTTTACTCCTGTTCTTGAGCTATTTGCAAAAAAATATCCGATACATTTTTTTCGAGCCAATGGTTTGGAAGAGAAAGATGCAGCCTTTACTGGTGAAGTACTGGGTGAGATTATTAACAAAGAAAAAAAAGCATTCTATTTAGAATCAAAAAGCAAAGAGCTCAAGATTCCCATTCAACAGATTGTTGCAGTAGGTGACGGGGCAAATGACGGAGCCATGTTGCAAAAGGCAGCTATTGGTGTTGGGTTTCACGCAAAACAAGGCTTAAAAGATCAAATTGTAAATTGGTTGGATTTTTGTGATATGAGCGCTCTATTATTTCTCTTTCGCTAAACGACTGAGTTCATCTAATATTTGTAATGCTTCCATCGGTGGAATTTGATTGGTATCAATTTGATTCAATCTTTTTAAAATCTTAGTCTCCGTTTCCGTTTTTGAGTCTTTATTTACATTTGGATCTAAAATCCCTGAAAATAAACTTGGTTCTTCCTGTTTGATTTTAATTTCTTTCTTCTTCGATTCTAATCCCAATAATAATTCCTTTGCACGATTAGTAACCTGATTAGGTATCCCTGCAAGTTTTGCGACGTAAATTCCGAATGATTGTTTTGATTTTCCTTTTTTTACTTTCTTTAAAAATAAGATCTCGCCTTCTTTCTCATACGTATCTAAATACAAATTGAAGATTCCATTACCTTTATCTAATTCTGTCAATTCATGGTAATGAGTTGCAAAGATAGTTTTTGCTCTTGGAAAATCCTTTGCCATATATTCAAGAATTGCCCATGCAATGGAAAGTCCATCGTACGTAGAAGTTCCTCTTCCTACTTCATCAAAAAGGATCAAACTGTTTTCTGTGTAATGATTCAGAATGTAGGCAGTCTCTTTCATTTCGATAAAAAAAGTCGATTCTCCAGTTGTGAGATTGTCTCCGGATCCTATCCGAGTAAAAATTCGATCCACAATGGGTAGGGATGCAGACTTTACGGGTAAAAACGAACCCATCTGAAATAAAATTTGATTGAGTGCAACCTGACGCATATAAGTTGATTTACCAGCCATGTTCGGTCCAGTAAGAATCGCGATCGAATCATCTTTAGGATCCAATTCCAAAGAATTAGGTACAAATCGTTCACCAATCGGTAAAAAGGCTTCTACAACAGGATGTCTTGCATCCGTTAACTGAATTTTACCATCATCTCGTATTTCGGGACAGACCCACTGGTATTCTTCCTTGCAAATGGTAAGCGAAAGATGATAGTCTAACGAAGCGACTTCCGTTGCTAGTTCTAAAAAATCAGAGAAGAGGGAAAGACAACCGCTTATCAAAGTTTCAAATTCAGCCTTTTCAATCCTTTCGATAATTTCGTCTGCGGCTAAGATCAATCTCTCTTTTTCTTCCAATTCAGGAGATGTAAATCTTTCTCCTGTAACGAGAGTTTGTTTTTTGATAAAATGTGATGGGGCATCTTTTGCTTGTCCTCGTGACACCTCAATAAAATAGCCTAGGATTTTATTGTATCGGATCTTTAGGCTACTCATTCCTGAATTAAGTTTTTCCCTTTCTTCAAGTTCGAGTATCCAGTCTTTGCCTTTTTCTTTTGCTGTGATCGCCTCATCATATTCTTTTGAGTAGCCACTTTTTATAAATGGTGAATTGCCCAAAAACGCAGGCAACTCTCCTTCAAAGATACAATCATTGAGAGTTTGATTGAAGGATTGTAATTTTTGTGGCAGTGAGCCAAAAGAAAACCCGATCGCATCTAAAATGGCTTTGATATTTCCGTAAGCTGAGATCGTCTTTTGTATCCCTCGAAAGTCGCGGGGACTTGCCTTACCTCCGCGAAATCGAGACAATACTCTTTCTATATCGATGATTTCCGAAAGTGCTTCGACTAATTGAGCTCTTTCTTTTTTTGATGTCGATAGGATTTGAATCTTATCCCAATGTGATTTGATCATTTGAGGATTACGCGTTGGGAATAAAATTCTCTGTTTGAGGTAACGTTTACCTGCTGAGGTGATACAACGATTTAATACTCCAAAGAGTGTATGATTTTTGTTATTGTCATTCTCGACTAACTCTAGATGGTCGATGGTCCGTTCATCCAATCCTAAAAATTCTGCTTGGTCGATGAGTCTAGGTGATTTGAATCGAAAGTCATGTTTGCGATAGTTGTATTTTAAGTAGGCATCCAATACATGAACTACGGTATCTATACCCGACAATGTGGACTTAGGGAGAAAATCACCTGTAACGGGCGTAAGGGTGGGCTTCTTTTGTGTGGAAATAACGGGTAAATACTTTTCCGATTCAGCCGAATACAAAACTTCACTCGGCGAAAATCTTTGTATCGTATCTCGTATGCGCTCTGAATCAGACTCTGGAAGATAAAAGTAGAGTAGATCCGCTGTCGATACATCAGCAAAAGCGATGTAGACATATTTTTTTTCTAAATAGATCAATGAGAGATAATTGTTTTGATAGCCACCAAGTAAGTTTTCTTCAACTACTGTTCCAGGAGTGATGATTCGCACAACTTCCCTTGTCATTATTTTTGCTTTTGGGTCTTCGGGTTTGATCTGTTCGCAGACTACCACTTTCCTGCCAGCGTGTATCAGTCTTGCAATATAGCTTTCTGTCGCGTGGTAGGGAATCCCCGCCATTGGGATTTGGTTTTGTCTTTTTGTGAGAGTGATGTCTAGGATAACAGCCGCATCCTTTGCATCGTCGAGAAACATCTCATAAAAATCTCCCATTCGGAAAAATAGGATCGCGTCAGGGTGTTGAGCTTTGATCTCAAGATATTGCCGCATAACGGGCGTATTTAAGGCTTCAATCTCTTCTTGCATTTTTTATGAGTTCTCGAATTTTATGATGGTCTTTTTGGCCATTCGTCTCGACACCACTCGCAACATCGATCCCAAATGGATGCAGGTATCGAACTGCTTCTTCTACGTTGTCAGGAGTGATACCACCAGCGAGTAAATATGGTCTTTTTACTTTTTTCACGTATTCCCATGGGAATGTATGTCCAGTTCCCCCACCTAGCTCGCGTTTATAGCTATCCAGAATCACCAAAGGCAATTCCGGACAAAGCAGGGATTCGTCACCAACGGCTCCCTGCAATCGAAATGCGGGAAGCAGGGTTTTTTCAGCTTTGTATTTATCCCAGACAGAGGTGATGTCAACAGGATCACCGGCAATCAATTGGATCAAATCTGGTTTGAATTTGGTTACAATCTCTTCTATTTCCAAAACTTCGTTTTGAAAAAACAAAAACACAACTTTGGGAAACCCTTCTGCAGTTCTATTGGCTAAAAGGTTGGGGACATCACTTGGATGGATGCTACGAGGTGAAGCCTTTGAAAAGTTAAGACCAATAAAATCGACATTCAGTGAATGACATAGATCAATCGTGTCCCGATCTTTGATACCGCAGATTTTGACCTTGGTGGTTACCATATCCTGATAACCAAAATGATTTAATTCAGATTGGAAGCAATCGCTCCTTTATAACCAAAGTGTAAAAATTTCAACATAGAATCTTCGTACAAAAGCATTTCCGATTTTGAGATATTTTGGCGGATCATCTGGACGAAGATGTTTAAGAAAAAGGAAAGAATATTGCGAATGGCAAACTCACTCACATCGCCCTTGTAATTCGGATTTGCTTCTTTGAAGTGTTTGTACTGTTCAAAATTCAAGGCAGTGAGTCGAGATAAAAGAGTATCTGGAAAATCTTCAAGAGAAGAACCTTGCGATTTTAACAAAAGTAAGGTGAAAATATCTCTGTGGTTGTCGACGTAATTGAGCCCGATATCGAAACGTTCTTTCCACGTTTCATAACTATCGTTGAATCTTTTTTCAAAATAATTGGGCTGGGAGATAAAATCAAATGCCTTTTCCAGTCCAGAAAGTACCGGATTTAGAATTTCGATCAGGAGATGTTCTTTATTCTCGAAATAGTTATAGATGTTGCTCGTTGAGACTTTTGCTTTTTTTGCGATGGTCCGCATTGACGCCTTTTCGAATCCCATTTGTATGAATTCTTCTTTGGCCGCGTTCAATATCTCTCTTCTAGTGTGTTCTTTCGGGGTCTGCATGATCCTGAACGTTGTTTCCTAAAAAAAGATCTTCCGGTTTCTTACCTATTTGTAAAGCCCAAATTTACAAATTGACATTCTTTTGGAATAAACTTGTTAAAACTGGGTAGAGTCGGAAACTACCGATCGCAATACAGGGATGGAAACTCTGCTGAAAATCAGTCTTCCAGACCTCTAGGTTCGCAATTTTTTGAACCCGAGGATCCTGAAGGGATTCCCATTGGAAAAATCCATCAGAGCGATAGATCCAAGTGTGTTCCCAGTCAAATTCAGAGATTTCCTTCCAAATGCCCTCCGCATCTTTATCCGGCAAAATTCCTAATAGAATGGAAGCCTTCCTCCAACTTTCTTGTTTTCGAAGAATTTGAAGGGTGTGTTTGACTGCACTCGGATTGTGAGCGGGATCAAATACTAAAAGTGGGGCCTTGTGTATTGCTTCCAGTCTACCTTGCGGGCGAGGAAATTGATCCCAAGATACCTTTGTAGAGGAAGGCAAAATCCCCAAATCGACAAGGCACCAATGGGCAAATTCAAAATTAGATTCTAGATAATTGTCAGTAGCGTCTGTTTGGTGAAATCGAACTGGCACATGTAAGGATGCCGCGACTTCTTCAATTTTGTTTCGAAGGGATGAGTTCTCTTCAAAACTATAAATGACCTTTGTATTCGATCCAACGATGTGTAATTTTTCGGTAACTATCTTTTCCGGAGTATCTCCCAGAATTTCTTTGTGATCCAATCCAATACGTGTAAGTATGACTACATCGGGGTTGATTAGTTTTGTCGCATCCAATCTCCCTCCAAGACCTGCCTCCCAAACTTCAAACTGACATTGTTTTTTTTCAAAGAAGTACATGCAGACCAAAGTAAGACATTCAAAATAAGAAAGCTTTAAAAGGGTTTCATGATTTAAATTCATCAAATGAGTGATGATTTCATCTGCTTCTTGTTCTGTGATCATCCTTCCATTGACCATGATACGTTCGAGAGGAGAAACAAGGTGTGGCGATGTATACAATCCAACTTGAAGAGAATCCTGTTTTTGATTGATTAGTGTAGCTAGATAATGCGATGTGCTACCTTTTCCGTTTGTTCCGACCACTGAAAATCTGAATTCATTTTGTTTGTTGGAAGTGTAGGGAAACAATCCGAAACTTTCGAGGTGTTTTTGAAAATCATCCAACTGGTATCCTTTAAATACGTTGAAGTTTCTTGTTTTTTCTGGATTCTGTAATGATGATAGAGTTTTAAAAAAAGAGCTCATCTATTTTTCAGCTGTGAGAGAAGGATCTTTTCAATTTTTTTGATCCATTTCTTTTCTACTTCTAATTTAGTGAAATATTCAAATTGACGGATGCCTTGATAAAGTAACATGGAATAGCCGGGAATGATCTTCGATCGTTTTGCCTTTGCCAATTTGACTAGTTCTGTTTCTAAAGGATTGTAAACGATGTCAAATAGCGTCATTTCCTTGTGGAAGAAATGTTTTTCTAAAAGAGTGTCTCCGCCTACACCCTTCATACCTACAGGTGTTGTGTGTATCACAAGAGAAATGTCTTCCCTCTGCTCATAGACTTCTTCGTTCGAAATGGCAGATACGATTCCCTCCACACCCAGGGATTGGATCATGTCGGATACAGCGATGTGATTTCTTGCGAGAATACGAATCTTTTTCGCAGGCTTTTTATTTGTTTTGAAGCTTTTTTTTGACTGTAGGTGTTTGACTAAAGAAAACAAAATTCCTTTTGCGCTACCCCCACTGCCCAATACTAGGATCGTTGAACTATCCTTTGGTGAAAGTAGGGATGGATCGGTCTCTAAAATGGACCGGAGTGCTCCTTCTCCATCGGTATTTTTTGCGATAATGTCCTCGTCTTCAAAAAGTAGTGTATTGGATGCCTTCATTGTCTCTGAGGCTTCGCACGCACTACTTGCAATTTGGAATGCCCATTCTTTAAAGGGAATCGTAACGGAAAGGCCCTTTACACCTGCAATTTTTAAGGGAGAGAGTCCAAGTTTAGGCCATTCCTCGTTTTCAAATACTAAATAAACTCCGTCGAACTTCGAGTATTCAAAAAGAGTATTGTGAATCCAAGGAGAGAGTGTATGTCCTAGAGGAAACCCGAGGATACCGAAAATCTTTGTTTTGTTAGTATACATTTAATTTACCCGTGTAGGATCTATTTTTATCTTATGGACGAAGTGAGGGCATGCCGAAAATTGAGTATGGATAGGTAATTGATTTATGTTTCATACCCCGATTGCGGCTCCGTCCGAGCCTTGGACCATTTTAGTTGATATATTATTCTTTTTTCTCGCTTCAGCCGCTTGTGCCTATTACTTTTATTATTACAAACGAAAAGATCTTTTAGGAAAATTTTGGGGCTCTACTTTTGTTGCAGGCATTGGTGCCTTGATCGTTTTTGCCACCTTACAAACCTATATTCGAGACGTCATTATGTGGCTCATGTCGCCAAAAATTGGTTCCACTCAGCTTTCAAATGTGAATTTGGTCGCGATCTTTTTGGGTGGTTTCATTGCGCTTTACGTCATGAACCGTATCAACCATAACAAGGAAAGGCGGGATTGATAGATTTTGTCGCTTTTCATACAATTTGAGATATTTTAAAAAATTATAATAGAATCCAAGCACGGCTAAAACAAAGCCCTGTTTTCCATCCAAAAAACCGAATCTTACGAAGTACATATAAAACGATTTGAATGCTCCCTTCGCAAAAGCCCAGGGGATAGAACTGTAGGTACCTTTCCGAAATTCTTCTTCAGCGAAAAGACTAGAATATCTATCAATAAAACTCAAATGATCCGACAGGTTGTGATAAGAAAAATGATATAAGGGGTGTTTGAGTTTTTTAGGTTGATTTTGAAGGAATACCTTCTCGTGAACGATTCCACCCCCAAACTTACCTTTGGATTTTTGAAACAATCTGATTTGGTAATTCGGATAGAACCCGCCAAATTTGATCCATTTCCCAAGATACCAAGTGAGCCTTGGAATCAGATAACCTTCGTTTGACTGTAAAAGGTTTGGATTATTAAATATTGATAGTATCTCTTCTTTCAGACCGGGAGATACGACTTCATCTGCATCAAGCGCAATCACCCAGTCATTTTTGATGTGAGAGATGGCGAAATTTTTTTGGCTTGCGTAGTTATCGAAAGGACGGTGGAAAACTCGGGTATTGTATTTTTTTGCAATCTCTAAAGTAAGGTCTGTCGATCCAGAATCAACTATAACAATATCGTCTACAAAATGAAGTGCCTGTAGTGTACGTTCTAAATTGTCCTCTTCATTTAGAGTGATGATTGTCGCGGAAAGAGGAAGAGGCATCAATATTATGAAGGTTTATTTTCGCGTACAGATGTAAAGCTATTTGATAAAGGAATTTCCAATCTTGCGGTTGTAGAATCTTCCCCAATTATGATTCGGAAAAAATTTGGATCAATGCCTTCACCCTTTAACATAATTAATATGAGA
>VYMD01000443.1_pt1 | contig 10737 bp, 10 predicted proteins | sample 5115311 | NCBI WGS metagenome assembly VYMD01 (sample SAMN12291779, study PRJNA351875) | freshwater metagenome | isolation source: freshwater lake | place: USA: Michigan, Wintergreen Lake | collected 2013-08-08
ATCCGCCCGCGCGCTTCTCAAAAGCTCGACTACGAGGCGGAGTTGATGGTCGTCATCGGCAAGCGGGCCAGGAATGTCGATGAGGCACAGGCCCTCGAGCACGTCTTCGGCTATACCATTTTCAACGATGGCTCCGTGCGCGACTATCAGCGCAAGGGTGCGCAATGGACGCCGGGCAAGAATTTTGATCGCACGGGACCGGTTGGCCCGGTGGTCGTCACATCGGACTCTCTTCCGCCTGGCTGCCACGGGCTCGATATTGCCTGCCGCCTGAACGGGCAGACCATGCAAAGTTCCAACACCTCCGACATGATTTTTTCTGTTTCGAGGACAATCGCGATCATTTCAGAATTCGCGACCTTGCTGCCGGGTGACCTGATCGCCATGGGCACGCCCTCGGGTGTCGGCTACCCGCGCACGCCGCCGGTGTTCATGGCCCCCGGAGATATTGTGGAGGTGGAGATCGAGGGAATCGGCATTCTCAGGAACCCGATCGCTGACGAATAAGAACGTCGCTCCGGAGTTCCGCAAACCAGGTGTTGAGTTGATGGCTGCACGATAAACGCCAATAATCGCCAAATATTGTCGACATTTTTTTCAATGTTTTTATGACGAAGGAGACTCTTGACGTTTGTTGGAAAAAGCCTAGAGCATTTTTCCGAATAAGTGGATACCGGTTTTGCGTAACAAAATCCGACAAAACAATAATATAGAGCACGATTTTGATTCCATCAAAACGAGACGTGCTCTAGGAGACCGAAAGTTCCATCCGTCGGGGCGAGTTCAAGAACGTGATCCGCGAGGCCTCGACCAAGACGCTGGGCGATGTGGCGCAGCGCTACCGGGAGTGACCTGTCACCTCGTTCAGGAACTGCGCATCCTGCGGCATATCTGGCTTCAACGCGCCAAGAAGAGGCCCGAAAGCCTGATGCCCGACATGATCATCTCGATGCCCATGGCGGATTGAAGCACGCCGAAGATCGCGCCGAGGATGAGCAGCGGAACGGCACCGATCACCCGCATGAACCAGTGCGAAATCCGCATCGCGACATAATTCGCGAGCATGATTGACGCGATCACTCCGAGGATGGCAAGCCGGTCGGCGAAATCGGGGAAATAGCTCGCGAAGAGGATTACGATGGCAACGCCCATCGGCGTGACGATGCCGGGAATGGCCATGGGCATGAGGTCCAGACCGATGGTTGGCTCGTCTTCCAGCGCCCTGGCCTGTTGCGCCGCGCCAAAGATGTTTCTGAGCGCGGTCAAGGTCAGGATGATCCCGGCGGCAATGATCAACGCCGAGCGCGATGTCCCCGCTGCTTGCATGACGCCTGCACCAACGAAAACGGCAATGCCAAGCGTCCCCAAGGCGAACAGAGCCGCCCATCCTGCAATTCGCGTGCGAAGTTCTGGCGGGGCGGCGGCTGTCGTGGTCGCAAAGAGCGGCAGCAGCGCGATGGGCCCGATCATGCTGAAGAGGAGCGAAGCCAGAAGGGGCAAGGGAACGTTCATGTCACCCACGGGAGATTCCTCTCACAAAGACCAGTAAAGGCTGGCCTGCAACGTGGTCCAGTTCCCGGTCGCGCCGATCTTGCGCAGGGCCTTGCCCGGAACCGCGATCGAGCCGATCGTCTGGAGATAGAGGTTTCGGTTGATGGCCCAGCGGCCGGTGAGGGTGAATTCCTGCCCGATATCGCTGGAGGTCAAGGTGGAAAGCGCCGGGTTTGCTCCGAGATTGTTCCGCTCTGGCGCGCGCAGGATATGCCAGTCGAGGGTGACATTCAGGGTTGGCATCGGCACGATGTTGAATTGCAGGCGATGGACAGAAAGATTGGAATTCGAGGTGAGCTTGCCGAAGCTGATGCCCTGCAGCCAGTTGCCGAGGCCGGTGGAAAGCAGCGGATCGAACCGGTTGTAGCTCGCCGAATTCGGGTTGTCGCCGCTGGCATAGGACAGGCGATAGGAGAGGCTCGGCGACCATGGCAGTTGCGCGGCCTGATAGCCGATGAGCCCATAGGCCGCATGGGCCGACATCCGGAAGCGCTCATGGTCCTGATAGGCGAATTCACTCGCGAGCCAGAAACCATCCGCGCCGAAAGGCCGCTCCCAGCGGAAATGCCCGGCATAGGTGCGGAGCCCCTCGCGCGGCAGGCGCACGCCACCGGGTGCGATCAGCGAGCCGGTGGATCGCGCCACCGTGATGTAGGTCGCATCCAAGGAGAGGCCCGGCCGGAACGTGTAGCGCAGGTTCGCGCCGAGAAAACTCGCGCGGGAATCGATGCCGGGCAATTCGTCCGGGTCGATCCAGAACGCCTTTGCGGTCCAGGGCCCGAACCGGGCATCGGCGACGACGGAGAAATCATTGGCATTGCGGGGGCCGAGATAGGTGCCGCCGCGCTTGCCGATATTGGCGTTGCCGCGCACGAAATGCACGAGCCAGCCCTCGTTCAGCGTCACGTTCTGCCGCCCGGCGCTGATGTTGAAGCTGTTGGCGGTTTCGGGATCGACATAGAGCAGGCCGGCATAGGCGCGTTCGATATCTGTCCAGGTGCGCGTATCGTTGCGATAGATGTCCTGCCCGAGCGACAAGGAGGTCAGCGCCGTCAGCGCGCCATAGGCATAGAAGGGTGTATCCCCGAGTTGGGCCGCGCCCGCGAAGCCGAGATCGGTATAGCCCTCGGTCCAAGCCGGGGCGCGCCCCGGTCGTTTCCGCGCAATCGGGCTGCCTGCCGTGAAGAGCGCCGGATTGCCGAACCACGGATTGATGTCCGAATAGGCCCCGAGACCGCCGCTGATGATCGCGGTGAAGAAGGCCCGGTCGCTGCGATAGAGCACCGGGAAGGATCGCGCGTCGCCCGCCAGAAGCCCCTGCGCGCCCATGGCGGTCGCCGGCATCGCGGTGTCGAGCTCGATCATGACCGCGAGGCTTCCCGGCGAGCGGCCCGGCACGAGGCGATGGCTGATCTGCCCCACGCCCAGCCGACCGCGCGGCGTGGCAAGCTGGCGCTCGATGAAGGCACGGGAATAGCCACGCCCGACCAGAGCCTGCATCGTCTCGCGCAGACGGGCAAGCGCGGCCTGATCCCGCGCCGGGTTGTCCGAGCCTCTAACCAGCACGACCTCCACCCGCTCGATCGGCGCGCCTTCCGCCTGGGCAGACAGGGGAATCGCTCCGCCTGCCTGCTGCGCGGCGGCACCAGAGGTCACCAGCAATGTTGCACAAAGCAACGCCCTGCAGCGAAGGTGAAACGCAGGAATGGGCGGGGTGCGAAACAAGACCCTCTACCTTGTAATGGCTGAATATCAGGGCAGCTTGACCGTCCGTTCCGGCACGGGCACGCCCGCCGCAAAGCTCGTTGCATTGCCGAGAGTCTGCTCGGCAATATCGGTCAGCGCTTCCTGCGTCAGCCAGGCGGTATGCGGGGTCACAAGGCAGTTCTTCTGGGCGATGAGCAATTGGAGCGTGTCGTCCTGCACGACCTCGGCCGAGAGGTCCTCGAAGAACAGGCCCGCCTCGTGCTCATAGACGTCGATGCCGAGATACCACAGGGTCTCGAGGTTCTTGAGCGCCACGATCGCCGCCTTGGCATCGATCAGCGGCCCGCGCCCGGTATTGATGAGCACCGAGCCCTTCTTGAACAGTTTGAGCGTCTGCGCATTGACCATGTGTTTGGTCTCGGGTGTCAGCGGTGCGGTGAGCACGATGATATCCGAACGCCGGAACAGATCGTCGCGCTCGATATATTGCATGCCAAGTGCCGTCATCTCCTCGGACGGATAGGGATCGGAGCCCAGAAGCGAGCAGCCGAAGCCCTTGAGAAGGCGCGCGGTCGCCCGGCCAATGTTCCCGGTGCCGACAATGCCCGCGACCCGCCCGCGCAAGGTGAAGCCCACGAGGTTGTCCATTGAGAAATTGCCGTTGCGCACGCGGTTATACTGGTGATGCATGTTGCGCACGAGCGAGAGGATCATCCCTACGGCGTGTTCGGCAATGGATTCCGGCGAATAGGCCGGCACGCGCATCACGGTCAGGCCATGGGCCTTCGCAGCCTTAAGATCGACCTGGTTGAAGCCGGCCGAACGGCAGAGCACGAGCTTCACGCCGCCTTTCGCCAGAACAGAGATCGTCGCCGCATCGCAGACGTCATTGACGAAGATGCATACTGCATCAAAGCCCTTGGCCAGGGGCGCGGTGGTGGCATTCAACGGGGCGGCAATATAGGTAATCTCGTGGCCATGCTGCGCATTGACCGCCTCGAATTGCGGCATCTCGTAGTCTTTGGCATAGAACATCGCGATCTTCATGGGGAACTCCTGCGACCGGTGAGGAAAAATCAGGCAGGTTGCGCGCGGCGCGACGCCGCGACGATCCAGAGCCGAATGAGAAGCGTGACGAGGAACCCCGCAAGCAGCGCCCAGGGCGCGGATACCCCCAGCATCCGCAGCAGTGCCAGCAATCCACAGCCGAGGAAAAGCGCCTCGATCACCCATACGCCTGGCCGCAATGCGCCGGGAAACTCGTTGATGATGATGTCGCGAAGGATCGAGCCAAAGGCAGCACTCATCGCTCCGAAAAAGGCACAGAGAATCCAGAGCTGCATCTGCCCGAGAGCCGTCGGCGCGACCTGCGGGCCCAGCAGGATGAAGGTCTTCGCAGCGCCAAGCCCGCCGAGAGAGGCGAGCGCAACGGCTTCCGCCGTTTCCTTGATCACGAAATCCCGCTTCGCGATCGCGGCCTGAAGGAAGCCGACATTGGCATAGGCGATCGACAGCACGAAGATTGCCACGATGTAGAATGGAAAGGCCACCCAGAAAAAGGGTTGCGCCTGCGGGCCAAGCAGGATGTCCCGCAAGGTGCCGCCACCCAGCGCGGTAGCCACCGCACAGAGGAAAAAACCGAAGGTCGAGAGGTTCTTGCCTTTCGCCACGATCATCGCGTTGATCGCGAAGGACAGAATGCCGAGTGTCTCGATCCAGAGGAACCATTCCGGGCCGCCGCGCATGCTTGCCTCCTCAATCCAGTTCCTGGACGCCGCCGCCGGACACCGTCAGCACCTGCCCGCTCACCCAGTTTGAGGCCGGGCAGCACAGAAACAGCGCGGCATTCGCGATGTCTTCGGCCTGCCCGAGCCGGCCGAGCGGCGTGTGCTTCAGCATCGCCTTCTCGATCTCCGGGGTGAGAACCGTCACGAGCGCATCCGTCTTGATCGCGCCGGGCGCGATGCAGTTCACGCGGATCCCCTTCGGACCAAGATCGAAGGCGATGTTGCGCGTGAGGTGGTTCACCGCCGCCTTCGATGAGCCATAGGAGGCCATCCGCTGGTTCGTGTTCTCGCCCGCCATGGAGGAGATGTTGAGCACGGCGCCATGGCCCGCTTTCTCCATGTGCGGCGCCGCCAGCTGCGTCAGCCGGAACAGGGAAAAGACGTTCAGTTCATAAGCCCAACGGAAATCACCCATCGGCATGTCAAAGGGCTTCGGCCCGCCGCCGCCGGCATTGTTGACAAGGATGGTGAGGCCCCCGAACTGGTCCACGGCCGTCTTGACCGCCGCGACGAGGCCTTCTTCCTCCGTCACATTGCAGGCGATGCCGATTGCCTTGCCGCCCGCCGAAACAATGTCTCGTGCCACCGCTTCGGCAGCCTTCGCCTTGAGATCACTGACCACGACGGACGCACCGGCACCGGCAAACAGCCTGGCAATGGCACGGCCAATGCCGGCGCCCGCGCCGGTCACGAGTGCCACTTCGCCATCGAGGCGAAAGAGGGTCTGATCAAACATGCCTTGGTTCGCTCCGCTCCGAGGGCTCGCGATGGACATAAGCAGGCACGATCCTGCGCAACAAGAGGGAGTGTGCCCATTTTGGGCAGCTTGGCGCGGTCGGCCCGTCGCTACTTCAGCAGTGTCTGGAGCCGGGCATGCAAGCCGGCAACCCGGGCTATCGCACGGCTGTCGAGATCAGACAGGCCATCCCTGGCTCTTGCGGTGCTGCCTTTCATCACGAGGCCCCAAGCGCCTGCGGATTCCTTTTGGATCCAGCCCCGATCAGCAAGTTTTGCAAGCTTCCGGCGAACGGTCTCGCGGGGAATGCCCGAGGCATCCGCGACCCGCGAGGCGGTGATTTGGGGCGGCTTTGGCTTGGGGCGGTTGACGCCGGCTGAGGTGTTCTGGCCGTCGAGATGCGCCTTGAGATGCATCTGCCCGATGATGGCGAGGACCAGCATTTCCTGGAGGTCGCCGCCAAATACGCGGGCGCAGTCGGCGAGATGCGCTGTGAAGAACTCGACGAAATGATATTGGTATGTTGGGTAATCCGCCCGGAACCGCGCTTCGATGTCGTCAGGCTTGAGATTTCTGGCGTTGGTTGGCACGCTGGACTCCGTTTGGGGACCGGATCGAAACCCGTTTTCGATGGTCCGGATTTGAGGCAAACTCTAGAGCATTTTCCGATCAGGCGGATACCGGCTGATCAAAGAAAATACGATCAACAACAAAAACATAGAGCGGTCGATCTCGTTCAGTCAGATCGGCAACCGCTCTCACGAGGGCAATGCCTCCGTGCTTGGGGCCGAAGATTGAAGGATAAGCGAGCCATGTCGTTCTGTTTAAAACATGGGATCAGATTGGCGGGCCTGGGCACGCTGCTGCTGTCTCTTTGCCTCGCCTCGCCTCTCCCGGCGCTTGCACAGACCGCAGAGCCGGATCGCATCCGGATCGAATACGCGCCGCCCACCGATCCCCAGCATCGGGCCATTTATGAATTGTTGAAGGAAAAGGCGGTTCTCGAGCGCATTCAGACCATGTTCTCCCCGTTCCGTTTGCCTCGTCCGCTGACCTTCAGGACGGCGGGTTGCGATGGCGAGATCAACGCCTGGTTCGAAACGGATGCAGTGACGATCTGCTATGAATACATCGCCTATGTTCTCGAAGCGGCGGCGAGCCGGAAGCGTCCGGATTGGGTGAGCGAGCATCACGCGATCGTCGGGCCGCTGATTGACGTGTTCTTGCACGAGGCTGCGCATGCCCTTTTCGCCTACCTCGATATTCCGCTGCTCGGGCGAGAGGAGGATGCGGCCGATCAGGTCGCGGCCTTCATGCTGCTGAGCCTCGGACAGGAGGATACCCCGGAGCTCATTGCGGGCATCACCTATCTCTACCTCAACGAAGCCGGCATCAGCCGATTTCCGAAGCTGGGGCGCAAAAGCCTGAAACTCGTGGACCACAAGCACGATGCTGATGTGCACAGCACGCCGCTCCAACGCATGTTCAACACGCTTTGCCTTGCCTATGGGGCGAGACCGGATCTCTTTGCGGCGGTCGTCTCGCGCGGAGCATTGCCGACCGAGCGGGCAGCAGGCTGCGCGGAGGAATTCTCGCAGGTCAATAAGGCCTTCCGGCGCCTGATCCAGCCGCATCTCGATCCGGAAGTGCTCCGGCGCGTTCTTGCGCGGGATTTGCTTTCGCTCGGGCGGAACTAAAGCATTTTCCGATCGAGTGGATACCGGTTGATCGAAAGAAAATGCGATCAATCACAAAAACAGAGAGCGGTCGATCTCATTCATTCAGATCGAATTTCGCTCTCGCAGGCAAGTCGCTGATTGCACGGCGGGATCGGCCCTTCTCCAACAGCTTTCACACTGCGAGGTCCTACACGCGGACAAGGGCCATGACAGCGATGCCCTGCCTCGGCAGGTCGAAGAGCGAGGCACGATGCCGAACATCCCGCCCAAGGCCAATCGCATCTGGAAAAACTGCTTCTCGCCCGTCCTCTACCGGCACCGTAACGCCCATCGAGCGCATGTTTTGCCGCCTGAAGGACTTCCGCCGCATCGCCACACGTGATGACCGAAACGCTACCAATTTCCTCGCCGCAATCTGCATCGCCGCAACAGTCAGCTTCTGGTTATGAGTCCGGAGCCTAGGAAACGCCCCGAAACTGTTCAAACAAACCGAGCCAGCTCTCCCAGTGGGGCAACGTCGCCGATGATCAAACACCAACGCCATGTTGAAGAAAATCTCGGTGGCAGGTCAATTCCGGCGCAATGTGTCCTTGCGGATTGCATATGCCGCGCAAATCGGAGATAGAGCGCATAACTCCAGTGTAGTTCGGCGTTAGAGCGTTTGCCGATCTGCCTCAATCAGATCGACCGCTCTAAGCTTTTGATTTACCGCATTTTCTTTCGAAGAACCGGTATCCACTTCTTCGGAAAATGCTCTAGTGCAGCGGTTTTGTAATTGGTGGGTCTGTAGGCGATAAGACGAGTCGGATCATTCGCTTAGGTCGCGCGCGATCCGAGCGAGTACCGAATAGGCACCGAATTTCGGTGTCCAAGGGGCCGGGTTAGCACAGCGGTAGTGCAGCGGTTTTGTAATTGGAGGGCCGAGAGGCTAGAAGGCGAGTCGGATCATGCGCTTAAGCGGCGCCTGGTCCGGCCGAGTACCGAATAGGCACCGAATCTCGGTGTTCCACGGGCCGGGTTAGCACAGCGGTAGTGCAGCGGTTTTGTAAACCGAAGGTCGGGGGTTCGATCCCCTCACCCGGCACCACTATATAATTGCTCGTGACGCAGCGGCGCTGGGGAACACATCAATGTCCGATTTGAATCAATCACCATTCACATTCAGTGAGTTCACGGAGAATCCTGAGCCCCGTTGTGCTTGCCTGCTGCTCCTCGATACGTCTGGTTCGATGGGGGGAGTACCAATACGAGAACTCAATGAGGGCCTCCGCGCTTTTAAGGAGGAGCTCTCACAAGACAGCCTTGCGATGAAGCGGGTCGAGATTGCTGTCGTGTCCTTTGGTCCCGTAAAGGTCGAGACAGATTTCCAGACGGTTGACATTTGGCAGCCTCCTCATCTGACCGCATCCGGGGATACTCCCATGGGAGCTGCAATCGTGAAGGGCCTTGAGATGCTGCGTCAACGCAAGGACCAATATCGAGCCAACGCTATCGAGATATTTCGGCCTTGGGTTTTTCTCATGACGGATGGTGGGCCCACCGATCAGTGGCAACAAGCTGCGGACCTGGTGCGCCAAGGCGAAGCGAGTAAGGGCTTCGCCTTCTTTGGGGTCGGTGTCGAGGGTGCCAATATGGACATCTTGGGAAGGATTTGCGTTCGAGCGCCGGTAAAGCTGGCTGGTCTCAAGTTCAAGGATATGTTCGCCTGGCTATCATCTTCATTGTCTAGCGTATCATCCTCGCAACCAGGTACGACAGTACAGATCGCTCCTCCGACAGGATGGTCGGAGGTGTAGTATGGCGCGTCCGTCGTGGCGCGTTGCGTCAGCCTGCGAAATTGGGACGTCGCATGTCGATACTGGTACCCCATGTCAAGATTATACTGCGCAGGCAACCATACGGACCAAAGATGGGCCAGTATTAGTCGTCATCGTTTGCGACGGCGCTGGCAGCGCGATACATTCCGAAGTCGGATCGTGGCTTGCATCCACAACATTCCTGGAACTTATCGAGGTTCACTTCGAGAATGGCGGACGTCTCGTTGACATCGACCGAGTTACTGTCGCCGATTGGATCGGATGCACGGCCGATAGGCTAATTGCGCGTGCCAAAGAAGACGGAAATTTGCATAAGGACTATTCATGCACTTTACTCGCTGCGATCGTTGGTGAACATGCAGCAATATTTGTTCAGATTGGTGACGGTGCAATCGTTGTTAGTCATGGCGAGGAAGATGGTTGGAACTGGGTATTTTGGCCACAACACGGCGAGTACGCCAATCAGACTGTGTTTGTTTTATCCGCAAATGCGGTCGATGAATTGCAATTTGAACTAGCATCACGCCAAATCGACGAGTTCGCGGTTTTTTCGGACGGCATCGAACGCATGGTACTACATGGCGCCACCAAGACGGTAAACGACAAATTCTTCGATCAAATGTTCGCGCCAATTCGTGCATCAGCCGCGCGAGGACTTGATCTAACACTTTCAGCACAATTGAAGGCGTATCTTGGTTCTTCAATTGTGAACGCAAGAACCAATGACGACAAAACTTTAGTTATGGCGACACGGCGGCCTCGCCAGGGTCCAAGACATGACGCCACCTGATCTAATCGATAGCCAAGGCAGACCTATTTCACTCGGTACCTTGCTAGGCAAAGGCGGCGAAGGAGCTGTTTTTGAAGTCTCACAGGCAAAAGAGGTTGTGGCCAAAGTCTATCATAAGCCTCTATCCCAAGATCGCACAGACAAGATCAAGGCGATGTCGGCGATCCGGACAGAAGCATTGTCCAAGCTCACATCGTGGCCAATTGACCTAGTTAGAGTGCGAACGACGGGTCAGCCAATTGGTCTTTTAATGCCGAGGGTCTCCAACCGGAAAAACATCCACCATCTCTACGGGCCGAAAAGTCGCCTCCAAGATTTCCCGAAGGCAGATTGGCGCTTTTTGGTGCGCGCCGCAGCGAATACAGCTCGAGCTTTTGCAGTAGTACATGAAGCTGGCTGCGTCGTCGGCGATGTCAATCACGGCTCCGTAATGGTCGCAGAGGACGCCACGGTTTGCCTCATCGATTGCGACAGTTTTCAGGTGAGTGCGCTTGGTCGGCAGTTCCTATGCGAGGTTGGTATCGAAACCTTCACGCCGCCAGAGCTCCAGGGTCTCCCCTTCCGAGGAGTTCTCCGTACGCCAAACTACGACAATTTTGGTTTGGCAGTGATGATCTTCCATTTGCTTTTCATGGGGCGTCATCCGTTCGCAGGGCGTTTCAATGGTGCT
>VYMD01000444.1_pt1 | contig 10724 bp, 8 predicted proteins | sample 5115311 | NCBI WGS metagenome assembly VYMD01 (sample SAMN12291779, study PRJNA351875) | freshwater metagenome | isolation source: freshwater lake | place: USA: Michigan, Wintergreen Lake | collected 2013-08-08
AAAGCCTACAACGCTGATTCCCGCTTAGTTTTGGGCGCGTCTTTGACTGCAACATGGCACAAACGCAATCTTTGGGGAAATTTCGGCTTTGTGGCAAACGGCTTTGTGAACGGTACACTTTCTCAGACCAACAATCAAGCCGATGGGCGCTTCCCGCTTCTCTACGCCGGAGCGACGGCGCAAGTGGAAATCACTTTCGGGCGCGATGTACTGCGGGCTGGTGTGCGTGTGCGAGCAATGACGGCATTTCGGGGGGAGCGCTTTTCGCCGATGCTCTGGGGCTATATTCCCGGCACTGATGAGCAAGGTTTGGCGGGAAACGGCATTGATATTGTCGCGGGGGCGGAAATTTTCGGCAATCTTTTTTTACGAGCAACCTACCAAAACGCGCTTAATTCCACAGCACTCACCGTTGCGGGATATCCCCAATTCCCCTCAGTGCTGCGGTTCACCGTCTCTGCACCGATTTTGGGGAATTGAATGCTCACGAGTGACACGCATCGGCATAAATTTTGAATAAGCCAAGCGACGATTATGTTCCGGTACAATGCTTTAATAAAATCTTCATAAAACCCGTATAGAGCCTCCCACTGAGCCTGTCAAAGCGTTACCTGAGATTTTTTTTGTCAATGAAATTCGGTCAAAATTCGAGATTCGGTCAAAATTCTTTGGTTTAGAAAAATCACCGCGAAAAGGGACAAAAAAGAGAACGAACTAGAGGTTCACTTGCTCTGACCTCAGCGAAGAAGAATTTCACGGCAAGTAGCGTGACGAAAAACAATCGTCACGGCAGCAGATGTTAGGAAACACAGGAAACGCAAACAATGGGAGTGATTACGAGGATTTTCCTGTAAGATTATCATACATTTTGCGGACTAACTGTACATCTTCCCACGTAGAGCGCTTCCATTCTGGGTTACGGAGCAGTGCTGCTGGGTGATAGGTTGCAATAAGCGGTATGCCACGATATTCCAGCGTTTTTCCGCGAATTGCGCCCATCGTGTGTTTGGCTTTCAAAAGCGTGTTCACAGCAGTAAGCCCAAGTGCCAGCATGAGTTTGGGCTGAATAAGTTCAATTTGCTTGTACAAATATGGCTCACATTGCTCGACTTCATCGGCTTCAGGGCGGCGATTTTCGGGCGGTCGGCATTTGATGATATTCGCAATATAGACTTCATCACGGGAAAAATTGACTGCCTCTAAAATTTTGGTCAATAGTTGTCCGCCGCGCCCCACAAACGGCTCTCCCTGAGCATCCTCATCTGCTCCGAGCGCTTCACCGATAACTAGCAGGTCTGCATTGGGATTGCCGACACCAAAGACAAATTTTGTGCGCGTTGCGCCGAGTTTGCAATTCAAACACGTATGGATATTCTCGTACAAAACAGGTAACGAAGGCGCATCGCGCCAAGCGGGATTAACTGTTGGGGTTGCATCATTTCCTTGCAAGGCAGTTTTTATGCTTGTTTCGGCTTGAGACTGGTGTTTTTTCACAGATTCCTCATGGTGATTTTCCGAAAGAGTAATGATTGTACCTGCATTAGGCATCATCGGCGCTGAGGGTACAATCGGCTCAATGTAGGTGAGTTTGCCACCCAGCGCTTGCCGTTGTTCTAAATATCGTTCAATTTTGAGTAAAAGAGGCGTGGTACTGTCTTGTGCCGGGGGCATATTTGGGAGTTTTTTATAGGTTGAAATGATAAAAGTTACCGCGAGTGAGAATTTTTGTGTAATTTAAGGGCTGTTTTGTTAAATCACAAATAATTACGCAAAATCTGTTTTTGCATTTTTTCTCTTATCGTTCTATTCAACATTCGTTTTTCGCTATGAGTACAAGCAAAGAGCAGCGTTCAGAAAACCCCCAAGTGTTTCTATTTGTCGGTATTGGTTTATTGGTCATGTTGGCAATTATTTTTGCCGGATTTTATGCCGAAGCCTATATCAATCCTTGGGTAAAGGGCAACCCTGAGCGGTATGGCGAAACCGTTCTCAAAACACCAACACCTAAAGTTATTGACCCCAATCCTCAACCGACAAACTCGCTCGACGAAGTAATGACAATGAAGCTTCCCGCTCCGCCAGATGACCCCAATTTGAAAGTGCGTGATGGCTTGATGCTTTGGTTACGGGCGGATGCTGTGCCAAAGGGGACAAAAGTCAGTGACCTTGTTTCCATTCTCCCCGACGCTTCGCCACTTCGCAATGATGCCCGTCAGGTTTATCCTATCAGCCGTCCACGCTATGCTCAAGGTGATATTAATGGTGTAGATGCTCTTCATTTTGACGCAAAAAATTCGTTCTACTACTTTGAAAACAACTTTGGCATAAGCCCTGTAAGTGTTTTTGCGGTGTGGCAGCGCAAAGAGTACGGTGGTAGTGGAGCAGTTTTTCAACGCCTGTATTCAAGCGGCGGGTATGGCACAGATTACGAAAATGCGAAGTCTTGCCCACCGGGGCAACCCGCATACAACGGTATTTATTGCAGCGCTTTCGACCCTAAGGGCGATGGCACAGATATTATTGATGCAAGCGGGCAACCACTTGCACCTCAGACAGCACCAACCTTCCATAAAAATATTTCTACTACGCCCGTTGATTTGCGCCGTTTCACCATTGGTCGCTTGAATAGCGGTCCTGTACAGTTTTTCTCGGGGCAGTTGGGTGAAATTATTCTTTACAACCGTGCGTTGTCCGATGCCGAACAAAAGCAAGTAGAAACCTATCTCAAAACGAAGTACAAACTCAATGCGAAGGCGCAATAAGCCTTCTAACGCTTGAATGTGAAGTCCATAGATTAAAGACTTTAGAACAACACACAGAACATTTTGTGAAACTATGACCAAAAAAGCAACTTTGCAACTCGACGGTGTGATGCGTCTTGTCGGCACCAACGAAACGGGGCTGGCAACGGCGTTCGATGTTTCCCCCGAACACGGCGGGCAAAACACTGCCGCATCGCCGATGGAAGTGTTTCTACAATCGGCGGCGGCGTGCTCCGGTATGGATATTTTGAGTATCATTCGCAAAAAGCGCAAAACCGTTGGTAATCTCCGCATTGAAATTGAAGGAGAACGCGCTGAGGAGCATCCGCACGTCTATACTTCGATTCAAGTGCATTACATTCTGACAAGCCCCGATGCAAGCGAAGCAGATATGCACCGTGCGTGTGAGCTTTCGCAAGACCAGTATTGTAGTGCTTTTGCAATGATTAAACGGAGCGGCTGCGCTGTTACGTGGCAATCCACCGTAGAGCGCCCGACGGCATAAAGACTTTACAAGAATTTTCGATAACTACGAAGTATTGATGCGGTTTTCCGTGATACGGTTGCCCACGCAATACCACCTTTTCTCCATTTCAATTTGATGATAACTATGAGCAAATCAGCACTTGATTACATCGTGCCAAAGACGGCGGCAGCTCGTGCCCGTTACAAACCAGGCAACCGCCCTTCGTTTGCGCACTTTGTCGAAGATTATATCAACCAAGAAGTTGATATTCAGGGCAACTTCTTTGATTTTATGACTTTGCGTAATGGCTATTTCAGCTATGGCATCACCGCTCACCACCTTGGCTTCATCGTGCGCCGCATGATTCCTGAGGTGCTTATTCACTCCAAAAAACAAGATGAGCGCATTGTCCGCGACCACTATGACCGTGGCAACGACTTTTTCCGCTCTTTCCTTGGTCCTCGCATGGTTTATACAAGCGGCTTTTTCGTGGATTTGGAAACAGATACGCTGGAAATGGCACAAGACCGCAAAATGCAAATGGTCTGCCAAAAACTCCATATGAAAGAAGGCGACCGCCATTTAGACATCGGTTGCGGCTGGGGAACGCTTGTCACCTACTCTGCAAAGCATTTTGGCGCTAATTCTACCGGCGTAACGATTGCTCAAGAAGGCTATAATTGGGGTATGAAGCAAATCGCCGATAACGGCGTAAGCGACCGTTCACGCATCTTGCGCATGGATTACCGTGATATTCCCAAGCAAAAATTTGATAAAATCACGTGCTTGGAAATGGGCGAACACGTTGGTATTCGCAAGTTCCAAGGGTTTATCAATCAAATTTACGGGTTGTTGGAAGATGACGGAAAATTCTACATCCAGCAAGCAGGCTTACGTGCAAATCCGGGTATTTTCTCCACCGGACAGCATTGGGAAGATTTGATTTGGGGCTTGTTTATGAACGAATATATCTTCTCCGGCGCTGATGCCAGCACACCGCTTGCATTCTTGGTTCGTGCGCTGCAAGATGCAAATTTTGAAGTGAATACCGTTGAAAATCTCGGTATTCATTATTCGCACACCATTCACAAATGGTACGATAATTGGCTCGAAAATGAAGAATACATCAACAGCACCTACGGTGTGTGGTGGTTCCGCCTTTGGCAAATTTTCTTGCGCTGGTCGGTGGATATTGGCGCACAAGGTTCTTCCACGTGCTGGGCGATTATTGCGCACAAAAACTTCAACGAAACCAATCGTAATGAGTACATTGGTAAATTGAATCTCGGCGAACGCGCATCGGAACTTGCTGTTCCCACAACGCTCTAAGTTACTGCATGACAAAAGAGCCTTGCACTTTGACCCAAAGAGCAAGGCTCTTCTTTTTGTCCCTTTTCTTTCTCCACTCATGGACATACGACGCTTTTTTCACGGACGGAATATCACGATTGTTGTGAGCGTGGCGATTTTAGTCGGCTTTGTGCTGCTCATTGTCGCTTCGGCACTGCACAAAAGCCTTGTGCCTTCGGTCAATCCTATCATTGAGCGTTCTGACGACCTCGTGCGGCAAGGCGACCAAATTCAGGTAAATTTGCTTAACGGCTGCGGCGACCAAGGCGTAGCGCGGCGTATGATGAATTACCTTCGTGCCTCCGGCTTTGATGTGGTAGAAATTGATAATTACTCGCGCTTTTCCGTACAACGCTCGTTTGTGATTGACCGCGTTGGCGATTCGGTTTCTGCCATGAAAACCGCAAAAGCACTCGGCATTGCTGATTCTTTGCGGGTTTTGAGGCTTGATTCCTCGCTCTATGTCCGTGCGAGTGTCGTTATCGGGAAGGATTATCGCCTCTTGAAGCCGTTTCAATAACTCTGAGAGAACACCGTATCAAAACTCTAACAAGTGCATTGTAGCCTCTTTATTCCTCATTTTTTTCACTGTATTTTCTACTGTTATGAACCATCGTGTTTTCTTCGCCGCGCTCATCGCGTTTGTGTTTGCTGCCTTGCCGACATTTGCCCAAACCATGACGCATGAACAACTTGCGGAAAAGCATAAAGCCCTTGAAGCGGAACACCGCCAAATGGAAAAAGAACATCGTCAAATGGAGAAAGAGCATCAAAAAATGATGCGCGAGCATGACAAAATCAGCAAAGGGAAGGATGCTGACCATACATCCATCGAAAAAGAGCATCGGAAAATGATGCGCGAGCATGATGCCATCGTAAAGCAGCACGAAAAACTTATTCGCAAACACGCTGCGTTGGAAAAACGCCATAAATCCGGCAAACTCAGCGCAGAGCAAGTTGCCAAAGACCATGAAATGCTGGAAAAAGAGCATGAAACCATGAAGCAGGAGCATGAAAAAATGAAACAAGAGCATGAAAAAATGAAACAAGAACACGCAAAAATGCTCGAAGAACACAAGAAATAATTTTCTTTGCCGATAGCACAATATCCGACTGCAAGACCTGATACTATCAGGTTTCTCTGCCGTCGGATTTTTTTTGCCCTCTTTCTGCAACTTTTTTCCGACCTTGTGCATCTTCCCTCTAAAGCCGTTCATATTGACTGAGACTTTTTGCACGAATGACCGATTTGCACGAATGACCGAAACGCCTGTTCATACAGACTTGGAGACAACCCAACACGCCAGATTTTGTGCGCTTGTCGAGCCACATATCGAAGCAGTCGGGCGTTTTGTTCATGCACTTACCCGCAACCGCGAAGAAGCACGGGATATTGTCTCTGATGTACTTCTAACGGCGTTGGAAAAAATTGACACCCTCAAAAGCGAGCAGGCATCTGCTTCGTGGCTGTTTTCGATTGCCCGAAACACGGTTTATCAGCGCAAACGACGGCAAAAGTTCTGGGGGTTTTTCGATGAAAAACAAGCCGCAGAACGCCCTTCCGAAGCCGCACAGCCGGATGTTTCTGCCGATGTTGCACTTTTACACGAAGCATTAGCAACGCTTCCCGAAGCACAGCGCGAAGCAATCACCCTTTTTGAAATCGCAGGACTTTCGCTGGAAGAAATCCGCGACATTCAAGGCGGGACGCTTTCCGGCGTGAAGTCGCGTGTCAGCCGCGCACGCGAGACTCTCAAACAACGCTTGACCAATGACCAAATGACCAAGCAACCAATGACTAAGAACTAAGTAAGCAATGAACCTCGAAGAATACTTTACCAGCGCCCGCCGCGAAAAACCGCCTCTCCACAAGGATGAAGTGAGCAGCATCCTTGCAGAGAAGGTGAAGCAGCGCTCAGAGAACGACGATGCTCACCGTCGTTCCAAGAGCGTCTTCCCTCGCGGTGCAGTGCAGATTTTTTCATTTCTTTCCCCCAAAGGTTGGATTATGTTTTCCATGCTCACAAGTGCCGTTGTAGCACTCATGCTGCTTCTGCCCACAAAACCCCAAAATGCACGTGTTGATGCGCTTTCCAAGCCCAACACCCAAATAACACAAGGCTCAACCAACGATAAAACGCTAACGACTAAGAACCAAACCCCAAACAACCAAGCAACTAAGCCCCAAGCAGCCAACAACCAAACCCCAAGTAACCAAGTAACCAGCAACCAACAACCAAAAACTACTAACCAAGCCGCCGACAGCCTTCCTGCGCCATACGACTTTGTTCCTGTAGATGACCCGCCAATAATTGACGTTACTGATTTGAAAACGAAGATTACCTACCCCGAAGCCGCAAAAAAGCTGGGAATTGAAGGAAAAGTGAATGTTCGTGTGTTGATATTGCCGAATGGAAAAGTTTCGGAACGTACATTTATTGAAACGTCCGATGCACGAATGTTGGATAGTGCTGCCCTCAAGGCAGTTTTTAATGCAAAATGGATACCTGCGAAGCACGAAGGTAAGACGGTTGCTTGCTGGGTGAGTATGCCGCTTGTCTTTCGGAATCCTGAGCGTACAGGCACGAAGGCTGTTTCTAAAGCACAGATGCTCACACTTACCGAAAACGAGCTAAAGAACATAGGAGTAGAGCTACAAGAAGAAGACATCATCCAAATTTTAGGCTGGAAAAAGTCTCGTGAAGATGTCTTGCAAATGCGCGTTAGCATTGCATCGCACATTACGCCGAAACTTATGGAGGATAGCGTTTTTACAGAATATGTTCACAACCTCCGCAAGCAAGGCAAATATTCGCTTGCAGCCGAGTGGGAGCGTACGCAGTGGGAGCATGGTAAACGATCACTACACGGTCTTTATTGGGATAGCACAAAAAATTCAAATAAATCCGGCTTGGCGACGATAGTTTCCTCCCAAAAACAAGAATCGTTTAATTCCCCTGAGTTCCGTCAAAAAGCCCGTCAATTCTCGCTTCCACGCCTTGTTACCGATGGGCATAACTATCGTTATTTTCTTGATGTGTCGGATGCGCCTAGACTCCAGAAATTTCGCGTTTCGCAGCAAATACTCAAAACATATTTGGAGAAACTTCGTGCAATGAAGCTAGATAGCTCTCAGGTACTTGATTCTGTCAGAAAATTTCTTGCCAAAAATAGCTCTCGGATATATGATGCAATGCGTGCCGCCAACGATAGTAATGAAAAAAAGCAGCTATTTGCGCAATGGCAGCAAGAAATAAAGCAGGAGGATTCACGCCTTGAGCAAGAAGAACAACAATTCGAGCAAGAAAAATCCGACATCAGCAAACTCATCGGCATCCGCATCACAAGCAAACAAGCGCGTTCCGAAGGTGATGAATACCTGCTTTGGTACGAACCCACACCCGAATTTATCGCCCTTCTGCCAGAGCGTTACCGCGTGGGATTGGAGCGCGAAGTGGAAGCGGCAAAGAAATATGCAACAAAGTGCGACATTCCCACCGAAGAAGAGCGCAAGGCTGTTCCGGGCTATTTTGATTCCTGGCGCTCGTGTGACGGGACACTCAAAATCACGAGTATTTTCCCCAACCCCGCCGATGTGCAAGCAACCGTGCGCTTTACCTTGCAAGAAGCGCGGAGCATCACGATTACGGTGCATAATTTGAACGGTGAACGCCTCGCAATCCTAGCGCCTACACCTGTTTTACCTGCCGGCGAACACGAATTGCCGCTTGATTTCACGGGGCGGAATATCGGTGTGTATTTGTTAGCACTTTCGACCGATAAAAACGAGACGGCGATAAAGCGGGTGATGATTGTGCGATAAGAAAGGCAGAGCAATCCCTTCTGCCGCCCTCTCGAAGACGAAAGGGAGCGGTAGGGGCGGGAAATACCTGAACGGATGCCAATATTGTTATTCAGGCTCTAAGCTGCTGACGGTATCACTATCACGGTTAAAAACGCCCGCTAAGTCCTTGATTTTATCTTGTTGGTCACCCAGCCGAATCGCATGAATACAATCTTTTCGTCTTCAACTTCGCACTTGTGAACAACTGACCAAGAAACACCCGAAAGACTTCTGTCAGAAAACCTGTACAACACAAGAGCCGCTTGAAATCGTGATTTCAAGCGGCTCTTGTGTTGTGTACTCAAGTAAATGTGTAGTTGTCTTATCGTTTGCGGTTTTTATCTTTTGCCGACGCGCTGCCGTTGTGTTGTCCGGGTAAACTGCGTCCTTGCCCTGCCGCCTCTTGTGCTTCACGAAGGCGTTTTTGCAACCAGCCTTCTTTTTTCGGCATTTTCTTCAAATCTTCCAATGTCAGTTTATTCTTGGCAAAGTGTGTTGCGTAGTATTGCTGCGCCACGCTGAGGATGTTGAACATGAAGTAATAGAGCGACAATCCCGAAGGAAGAGCGCTAAAGCCGAAGGTCATCATCACCGGCATCATGTAAACCATTGCGCGTTGTTGCGGGTCTTTGACAGTGGCGTATTGCTGGGCAAACATCGCCAAGCCTGATGCAATCGCCAAACCGGAGACAATATCCACATTCAACAATGGCAATTTGAAGGGCAAACGCAAGATTTCATCGGCAACAGACAGGTCGGTAATCCAACCGAAAAACGGCGTTTGACGCAAACTAATATCCGATGAAAATACACTGTAAAGCGCCGTAAAAATCGGAATTTGCAAGAGCAAGGGCAAACACCCACCCGCAGGGTTGATGCCGTATTGCCCGTAAAGAGCCATTGTTTCTTGTTGTTGCTTTTGGAGGTCGTCTTTGTATTTCGCCTTGATTTTTTCCATTTCCGGCGCGAGAAGTTGCATCTTTTGTGCTGTTTTCATCTGTCCGACAGTGAGCGGGTGCAAAAGCAATTTCATCACAAGCGAGAAAATAATAATCGCCAATCCATAATTCGAGATGATGAACTTATACACAAAACTCAGCAAAGGCAGAATGAAGTATTCACCCACAGGGCGAGCGATATACTGCATCCCTAAAAACGATTGCATTGCGAAGTTAAACGCCGATTCCAAGCCGTAGGGCTTCAAAATATCGTAATCTACCGGACCGATATAGACCGTGAAATTATCCACACGATTACTACGGTACGGTACGTCAATTTTCATGTCGTAGTATTCCCAAATGCCTTCTTGCGGCATATCAGCTTTGTAGCCTGTAAGCGTGGTTTGGAGGGTTTCTTGGTTGAGTTCTGTAGAAGGCTTGATTGCTGCAAGGAAATACTTCGATTTAATTGCGGCGAAATCCAGCACACCATTGGTTTCCACAGGCTTCGGCTCTACTCCCGCGTCAATTTCCGATGCAGTACGGTTTTGCTCCAGCCATGCTTTTGCTTGGCTTGATTCATCCACGCTGTTCTTTTCTTGGTACTGCAAGCCATTTTGCCAAAGCAGGGAGTATTTTCTGTCCACAACGCCGTCCATACCGGCAATGCGCACAGCAAGATTGGTGTGATAGCGATTGCCGTAAAATGTGTAGGTTTTTTCGATAACACCGCCGTTTGCAAGCGCCAGTGTCGCAACAATGCTCACGGAATCGTTACCTTTGATACGCACATAATTACCGCTTCCGGCGGGGGTTTTCAGCGCGAAGTAGAGTTCGCGGGTGTCCACGATATTGCTTTCGCGTGTGGCATTTGGGTCGTCGTTTTTGTCGGTAAAGCGGATGCCGAGAGCGCCGAACTGGTTTTTGTAAGGAATAATCTGCACCGTATCGCCAAACCATGATTTGTACTCTTTCAAGCGCCATGAGCGTAGTGTGCCGCCTTGAGCAATGATGCGGGTTTTGAGCAAATCATTTTCAACAACGATAGATTCATTCGCACCGGACAAATGTTTGTCATAGAGCATACCGTACTTGGTATTGCGCGGTGCATTGGGGTTAGCTCCCGGAGAAGCGCTTGAATACTGCGATGACGCGGTTTTCGCGGTGGCGGAACTTTGTTGTTGATTTTGCTTTGCAGCGTCTTGCGAAGCGCTTTGCTGGGCGGTGTTTTTCTGCGCGGCGCTTTGTTGCTGGTTTTTCTGCGGCGGCGTGGGAGGGATATTGATGGAAGTCCACGTCATGTTCGCTGCAATGATAATGCCAATCATCAAAAAGCCGATAAGTTGCTTACGGTCCATAATGGA
>VYMD01000445.1_pt1 | contig 10679 bp, 10 predicted proteins | sample 5115311 | NCBI WGS metagenome assembly VYMD01 (sample SAMN12291779, study PRJNA351875) | freshwater metagenome | isolation source: freshwater lake | place: USA: Michigan, Wintergreen Lake | collected 2013-08-08
GCTGGTCGGCCGACACCCGCTCGGGACCGGGCTCGGCAATTGCGCCGGCGGCACAGGCGGAGATCGCCAAGACCGAAGCCAACAGCAGGGCGCGGATCATCGGGGGGTCTCCAGATGGTTCAGGACATCGGCCGCCGGCAGGACATCGGCGTACTTCAGCAGCAGGTCCGTCAGGTTGGCGTAGTGGTAGCTCTCGTGCTTGTCGGCGACGCATTCGACCGGGACGATGGTCCGGTATCCGCGCGACAGGCTTTCCACGGCCGTGGCGCGAACACAGCCCGAGGTCGAGCCACCGGTGACGATCACCGTGTCGATCCGGTGCCAGATCAGATAGCTCTGCAGCGGCGTCTCGTGAAATGCTGACGGCATGCGCTTGTCGAAGATCAGATCGACCTCGCAGTCGGGCCGAGCGCGCGGATCAAACGCATGACGGTCCGAGCCGAACCGGATGTTCTGCAGGCTGTCGGGCGTGTCGCTCCGCGTGCCCCACACGCCCGCGTCGCCGCCGTCGCGCTTGTAACAGACGCGGGTCCAGACGACCGGCAGACTTGCGGCGCGAGCGGCTTCACTGATCCGGTTGATCCAGGCTATCTGGTCGGGGTCAGTGACGTAAGCTGTCTTAGGAAAAAGGTCCGGCCGGGTGTAAGCTTGCTGCACATCGACGTTGACGACAGCGGATCGCTGGCCAAAGCCGAAACTGCGGCGCGCCGGGTTCGCCAGCACTTCCTCGTAGATAAGTCTGGCGGGCCGGTCATCGCGGGTCATCGTGGGCTCGAAACGCAGATCGCCCATCATTGCGGCTTCCCGGACTGCAGGCGCCGAATCTCTTGAAGTCCCGTCGGCGGCGCACGCCAGAGCGGGGCCTCCGTCTCGACGTAGTCGCGCAGCGAGGCGGGCACGTCCTCCCATTGGTCAATGCGCCAAGTAATCAGGTGCATGATCGCCGGCCCACCGCCTGCCCACGCCGGGGCCTCTCCGTACCGGACCCAGGAAAGCTGGTTCGGATTCGAGGCCCCACCCGGCGCCTGGATGAAGAAATCGTAGTTCTCGAAGGCCTGGTAGCGGCGGTCCCCGATGGTCGGGATGTCCAGAAAGAGCGGAGCGGTGAACACGTAGGCGTCGCCGATCCGGCGCGCCTGCATCGTATCGCCCGGTCCGATGCGCTGGACGCGCGCGCCCGAGCCTTGCTCCACCATCGTCGTCAGGCGATCGCCGACCAACTCATAGGTGATGAACTGATAGGGATAGCTCACCGGTTCGACGGCGACTCCGTTTTTCTCCCGCAGGATCTCGTTCGATTCCGCGTCCCGATAGACGTAGATCTTGCGCGAGAACTGCCGCGCCAGCGCCCGCCCGGGATGAGGGCGATCGGACGTCGAGGCGTCGAAGCCTTCGACCCGCGCCAGCAGATCTCCCGAAGGGTAGGCCCGCAGAGTGCCGACGGAATACCAGTAGACCGGACGCCCCGTCCCGGTGCGAGCATCGACAAACACGTCGAAGCTTTCGCGGTCGAACCCCTGGCTCCGGGCATCGTCTCCCAAGCCAGCCAGGATGGCCGCAGTGAACGCAAGCAGGATCAATCGTCGCATGTGCGCGCCTCCAATCGGCAAACAGGGTAACCGCGCTTGTCGGCGGCACCAAATGATATAAGAGTATACCAATAGAACCGGGCGGAGGTCAGGGCCCACATCGCAAACTAGGAGGTCCGTCCATGCGTTTTTCCCTTCTGCTTCTCTCCACGGCGTCTGCCGCCGCCATGTTTGTCGCACTTCCTGCGGCTGCCCAGGATAGGCCGTCCGACCAGACCGTCACGCGCGTCGATGAAATCATCGTCACTGCCCAGCGCCGGGAGCAGAACATCCAGGACGTGCCGATAGCCGTTACGGCCTTCACTGACACCCAGCTGGAAGTCGCGATCGTAGAGGATACGACCGACCTCGTGCGCATTACGCCAAGCCTGACAGGCGGTCTGAACACCGGTACGGGAGGCGCCGTCAGCTACTTCATCCGCGGTCTCGGATCGACCGAACAGGTCGCTACATTCGATGTGCCTGTCGCGACCTATGTCGATGAAGTCTACGTCGCCCGCCAGATCGCCAACAACATCACCCTGCTGGACGTGGATCGGATTGAGGTCTTGCGCGGCCCGCAAGGCACATTGTTTGGTCGTAACACCACAGGCGGCGCAATCTCAATCACGACGCGCAGGCCCAATCAGGACTTCCGAGCCTCCGTTGAAGGCACCTACGGATCATTCGCCCGGTATACCTTGCGCGGTGCAATCAGTGGACCTTTGAATGACGCCGTCTCGGCGGGCGTGACGGTCCTCAGAATCGGCGATGACGGGTATTCGCGAAGCCGCGTTACCGGACAGGACCTGAACGGTGAGGACACTTGGGGCATCCGCGCAGCCTTGCGTTTCCAGCCGGGCGAGGCCTGGGACTGGAACCTGTCCGCCGACTACATCGACCAGGCCAAGACCACTATCGGCGTGAACCCGCTGGATCCGCAGTATACCAGCCGGACGGGATTGAGGCGCGGCGACTGCTCCGACAGCGCGGTGGAGTCGTTCCTGAACCAACGCCTAGGCAACTGTGCCCGCACTCGGGTCTCCACCCTGATTTCGAACCTGACTCACGACATGGGCTGGGCCACTGTCAGCTGGATCAGCGGCTACATCTCCACCGATCAGATTTTCTCGATCGACTTCGGCCTCGGCGGCAGCCCGACGCCGTTCGGCGGCTTCGTCCTTTCCAATGACGTCGAGACGAGGCAATGGACGCAGGAAATCAAGCTGGTCGGCGAGACCGGCAGCGTCAACTGGGTCGCCGGCCTCTTCTATCTGGATGAGAACAACTCGACCTATCAGGTCGATACCTTCGCCACGACGCCGACGGCCACCAGCGCCCTGGTGCTGGGCGATCGTCTGCTTGATAACGGGACCCGGTCCTTTGCGGCCTACGCCCAGGGCGACTTCGCAATCACGGACCAGCTCACCCTGACCCTTGGGGGGCGTTACACCGATGAGGACAAGGACATCAGTTTCGGTGATCGGACCCGAGCGACCTATCCGGCCGGCTTCATCGGCTTCACCGGCGCCGCCGCCTCACGGCCAACGACCGCGAACCTGATCGCGGCCGGAATACCAGTGTCGCAGTCCACCTCGAAGTTCACGCCCCGCGTCGCCCTCACCTACGAAATGAACGATGACGTGATGTTCTTCGCTTCGGCGACCAATGGCTTCAAGTCAGGCGGTTGGAACGCGCGAGGCACGACCGCAATCACCAACTCTGCCTTCGGCCCGGAGGAGGCATGGTCATACGAGTTCGGTATGCGTTCTGACCTTCTAGAGGATACGCTGCGCCTCAACTTGACCCTGTACCGTCTGGAGGTGGAGAACCTGCAGCTGCTTTCGGGTCAACCTCGCCCCAGCGGCGGTATCGACTTCGTGACCCGTAACGCGGGTGGCCTCGAAGCAACCGGCCTTGAGGCCGAGATCACTTGGAGTCCGACCCAAGCGCTGGAGGTCTATGCCACCGGCTCAATCGCTGATCGGCAATACGTCGACATCCCGCTGCGTAACGGCGCAGGTGGCGTCCCGTGTTCAACGACTCCAGAGCCGCTGAACTGTGTGACCACTCGTGACCAGCCGGTCCGTTTCCCGGAGAGTCAGGCCACGCTGGGCGCCCGCTATATCCTGCCCACCACAATGCTCGACGGCGAGTGGTCGCTGAACGGTTCGGCCAGCTACTCTGACGAGTACTGGACTTCGACCTACAACGATGCGCGCACCGTGACCGGTGTGCCGTTTGGCGGGACGACAGCCATTACGGCGCCGTTATCGCTGACCGCAGCAACCACGGTCTACAACATCGGCGTGCGCTACGAGAGCAACGACGGGGCCTGGCAAGCATCTCTGGACTGCTCGAACTGCGGTGAAGAGTATTACGTCACCTCCTCGCTGGTGGGCCTGGCTTATCCGAACGATCCGCGTCGGGTCACCTTCCGCCTGCGCCAGAATTTCTGAGGCCAAGAGACTGCGCCGCCGGACGCTCCTGGCTGGCGGCGCCATGGGGGCGGTCCTGAACGCTACCCTTCACGGGGCGCGAGCGCATAGCTCGCGCCCCGTCTTCGTTTTTGTCCATGGCGCCTGGCATGGCGGCTGGTGCTGGCGCCGCGTCGCCGAAAGATTGGAGGCGTCGGGCGCTCGAGTTTGACCCCCACGCTGACCGGCTGCGGCGAGCGGGCCCGCCAGATGGGTCCGGACGTGGGTTTGGGGACCCACATGCAGGACGTCCTGGGGGTTATCGCGGCTGAGGAGCTGACTGGCGTACATCTGTGCGGTCGCTCCTATGGCGGAATGGTCATCACCGGCGTCTGCGATCGGCTCAGAGACCGGATCGCTTCTTTGTCGCACCTTCAAGCCGCCGTGCCGTCGGACGGCCTGTCCATGATCACACAATCACCTGGAATCACGCCGGCGGGGGCAGCTGCGACTGAAGCCGGCCCGCGCGCCCTGACGCTGTGCGGCGTCGCCATGCAGGTCTTCGCCGACGTCATGATCTATGGTGTTGCAGCCGGCGACGCAGATGAGGCCTGGCTGCCGCGTCGTCTGACATCCCACCCGCTGAAGACCTGGCTTGGCCCGATCCGATTGACCAATGGCGGATAGGACGACCTTCTTCGGAGATATGTCCATTGCGTCGAGCCCGTGCCGCCGATGGCCTCGTTCGGACCTCGAGGCGCCCACAACCTTCTATCGCGACGGGATCGGCCTGCTGGAACTCCTGTTCGAGGGCGCCTTGCAAGGCGCGCCTCTGTAGCGGCTGCTGGGTCTGTCCAAAGGGGCAGGCGTTTGCTTCCGCATCCTTGAGGCGGAGGGGCCGCCCTACGGCGTGATCGCCCTGTTCCAGGTGACAGCTCAGACCCTGACGCGCATTCAGCAAATTGAAGGGTCAGTCATCGGCGAAGGCGTGCTGGTCTTCCATCGGCCAGGCCTTGACGCCCTGGCGGCGCGGCTGGCTCCGATGGGGCATAACTTCATCGGTGCACCGGAACGGCTGGTCGACACGCCCCAGCGACGCACAGACCTCGAGGTCATGCTGCGTGGTCCGGACGGGGTGCTGATCAATGTGACCGAGCGGGCCTGACCTCAGCGGTCCAGGGCGATCAACTCGTACCAAGTCTGCATGTAGCCGCCGACCCCGCCCTGGAGCATGATCCCGTCGGCGTCGTCGGTGATCCAGACATCATAGGGCGGGTGCTGGCCCGCCATGCCCGAGCTGCCGTCATCGACGAACTGGAAGTGCCTGGCTGCGAACGTTCCAGCCTTCACCGTCACTGTCTCGCGCCCCAGGAAGACGGCATCGATGTTGACTTCGGAAACGATCGGTGGGGTCGCACCGCGATGGTCCGGACTGGGCAGCATGACCCGCAGCTTCCTCTTCTCGCCTTCTGCCCAGTCGAACAAGGCCAACAAGTAGCCGTCGGCCACGACGGGATGGGTGCCCATGCCGTCGATCGGACCGTTCAAAGGCATTCGCTGGGACAGGCGCCCGATAGCGGGGCCATAGCTCTCGCATTCCACCGCGTCCTCGGTGAAGCGGAACCAGCCCGAGCCCATGAATCTGTCATCGATGGTCAGACGGACGTGGCAATCCATCGGCCTGCCATGCTCGTCCAACGAATAGACGATGTCGCGAAGCACGCTGGGATGCGGCTCTTCGATCTCGCAGTGGGCGCGCAAGGTGCGTTTGCCGTCGGTGTGGTGGGTGAAGCGGAAATGCTCGATTCCGCGCGGCTGGTCCAGGCGCTCGGGCTTCTTGGAGGTGTAGAGGATGGTGCCTGTTATGGAGCGGTGCTTCACGTCGAACCCTCTTCGGAAAAGGCCACCAGCAGGAGGGGCCGTGCGGTATTGGCGATGAGCGCCTGGCGACGGAGGAATCGGCGATAGCCGTCCTCGCCCATGCGCGATGGACCGAGACCCGAGGCTTTGAAACCCTGCTTTGCGGCCTCGTAGAAGATGGAGGTCAGGGCCGCATCGTTCAGGCTGATCGCCCCTGCCTCAAGCCGCCTGCCGACGGCCTCGGCCTCCTCGATCGTGGCGGCGAAGACCGCGGCGGACAGGCCGTATTCCCCGTCGTTGGCCAGGGCGACCGCCTCCTCGACGGTATCGAAACCGACAACGGGCAGGATCGGCCCGAAGGTCTCATCTCGCATCACGGCCATGTCGGAAGTGACGCCGGCGAGGACGGTTGGGCGAAGCCACCGGCCGCCGCCGTGGGTCTGGATCTCGCCGCCGGTCAGGACACTGGCGCCCTTGGCCTTCGCATCGGCAATCTGGGCAGACAGCGTATCGGCCTGACGGTCGAAGATGATCGGGCCAATCTCTCCGGCAGCGATGTCGGGCCAGTTCAGCCGGGCGGCCTCAGCCTTCTGGACCAGGCGACCGAGGAAGGCGTCGTGGATGGGTCGGGCGACATAGATGCGTTCGATCGACTGGCAGGCCTGGCCCGTGGACAGGACCGAGCCGCGCAGCGCCGCGTCGGTCGCAGCCTCGAGATCGGCCCCCTCCATCACGATCAGAGGGTCCTTGCCGCCGAGCTCCAGATAGGCGGGGATCAGACGCCCGGCGGCCTGAACAGCGACCTTGCGCCCCGTCGCCACAGAGCCTGTGAAGCAGATGCAATCCGCCACATCGACCAAGGCCTGTCCAGTCACTCCGTCACCGGCAACGATGGCGAGGACGGATGCGAGGTCTGGAACCTCGGCGACGGCGGCCATGACCGGGGCGATGAAACGGGGCGTGACCTCCGACGGCTTCAAAAGTACGGCGCATCCGGCCAACAGGGCCGGGACCGCGTCGATCATGCCGAGCAGCAGGGGAAAGTTCCATGGGCTCACCACACCGACGAGCGGATAGGCCTTCCAGGCAGCGGTGTGGCGCACCGACGGTAGGCCTCGACCCTGGATCCACTCGGGCGGGGTATCCGCGGCGATGATGCGGGCCCAACCCTCGATGGAGCCGATGACGCTGTCGATCTCGAGCCGGGCGATACGGCGGCGCCCCGTATCGAACTCCAAAGCCTGCCCGATTGGCTCGGCGTGGCGACGGAGCGCCCGGCCGAATGCGCGCAGCACCTCCAGCCGGGAGGCGGCTCCTCTGGACTCCCAGGTGGCCTGCCCGGCGCGCAGGCGGGCGGCGACATCGCCGACCTCGGCCGGGTCGAGCGCCTGTCCGAGCCAGTCGTGGACGCCGGTCCTCGGGTTGCGAGCGGTGAACTCTCTCACAGGCCCAGCACGCCGGGATTCATCCGATTGGTCGGATCAAGCTCAGCCTTGATCGCTCGGATCAGGCAGCGGGAACCCTCGTCCAGGCTGTCGAGCCAGGGATAGGTCCGGCCGATCTGGAAGTGGGCGGCACCAACCTCGGTGAAGGCGTCGATGGCGGCGACGCGGGCCTCGGCGATCAAGGCGGTGACCTCGGGGTTCTCGCCATAGCGGGGAAGCTTTATCAGGACGTGGGGCTCGACGGTGGCCTCATGCAGGGCGCGACGTTGCTCGGGCCAGACGAAGACGGGCTCGATGAGCAGGGCGTTGGTCGAGAGCGCAGTCAACATCATGCCGGTCTGAACTCCGCCCGCCTCAAAGCGGGGCCTCAACGCCTCGAACCGGGCCATGATTGCTCGATAAGCTGCCGGGCCGTCCTGCAAGGCGACGAGGCCGTGGACCGGCACCCAGCGTTCGCCGTCGGGGCCTAGCACATTGTTGAGTGGGGTGAACGGGCTGGAGCGGACCACACGGGGGATCGACGCTTCGACCTCGCGCCCACCAAGACCCAGACAGAGGCGACGCGCCTCGGCCAGGTCGGCATCTGCTCCGGGGCCGGAGCGGGCCTCCGCTGTCAGATGGATTGACCAGTCGTCCGCACCGAGAAAGCCCCGCCCTGCGACCGCTGTGCGGGCTGCGGCCGCCATGCCCTTGAACAGGTCCCCGCCAGAGGTGGCGATGGCCCCCAGAGCCTTGACTCCCTGAAGCAGCGACGCCCGCTTCAGCCGCATGGCCGCTAGCGCCGGGTCAAAACCGAACATGTCGGCCGCGACACCCGCCCGCGAGATCTCGGCCGTGGCCGCCAGCGCCTGATCCGCCGTGTCGAAGGCGAAGGAACCGTGAGCCTCATGCGCTGGTGTGCGCATGAGCCGGAGCGTGATCTCGGCCTTGACGCCGAGCGCTCCGCTATCGCCGCAGAATAAGCCAGTCAGATCGGGGCCATAGTGGCGGTAGAAGGTGCGGCCGTCAGCCTTCCGCCGCGCGCCGGTCGAGACCAGCCGCCCGTCGGCAAGCGCGACCGTCAGACCAACAACGCTCTCGGACGTCGTGCCCCAGTGACCGGCACCGAAGACGGCGTTCAGCTGTGACAAGCCGCCGCCTATGGTCGACGACACGCCGGACAATGGGCCCCAGAAAGGCGTCCGCAGGCCTTGGGGTTTGAGCGTCTCGAGCAGAGTCTTCCAGGTGCAGCCGGCCTCGACCGTAACCGTCATGGCTTCGGCGTCTACATGGAGCACCCGGTCCATGCGCGACAGGTCGATTAGGGCGACCGGACCGGCGTCCGAGACATAACCGCCGGTATAACTCATGCCACCGCCGCGCGGGGCGACGGGCAGGTTCAGCCGCGCGGTCTCGGCCAGCGCCCGCGACAGCCCGGCTGTTTCCGTGGGGCGGAGGACCGCGACCGGACGGCGACTGATCTTCCAGATGTCCTGGCCGTAGAGCTCCAGCAAAGTGGGATCGGTCGAAACAACCTCCGGGCCCAGCGCGGCCCTGAGGGCGTCGGCGGGCGAGGCGCGGGAAAGGTCGTCGGCAGGGCTCATTGCGGCTTCCACAGACCGAGAAAGGACGCCGCCAACAGCAGCAGCCAAATGAGGAGTACGGCGGGGCGGGTGACCGCAAGGGAGCGCGCGATGCGGGCATCGGCGTCCGCCTGACCGGTTGCCAAGGCACCCAGCGCCGGACCCAGGTCGGCAGTCAGACGGCGAACAAGAAGGCCTGTAAGGACGCATCCGGCCAGGATCAGCAGCTTGAGGTTCAGAAACAGCGGCCAGCCCGTCGCCCCACCCAAACCGGCCAGACCGCCCGCGCCAAGCGCCGCCGCCGCGACCCAACGCAGACCGAGATCGAACCGGCGCAAGGATGAGGCCGCTCCGGCGTGAGTTAGATGTATTCGCCAGGCGACAGCCAGCCAGACCAGACCAACGATCCAGGCCGCCGGGATCCAAAGCGGATCCACGTCCAGCCATCCCCTCGTCACGGAAAGGGTAAATCCGGTGGGGAACGCGAGGATCAGCGCTGTCCGGGGTGCCATATCGACGTCGGCCAGAAGTCCTGCCGCCCCCAGACGCGCGGCTTGGTCCTTGGCGGGGTTTGCGATCAGGAACGATGCCGTGAACGCGCCAAGGTCCCCACCCAGCCAGTAGACCAGGATCAAGAGATGCATCAGGAGGAGAAGCGCGTCGGCCAAGGCGTCGTCCGCAAATGATCTATTTCTATATCATTTGCACTGAGGCCGGTTGGCAAGCCCAAACGCGATCAGGTCCACCCCTCAGTGCCTAACTGGCGCTGGGAGGTCATGTGGTACTGAAACCGGTCGGGCCGGTAGTGGCCCACGATCATCTGAACCGGGCGGCCGTCGGCTCCGCTCATGATGCGCTCAATCTTCAGCACGGGCGATCCTGACGGCACGTCCAGACAGGCCGAGACGGTTGGAGAGGCCGCTGCCGCCGTGATCCACTGCTCGGCCTCCACGGCACCTGCTCCGGCGCGCTCCAGAAGCGTCAGCAGCGGCGTCGAACGGAGTTCATCGATGTTGTAGCGCGCCGCGATGTCAGCGGGAACATAGGTCGTGAGGTAGGAGAAGGGCTCGCCCTGCAGCTTCCTCAGGCGAACAGCCCTCTGCACCATCGCCCCGGGTTCCAACTTCAGCCGCGCGACGACGAGGGCGTCAGCTGGCTCGTCGGCGACCTCCAGCAACTCCACCTCGGTCGTAAGCCCCATCGACTTCAAAGACGAGATCAGGGTCTCGAAGGAGCCCGACACCAAGGGGATCACCCCGCCGGTCGATACGATCGTTCCCCGACCCCGATGACGCGAGACCAGATTGTTGGCGGCCAATTCGTTGAGCGCCCGCTTGACCGTGATCCGCGAAACATCGAAGGCCCGCGCCAGTTCCTGCTCGCCGGGAAGGGTCTCGCCATCTGCGTAGACACCCGACTGGATGCGCTCGCGCATGACCAGAAACACCTGATGATACAGGGGCGTGGGCAGGGCCCCGTTCAGAAGTCCCGCGTCGTCAGCCTGGAGGTCTGATGCGCCGTCGGCCAAATGACCTATTCCTATACCAACTCAGCCCGCGCTAGACATAGGACGATCCGCCCGGAGCGCGCAATGTCCGACCCATCGCCCTATATCGCCCTCGCCTTGCAGACGACTTGCTTCGCCGTCAACGGCGATGCCGGCGCCCGCGCAAGTCGGCCGCGCATGGCCGAGGCGATCCGAAGGATCGGGGCCCAGATCGCAGCGTCCAAACGCTTCATCGGCCCGGATGTTCGGCTGATCGTCCTCCCGGAATACTTCCTGACGGGCTTCCCGATGGGCGAGCCGACGGCCGACTGGGCCGAGAA
>VYMD01000446.1_pt1 | contig 10670 bp, 7 predicted proteins | sample 5115311 | NCBI WGS metagenome assembly VYMD01 (sample SAMN12291779, study PRJNA351875) | freshwater metagenome | isolation source: freshwater lake | place: USA: Michigan, Wintergreen Lake | collected 2013-08-08
GGCGGGCCGGGCGGCGTCGACGCGCACCTCCCGACGAAGCCAGCGGACGAAGGCCTGGATGGTCTCTTGGGTCCTGTCCTGCCGCCGATGGACAAGGAAATAGGCGCCCGCGCTGACCGGAACCGATGGAAAGGGTACGACCAGCCTCTCCATCTGCGGCGCCTCCCAGACGATTGGGGTCATGCCGAGGACGACGCCGCGGCCATGGGCCGCCAGGTCGAGGGCCGCCGGCAGGGTGTCCACCATCACGCTGGCCCGTCCCTCGGCGCCCCGGAGCCCCTGCGCCTTCAGCCACTCCGTCCAGCCCTGGGGGCGACTGGCGATATGGATCAGGGTGGCCCGCTCCAGATCCTCGGGGGACCTGAGTTCCGCCGCCAGGGCGGGTGTGCAAAGGGGGACAGTGCGAAGGTCCATAAGCTTGTAGGCCATCAAGCCCGGTGTTGGCCGGCCGGTATTGCGGATCGCCACATCCACGACTTCCGAATCGAAGTCCACGACCCGGTGGCTGGTCTCGATCTGTATCGAGACGCCCGGGAACCGCGCTTCGAATCGCGCCAGCCGGGGGATCAGATAGGCCGAGGTGAAAAGGGGCAGGGCGCTCACCCGGATCACCGAAGGGCCCGTTTCGCCCTTGGCCTCCTCCAAGGCCTGGTTCAGCTCGGCAAAGGCCCAGTTGAGCCGGTCCGACAGTTGACGTCCCGCCTCGGTCAGGCGGACCTGCCGGGCGGAGCGCACGAAGAGCGGCGTGTTGAGCCACTCCTCCACGGCCCGGACATGGTGGCTGACCGCCGAGGCTGTAACCCGCAACTCCCGCGCCGCATCCCGCAGGCTCTGCAGGCGGCCCGCCGCGGCGAAGGCGCGCAGCGACGCCAGGGACGGGGGTGGTTTCGCGCTCATGCCCCAAGGCTAGGGCATTGTCCGGTCGGTGCAAGCGCCGGACTCCTCCCCTCACGGGAACGCCTCGCAAGTGAAGACGACCTTCGGCCCGGGGTCCGTCATGGCCCCCGCCGCCTCCGAGAAGGGAAGGACCCGGTGGGTCACAAGCTCGGGGTGGAAGTCCCCGCAGGCCATGCAGGCCAGGGCCAGCGGGAAGGTCGGCCGGGAATGGACGCGGCCGGTCTGGAAGGTCAGGCCCTTGTAGTAGGCGCGCGTAAGAGGCACCGGCGTGGTCGCGCCCAGATGGATGGAGACGCTCGTCAGAGATCCGTTCGCCGCGCAGGACTTCACTGCAAAGCCGAGGGCGTCGGCGTCGCCCGCCGCCTCGACGACGATCTCGAATTGCGCTTCCGCCTCGCGCCCCTCGGCCAGGGCGAGGGGTTCGGCCTGTGCTCCCATGGCCTCAGCCCGCGCCCTCCGGTCCGGATTGTCGTCGAGGTAAAGCACGCGGCCGGCTCCCAGGGCCACGGCCGCGCCTGCGGCGTAAAGTCCCACGCTTTGGGCTAGTCCGCCCACCACGAGGACGCTGGCGCCAGGGCGCGCCTCGAGTTGTGGGCCCACGGCGCGCCAACCGTCCGCGATATTGTCCGAGACGCTGGCGGCGGCCACCGGATCCACCCCTGCAGGCAGGGGGACCAGCATGTGGTCGGCGAAGGGCACACGCAGCAGGTCGGACAGCGCCCCGCCGAACTCTGTCCCCGAAGTCGGCTTGAGGCCGAAGGCGGCTCCGAACGGGTAGGCTTCGCAGCTGTTGGTCCAGCCGCGCCGGCAGGCGCCGCAGCGCCCGCAGGACAGCTGGAACGGGACCACCACCAGGTCCCCGGGGGAGACTCCGGACCGGGGGCCGGCCTCGACGACCCGGGCGACGGTCTCATGGCCGAAGGCGAAGGGCCCCGGATAGTTCACCACGCCGGCGGCGATATAGAGGTCCAGGTCGCAGCGCGCGACGACCAGGGGTTTGACCAGGGCGTCGGTATCGGCCTCCAGCCGGGGGGGAGGGACCTCCCACCATTCAAGTTTTCCGGGTGAGAGGAAGGTCAGCTGGCGCATGGCGTTGTCCTGTCGGGAGGTGGAGCGCGCGCAGGATATCCGGCCCGCCACCGTCGGCAGGGTTGAGTTTGAGGGATTACAGTTGAGCTGAATTCAATCTTCGTGCACCGGTCGCTTTCGGAAATTCCGGGCCCGTCCCGCCCTGTTCCCGCTCACATCGACGCCAGCGCCCGGGGAATCTGCTCGGCGAGGAAGTCGAAGGTTCGGCGCACTATAGGATTGCCGTGGATCTCCCGGTGGGTGACCAGCCAGCAGGGCAGGGGCGGAATCGGCAAGTTCGGCAGGATCTGCACCACGCCGGGCAGGAAGGCCAGGTTGTAGCCCGCCACAAAGCCGATCCCCGCCCCCGCCGCCAGGAGCCGGCCATAGGCCAGTTGGTCGTCGGTCATGAGGCTGAAGTGTTCGCGGGTGATCGGCAGGCCGCCGGCGGCCAACCCCCGCACCATCGTCTCGTCCCGGTCATAGCCCACCAGCCGGTGGCGGAGGAGATCCCCGGGCGCCTGCGGCGTCCCGGCCCGGGCCAGGTAATCGACGTGCGCGCAGGCTACAATGGGGATATCCGCCAGCTTGCGGGCCACCAGGGAGCCCTGAGCCGGGCGCGCCATGCGCACGGCGATGTCGGCCTCCCGCCGGAGGAGGTTGGACAGAGCGTTGGACGCGACCAGTTCAACCCGGATGCCTGGCTCGGCACGCTGCAGGGCGGTCAGGATCGGCGGCAGGAGGTAGCTGGCCGCCACCTGGCTGGTGGTGATGCGGACATCGCCCGTGGTCTCGGCGCGCACCCGGGTCAGGCGATGGCGCAGACGCTCGGCCCCCTCCTGCATGGCCCGGGCGTCGTCGGCGATGGCAAGGGCCAGGGTGGTGGGCGCTGCGCCGCGCCCGGTGCGCTCGAACAGGGGGGCGCCCAGCTGCGCCTCCAGCAGGGCCACCTGCCGGGACAGGGTGGGTTGATGCGCCCCCAGCCGCTTCGCGCCGCCGCTCAGGCTGCCCGCGTCTAGTACGGCCAGGAAGCTTCGGACCAGGGTCCAGTCGAAGTCGTCGAGGCGGGGATGGTTCAGGGTAGGCATCATACGTTTATGTATATCTCAGTTACATACATCACCAATAGACCATAGCCGGGGCAGGCGCAGTCTGACCTCTGCCCACCCTGGCCTTGCCGTAACCGGAGCCTCCCATGACCCGCCGCACCATCCTCATCTTGGGCGCCAACGGCCGCTTCGGCGCTGCCGCCGTGAAGGCCTTCGCCGATGCGGGATGGCGGGTCCTGGCCCAGGCCCGCCGCGCCCAAGCGAACCTGCCGCCAGGCGCCGAGGCGCTGAACATCCCCCTCGGCGACACGGACGCCCTGGCGGCCTCCGCGGCAGGCGCCGAGGTCGTACTCCACGCCGTCAACCCCCCCTACACCGACTGGGAGGCTCAGCTCATGCCTCTGGGCCGCCAGGGCATGGATGTGGCCGAGCGGCTGGGCGCCCTCTTCATGCTGCCGGGAAATGTCTACGCCTATGGCGAGGCCATGCCGCCGGTACTGGCCGAGGACACGCCCGAGCGCCCGACCAACGCCAAGGGTCGCCTGCGCGCCGCCTTCGAGGGTGAGATGCGCGCGCGCGCAGAGGCGGGCCGCTTTCGCGCGGTCGTCCTCCGCGCCGGCGACTTCTACGGTTCCGGCGAGGGTTCCTGGCTGGATCTGGCGATCGCCAAGGATCTGGCCAAGGGGCGGCTGGTCTATCCGGGTCCGCAGAACCTGCCACACGCCTGGGCCTACCTGCCAGACCTCGCCCGTGCCTTCGTCGCGGTGGCCGAGCAGTCCATCATGGAGGGCGCGCCCGCCTTCGAGACCCTGCACTTCGCCGGCCACACCTTGACCGGCGGACAGCTTCTCGACCTCCTGGAGGCCGCCGCCACCGACATTGGCGCTGCGCCAGCCGGGGGCTTCCACCGGGGCGGCATGCCCTGGGGCGTGATCCGGCTGATGGGCGTCTTCATCCCCAACCTGCGCGCCATCGCCGAGATGAGCTACCTCTGGCGGGTCCCCCACGCCCTCGACGGCGCCCGCCTCGCCTCCCGGATGGGACCGCCTTCCGACACCCCGCCCCGCCAGGCCCTGGCCCAGGCCCTCCGCGATCTGGGCTTCGGTGCGGTAAGCCCGGCGCCCGCCCACTGACGCGTCCCCCGCTTTCCCGACAATCCCTCACAGAAGGCCAGACCCATGTCCTCCTCAGACACACCCTACACGCCGCCCTCCCGCACCCTCTGGCTCATCGCCGGGATTGTCCTGCTGCTCCAGGGCTTCAGCATTTTTGCGCCCATGGCCGTGCTCGGCGGGGCGATCCAGTGGCCGGACAGCCTGGACTACCCGCCCGCCCGGATGCTGCCCCTGCTGCTCGAGCAGATTGACGCCGTACGGCTCGGCTATGGGCTCTACCTCGGCTATTCCCTGCTCTTCCTGGTGACCGGCGCCCTGACCGTGCGCCTTGCCTCCCGGCCTGGCCCGTTGGGGGTTCTGGGCCTGATCGCCCTGGGGGCTGCAGCCGTTTCGGCGCTCGCCCGGGCGATCGGGATCATCCGCTGGCTCACCGGCAGCACGACCCTGGCGCAGGCCTATTCCGCTCCGGGCCTGTCTGCGGACGCCCGCACCGCCATCGAGGCCATGCAAGGCGCCCTCAACTCCTGGGGGGGCGCCATCGGCGAGGCGCTGGGCGTTGCGGCCTTTGCAGCGATCTGGGCCATCTCCGCCAGTCTGCTGATCCTTCGCGATCGCCAGCTCCCCGCCTGGGCGGGCCTGACCGGACTGGCGGCGGGCGCTCTCGTCGCCCTTCCCGGCCTTGAGCTCTTCGGCATCGCGCCGCCGGTCTCGATCGTGCTCTCGACCACCGGGATCCAGCTCTGGTTCATGGCGCTTGGCTTCCTGTTCCTGTGGCGCGGTCTGCGCAGCTCCTCTTAGGTTCGAGGGGGGCCGCCATAGAAAAAGGGTCCCCGGCGCGCCGGGGACCCTTCACCTGACCGCCCTTGGGCGGGCGGGATCAGAAGCGGTACTGCACTTCCACGCCGAAGATGCGCGGAGGCGTCAGCTCGTAGTTCCGGCCGCCGTCGGGGAATCGGTCCGACGGAACATTGGGGTTATTGTTTCGCTGAGCCGCCGCGACCGCAGCGGCGTACCCGTCTTCGTCAAGGGCGTTCTTGACGTAGGCGATGATCGTGTAATTGCCGCCCGTTGGCATCCATAGCGCCCGCAGATCCACCTGATCCCAGGCCGGCGCCGAGTCATACTCCCGGGCGAAGATCGTCGCGTAGGCCTTCGACCGATTCACATAGGTCGCACCGGCGGTGAGGCTGCCCTGGTCCATTTCGAACGTATAGGAGCCGTTCACCGCCACCTTATGCTCCGGAGCCTGGGGCAGGCTTCTCCCGACAATGCTCACAGGGCCGGTGTTGACGTTATCGTTCACGTCTAGGCGTGGAAGGCTCTTGGTGATCTCAGTCGGGTTCCATCCATAGTCCAGAGTGAGACGAATGGGATCGATCGGCCGCCAGATGCCGCTGAACTCGATCCCATAGGACTCTGATCTCTCAATGTTCACGAACTGGGTCACGGTGATATCACCGACCCGCACAGAGACGGGAGCCTGCATGTCCCGGTAGTCGAGGAAGAAGGCGGCCAGGTTGATCTGGAACCGGTCAAAGTCCTTCTTGAAGCCGATCTCGTAGGAGTTGACCGTCTCCTCGTCCGCCCTGGGGCGGTCCAGGAAGCCGCCGGCCGAGAAGCCGAAGGCCTTGTACCCGCGGCTGTAACGGGCGTAGGCCATGGTGTCGCTGTCCGGATCCCACTGGACGCCGAGGGTGCCAGTGACGGCGTCGGACGAGCCCTCGAGGTTACGGCTGGCGACGCCGGTGGCCGGATCGATGACGTACTGGCGCACCACGCCGTTGGTGGTGACGCCTGGGGTGCTGACACCCGGAATCAAGCCTGTGGTGCTCTTCGGCGCCAGGGCGTCGGTGAGGTCCATAGCGCCGTTGCCGAGCCCGTTCAGGCCGGCGAGCGCCGGGACTCCGAACACAGGCGCGAGGCGCGCCACGGAGTTGATGTCGCCTAGCAGGCTGCCCCAGTTGGCCGCCGTACCCGGCCCAAAGGCGCCGAGACCGAGGGCCGGGTAGAGATTACGATAGCACGTATCCGAATTGCAGACGATCCTTCGGAACTCCCGGCCCGACTTCCGGTCGTCTGTATAGCGGAGACCCAGGGTGAGCTTCAGCGTATCCGACATTTGATAGTCGATCTGACCGAAGACCGCCGTGCTTTCGGTCGTCAGTCCGTATTGACCTGTAGACCAGTATCCTTCAGGGTTACGCGCGGCGCCGAGGATAGGCGTCTGGAGGGAAGACGGGCCGACCAGGTAGAAGTCCGCTGTGCTTCCGGTACCGAAATACTCCTGATTATAGTAAAATCCGCCCACAATCCACTGAATCGGTCCGTCCGATGTGGATGAGATATTGATCTCGTGGCTGTACCACTTCTGATACTCAAAATAGTGGTATCCATTATTCGCATTCACTGTCAGGGGCGTACAGTTGACGGGCGACAGTCCCGCTGAGAATAAAACGCCGACTGTGCCGCAGGTCGATCCAGGTGCGAGTGGAATCTGATAGGATTCGACACTCGTGAAGTCAGAGTCGCCATAGAGATCGTACTTATACTCTTGGTATCCGCCGATATACTTTACGTCGAATGAGGGCAGGCGATAGACAAAATTGGTGGTGAACAAATTCACATCACGCAGGCGAATCCGCTGGGGGATATTCGTATTGAAGGTCCGGTTATCCACAAGCGCGGGATTTGACCTGGAGGTCGAGCCATCGAACTGCTTCAGGCTGCCTGGAACGATGCCGTTCAGCCCGGTCTCAGGTGTGAGACCGTGCGCCGAGGAGAAGACGATCGGGTAGTTCGGATCGGTCCGACCATTCGAATACTCGTCACCGCGATAGCCCGCCCGGGCGCCGGGGCCCCCGCGGTTATGCCAGGCGAGCGTCCTGTATGCCAACCATAGCTCAGCATTGTCGCCGATATCGGCCTCGAGCTGAAACTGATACTGGAACTCATCACGCAAGGCGCCTTCTGTAGGCCGGCCGGGCGTGATGTTCTTGAAATAGCCCCTCTCCTGGTCGAGCTTGTAGCCCGAGAAGCGCATCCGTAGCCCGTCGGTGATGGGGCCAGAAACAGCGAGCTGAAGATTGGTGAAGCTGTAATTCTCTGCGATCGCGCGGACTTCGGCGTACAGCTCGTCGGTCGGCCGAACGGAGATAATGTTGACCGTGCCGCCGATGGCGTTACGGCCATAAAGGGTGCCCTGGGGGCCGCGGAGGATTTCCACCCGCTCCACGTCCAGAGGCGGGCTGCCGGCCAGGACGGTGGAAGTGGTGAAGAGGCTGTCGACATAGATCGACACCGCACCGTCCACGGAATGCACATTCGAGAGTCGGCCGATGCCGCGCATCGAGGCGCGGTCGTTCGACGACTGATAGACGAAGCCTGGGGTGAAGTTGGTCAGGTCCTGGACGGTCGAGATGCCGACGAGGTCGCGCTGCTGACTGGTGAAGGCCGAGATCGCGACGGGCACATCCTGCAGACTCTGCTCGCGTTTTTCCGCCGTCACCACCAGTTCGTCGATGGTGTTCATCGCGGATTGCGCCTGGGCCGAGAGACCCACCGCGCTGGCGGCAAGAATGCTCGTCGCCAAAAGTATGGCCTTGGACTGCATCTGGTTTTCACTCCCCAAAGAATAATCGCCAGGGTTATTGCCTGTGCGTCCGGCAACGCTGGCCGACAGCGAAAGGCATGTCAATCCCGTGACGGGACGATAGGCTACGGAAACCGGACGGATGGACTCGCCAGATCGGTTTCCCTGCGTTGAGAATCGGGCGGCATTCCCAAATCAGTGATGGGGTGTTTCAAGCTTCGTTTAGGTGAGGGAGACTGGCATGTATGGGTCATCCTCTCTCCTGTGATCTTCGAGACTAGGCGTTGGCGGCGCTGGATGCTGGGCTGAGCCGGCGGGGCGCGGCGGAACGGTTCGGGGTGGGCGCGGCCTGCGTGATCCGCTGGGACCAGCTGCGCCGCCCGCAGGGCCATGCCCGCCCCAAGCCGCAGGACGGCGACAAGACCTCGCACAGGATCGAAGCCCAGGCCGAGGTGGTCCTGGAGGCTGTGGGGGTCCAACCTGACATCACGCTCAGAAAGAGACCCGTCATGCTTCGGAGCAGGAGCGTCCCGACGTCCTGAGCCGCCGCCGTCCATGGCGGTTTTCTCCGGGTTGAGGGGAAGGAGAGTGCGCGTGCGGGGGCGGAGGGGGACTGCGGCGACCGTCGGAGGGCCCGGGATCAGCGCAGGCTCGTCGCCGGCCGTTTCAGCGCCCGGGCCGCGCCCACCAGTGCGGCGTAAGGGTGCTGGATGAGGGTGGTCGGAATTGCGGCCATGAAGTCGCTCATCCGGCCCTTGGCCTCGAAGCGGCGGCGGAACTCGCCGCTGGCGAGCCGGTCGGCCATGCGGGGGGCCAACCCGCCCGAGATGTAGACCCCGCCCCGGGCGCCGTAGGTCAGGGCCAGGTCCCCGGCCACCGAGCCGAGGATGGCGCAGAATCGGTCCAGGGTCTCAACGGCGAGGGCGTCGCCACGCTCGGCGGCGGCGGTGACTGCAGCCTCGTCCGCCAGAGTCTCCGGCGCGCCCCGGATTCCCGCCAGGGCTCCGTAGAGATTGAACAGTCCCGGTCCTGAGAGAATCCGCTCGATGGAGGTGCGTCCGAACCGCCGGTTCAGGATCCGCAGGATCTCGATCTCGGTCTCGTCGACAGGCGCGAAGGCGCCATGACCGCCCTCGCCTGCAACTTCCACGTCGCCCCGCTCAGAGCGGGCGAGGCCCGCGACGCCGAATCCGGTGCCGGGGCCCAGAACCACCAAGGGTGCGAAGTCTGCGCCCCGTATGTCAGGTCCGATTTGCCGTAGCGTATCGACGGGAAGACGCGGCGCGGCCAGGGCCTGGGCGGCGAAATCGTTGATCAGGCGGACGGATTCGAACTCGAAGGCCACGAAGAGCTCGCCCTCCGACGCCCGCCAGCTGTTGTTGGTGAACTGGATCTCGCCGTCCACCACCGGACCCGCCACCGCCAGGACGGCCCGTCCCGGCCGTTTCCGCCCGAGGGTCTTGTCCAGGTATGTGGCGATCACCTCTGTCAGCGAGGGATAGTCCCGCTCGTCGTAGGTGACGGGGTGGCGGATATGCCCTTCCTCGTCGACCAGGGCCAAGCGCGCATGGGTGCCGCCGATGTCGCCGACGAGGCCGGTGTACACGTTCTTCAAGGTCTCACCCCGCAGGCGCAGGCAAGCGCCGGTCCGGGCGCGGCGAGGGGATTAGCCCAATCCCGGCCGCCATGCACCCCTTCGTTTGCGGCTGCGCCTCAGCGTCTCAGGGGCGCATGCGCAATGCGCAGGATGTTGGCCGCCCCGGGCGATCCCATGGGTAAGCCGGCCAGGATCAGCACCCGGTGCCCAGGAGGGCACAGGCCCGCCGCCAGGGCTTCGTCCACGGCCACCCGGGCCAGGTCTTCGGGATCGGTGATGATGTCGACCACCCGGGCCTCCACACCCCAGGCCAGGGCCAGGCGCCGGGCGGTGGCCAGGCGGGTGGTCAGGGCCAGGGTCGGCTGGAGGGGGCGCTCCCGCGACAGCCGCAGGGCGGTCTGGCCGGTGGTGGTGAAGGCGGCGAGGCAGCCCGTAGAGGCCGAATCGGCGGCCCGACGGGCGGCCGCCACCAGGGCGTCGGCGTCCGCGTCCTCCACCGGGTATTCGGCGGCCATCAGCTCGGGCCAGCGCGGATCGCGCTCCACCCGGGTCAGGATCCGATCCATCATGGTCACGGCTTCGAGGGGATACTCGCCCGCGGCGGTCTCGGCCGACAGCATGACGGCGTCGGCGCCCTCATAGACGGCGGCGGCCACGTCCGAGGCCTCGGCCCGGGTGGGCGTCGGCGAGTGGATCATGGATTCCAGCATCTGGGTCGCCACAATGACAGGGATGCCCCGCATGCGCGCGGCGCGCACGAGGGTCTTCTGGACCACCGGCACGTCCTCCGGCGCCAGCTCCACGCCCAGGTCGCCCCGGGCCACCATGACGGCCTCGGACAGGTCCAGGATCTCGTCCAGGGCCTCCAGGGCGGCGGGCTTCTCGATCTTGGCCAGCACGCCGGCGCGGCCCAGGACGATCTGCCTCAGCTCGGCCATGTCGGCGGCGCGCTGGACGAAGGACAGGGCCACCCAGTCCACCCCCTGGGCCAGGGCGAAGTCCAGGTCGGTCCGGTCCTTCTCGGTCAGGGCGGGGATGGGGATGGCCAGGCCGGGCAGGTTCAGGCCCTTGTGGTCCGACAGGGCCTCGCCCTCCACAACCTCGGTGTCCGCGAAGTCTGAGCCAAAGCGGATGACCCGCAGTCGGACCTTGCCGTCGTCCAGCAGGACGTCGGCGCCGGTCTTCAGGGCGGCGAAGATCTCGGGATGGGGTACGCAGACCCGCCGGGCGTCGCCGGGGGTGGGATCCCGGTCCAGCCGGAAGGCCTGGCCGCGCGTCAGCTCGACCCGCCGGTCCTTGAACTCGCCCAGCCGGATCTTGGGGCCCTGCAGGTCGGCCAGGACGGCCAGGGGCCG
>VYMD01000447.1_pt1 | contig 10669 bp, 5 predicted proteins | sample 5115311 | NCBI WGS metagenome assembly VYMD01 (sample SAMN12291779, study PRJNA351875) | freshwater metagenome | isolation source: freshwater lake | place: USA: Michigan, Wintergreen Lake | collected 2013-08-08
TATTGGTTACCGTTGGAAGCGTTTTATAGCTTCCGCAATTTGAGGACGCATTTGTATGCCATACTCAATGGTATTGGTAAAGAATACCGAATTACTTTTGTCAATTAGCTTAAGAAGCGCTCCCGAAGTATGATGTAGTTAGTGAAATCAATACTCAAATTTCACTTTCGGTAACGATTCCACAATATCAACAGTTTGAACACTAAGATTGATAACTGATAAAAGAAGGTCAAGAATATAACGTGGCTTTTCATGTTCCAAAGCCCAATCATTTGGGTTGTTTGTTATGCCACTGTCTTTGTCAGTCTTGACTTGATAACGCTCAATAACCCATTCAATAGCTGAACGACCATTGACAACGTATTGGTATGCCTTTTCGGGAATGTTTTCAATCTTGATGGTTTTGTTGTAAAGTATAACGTCTTTTTGTCCTTTTTTAGGATTCTTCATTTTCTCTACTGTAAAGTTCCCTTTCTCAGCACCCACAACCACAACACCTTCAGGAGCAGGAACACTTTCATAATTGATGTGCAAGTCGCCCAACTGACGACCTGCCTTGCTGAAAGCCCAAAAGTCTTCAAGACTTTCAACCAAAATGATGCGCGGCAATTCTTTCTTCAAGTTGTTGGCAAAGGTTGTTCGATATTCTGGATGGTGGAGAAAGCCATAGACGTAGTAAAAGATGTCTTCTTTAGTGATTGTTGTGTCTTGATACTTTTCATGGGCTTCTTTGAGAATAAAGTCCGTGATTCCATCACGACGGATATATTCTTCTTCATTATGGGATTCAAACAAAAGAGAATTGGACTTCTCTCGCTTCTCGAAATAGTATAAAGGGAAACATTGTGAACCAGCCTCTAATGAATTAAAATCAACAATTATATTAGATATAATACATGAAAAATCTTTTTTTCCGCCAAGTCCTTGTATACAAATGGCTAGATTTATTACTTCTGAAGTTGGAAATATCTGGTGATTGAATCCTGGCGATTCGATAAAAAGTTTATCAAAATATAAATTCTGTTTTGTAAAAGGTCTGTAGATGGATTGTTGAATTGCAGTATCAGTCCATTGATGCTGTATTTGACGGGATACGTTTTTTTTCAATGATCTTGACCAACTAATTTTTGTTTTATCGCTGCTAACAAACTTATTGACATCTATATTCGCATTTTGCTTTTTCGCTTGAGTGAATAGTTCTACTTGGTCATTGTAAAAATCCGCCATTCGTTTAGTATTATTCTCAAGGTTTGCTTTTGAAAAATTATAGACCCAAGAGTCTCTACTCGTTACAATACCCACAAAGTTTTTTGAAAAAAATGAATTCGCCCTTGTCTCAGAAATCAACGGAATAAACGTTGAAAAGTCTTCATTTCGTTGTTGTAGCCAATCACCGTGTTCATTGGGGTTGATTTGTTGCCATTGCATTTGTTCATTAAAGACCGAACCAAACCTCTTGACGATTTCTAGTTTTTGTTCTCTCTTGAGGTAATCGCCGATATCGTGATAATAAATCTTCGCTTTTGTGGATTGTTCATTGGGCTTCTTCACCAGCAATGTTACAACTATTGGAGATTTTGATTGGTCAGAAAATACATTCTCACCTTCCATTTGTCGAAGTTTTCCGCTAGGTATTGAGTTTCCTCGTAGATTAAAGACATAGATAGAGCTAAATTCTTTTTCTAGTTGTTTACGCATACCGTCTGAGCCGTTATTATCTATCCATGAACCATTGGTAACAAAACAGATAATCCCACCTTCTTTGGGGTCAATACGGTTACTGCTCCACATAAAAGCCTTAACGTATAAATCGTATGAAGACCTGTTCAATACTGCATTAGATGTTTCGGTATATTTCTTGCGTATTTCCGCATCTAATTTGGGGTATGCTTGATTTTTAGCATTATCGTTAGCACTTTTTTGTCCGATAGAATACGGCGGATTGCCGATAATGACTTTAAGAGGTACTTTCTTTTGGTGAATACTTCTTTCAGAGTTTTGGGCAAACATATCCAAAAACATCTTTTCGTCTTCTTCATTCTCACCAAGTTGGAAGGTGTCGGTCAAGACAATGCCTTCAAAGGGTTGATATTCTTTTTTCTCAGCCATATCGTGAAAGACGTTCTCGATGTTGACAGCCGCAATGTAATAGGCAAGCAAGACAATTTCGTTTGCATGAATCTCTTTTTTATATTTCCTGAGCAAATCCTCTTGCTTAATCAAACCACTTTGGAGAAGCCTTGTGATAAACGTTCCTGTTCCCGTGAACGGGTCGAGGATATGAACGTTATCGTCCGTCAAACCACGACTAAACTCTTGCTTCAAGACATCATCCACCGAATGAATGATAAAATCCACAATCTCGACTGGTGTATAGACAATGCCGAGTTGCTGCACCATCTTCGGGAAGGCTGCCTTGAAGAATTTGTCGTACAACTCAAGAATAATGCGTTGTTTTGCCTCGGCATTGTCAATGCCTGCCGCCCGCCGCTTCACGGAATCATAAAACTTCTTGAGGGTTTCTGTATCTTTTTCGATGGCTGATGTCTGGTCGTCGAGAGTGTCTAAAATCCCCTGCATAGCCACAGAAACAGGATTGTTCTTGACAAAGGAATAACCTTCAAAAATGGCTTCAAAGACGGGTTTGGTGATGATGTGCTGCGAAAGCATATCCACCGCATCTTGTCTCGTGATGGACGGGTTGACCGTCTTCTGCAATCCTTCCACAAATGCGTCAAAGGCTGTGGTGTGTGCTTCGCTTTCGTCTATGAGTTTGTTGAGCCTCGCCACTTCTCGTGTTGCGATTGCCCCAACATCTTTAGCCCAATTCTCCCAATAAGTACGCGAACCAACTTTCTGCACCATTTTAGCAAAAATAACATTTTGAAGACCCTCAAATTGGAGCATCATTTGTTCTGAGAGCTTTTTGCTGGTTGTTTCTGCTGCTGTTGTTTCTGCTACGTTACTTTCACCACCTTTGAAAGTCGTTGTGGGTCTTCCGACAAGGATTTGTGGTGGACGTTTTTTGTTGAGGTCTATCTGGTTGATGGTTGCATTAAAACGGTCGTCGTGAGCGCGGAGCGCGTTCAACACTGACCAGACGACGGCATATCGTTCATTGTTGTTAAGGGCTTCTTCGGGCTTTTCTTGAGAGTTAATGATGATAGGAATGATGATATACCCATACTTTTTGCCTTCGGCTTTTCGCATGACACGACCAACCGACTGAACCACGTCTATCTGGGAATTTCGGGGCGAAAGAAAGATGACTGCATCGAGCGAGGGAACATCAACACCTTCGCTCAGGCAACGAACATTGGTTAAAAGGCGGGTTTCATTTCCCGAAATGTCTGCTTTGAGCCACGTCAATAGTTCATCCCGTTCAGGAGCAGACATTGTGCCGTCAATGTGTTTGGATGAAGCTGAGACAATAGTTTGTTGTAACTCTGGACTCAACGAGCGAACATATTCATTTCCGGCAGCATTAAAGACATTGGTTGTCTGTTTCGAGGTCTTGATGTCTTGACAAAAGGCAACTGCACGTCTCATGGGTTCTGGGTCGTGTTCTTTCAGCACACCAGCATCACCAAGCACCTGTTTTGAAAGAGCATTGATACAACCGATAAATTTTGAGGCATTGTCGGTATTGATTTCGCTGTTTGCGTCTTCAATCATTCGTTGAATGGCAGGTGGGACATCATGTTCATTCAGCGTCAGAACAAGAACCTTGTAATCGGTGAGCAAATCTTTCTCGACAGCTTCACCAAAACCGATTCGGTAAATTTCGTGTCCATACAATTTCTCATCGTCCATTGAACAAAGAACGGCTTCCGAGATTTGTGCTTTTGTCTGTGCCTCTTCACCATACAAGCGTGGTGTAGCGGTCATGTACAGACGTTTCTTGGCACGAATGAAGTCGTTATTGTGAATCTTGATGAAGGCTGACGGGTCTTCACCCGCAAGTTGTACACCTGTTGTTCGGTGCGCTTCGTCACAAATAACAATATCAAATTCACCTTTACCATGCTCTTCCATCATTAAGCGTTGAGCTTCAGCAACGGCATCAATAGACTGATAGGTAGAGAATACGACAGTCAAACCTGTTGAGTGTTCAAGAGCATTGTGTTCAAGAGCATTTACAAGTCGTTGTTTGATAGTATGAACGTCGGTCGAAGCAGGAAGAGCCAAATCAACAGTGCCGTACATATCGGGGTCTTGTGCTTCCTCAACTTTTTTCTTACCTTTTTTCTTGCTCGTATCTTCGACAATTTTTGGGTCGGAACAGACACAAATGGACTGAAGAGGTTCTTGTGAATTAGCCGTCCATTCCCGCAACGTTTGTCCCATAAGAGCAATCGAGGGAACAAGAAAGAGAACAAGACGACCCTGACCTTGCGTTTCGCGTTCAGCAATTCTCAAGGCGGTAAACGTCTTACCCGTGCCGCAAGCCATAATGAGCTTGCCGCGTTGTTCTTTTTGAAAATACTGATGGGCTTTTTCGACGGCTTCGGTTTGGTGAGGTCGTAAGGATTTTCTCTTGATTCTAGCGGCTTCACCATAAATCCCTTTGTCCAGTTGTAACCAATCAACAGAGGATTCCTCTAAATCATGCAGGCTCAATCGAAAGAACGGTATCACCCGATTCTCAATCGTTGATGCGGCATGAGTCCCCCACTTGTTTGATGTAGAAATCCACAGGCATTGACTGAACTTTTGCTGCTTCTTGTTTTCGTCTCGAAACTGTCTTGATGAAATCGAAAGGAAAGAATCTACAGAATCCTTGTTGATAGTTGTGGTTTCGAGGTAGAATTTACATTGAATAGCCCAATACTCACCGTCTGTGGTTTTTGCTACAAGGTCAATGCCTATATCATGTCCACCAAAATCATTCTTGAAAGGAAATTCATCCCACAACCAAACATCTTGAAGAATGTAGGCGTATTTTGGGTCAGTCTGTAAGTATGCTTTCATCAATTTTTCAAAGCGACTTCCCTTATCAAACTCACTCGTTGATTCACTCCGATATTTTTCAAGAATAGTTTGAAGGCTCATGGTTATTTGGTTCTATGGAATAGAGAATTGTGGCTATAATTGCACTTAATTTACTAATTCCTTTTCGTAAATGCCAAAAAATATGTCTGATTGATACAGGAATAAAACCCCAGCCCTTCTGCTTTCCGGCAGGCAGACAGGGGAGACACAGGAGCATCATTGTGATGATGTTACACGAAGAATCTGCAAGAGGCGTTTGCCCGATTCTGTGATGATGTATCGCTGACGCGGGCTGGTGGGTTTGTCGGGATATTCTTGCCGTATCCAGCCTGCTTCCAAGAGCGGGTCGAGATATTTTATATTTCTTCTCGCGGCAACCAATCACCCAAAATATCCAGAATATTATCAACACGACCGTGAACGGAATTCTCCAGAACATTCCGAATTTGATGAACAGCTTGGTTAGTAGCTTGGTTACTAACTTGGTTACTAACTTGGTTAGTAAATTCTATGATTTCGCGCAACGTATTGAAAATGGGCGATTTAACTTGGTTACCAGCTTAGTTACTTATATCACCTTTATCTCGGTGTCGGGGCTGAGTTGCTTCAGAAAGAAAGCAGCAATTTTTTTCGGGTAGTCATAGAGACAAATGAACATGATGAAGAGCAAAGGGGGTCAGACTATTGGCAGAGGGGAGCACCAAGAGCAACAATAAAATGCGACTTTTCAGGGAAACATCAAAACGAATGTTGTTCGTACATGGTCTATTGTGTGCTTTTGGAGAAGCGGATGTGGGGTGGTATTTTTTTGCGTGTTTATTAGCACACACTACCACGTCTCACCGCCACTTCATTCCCGATTGGTATCGAATTTCTCAATTTCTTTTCGTACCTCGTCAATCAATTGTTGCTCGGTAGGCAAGTAGAGTTGGTATTTGCTGGCGATAATGGTTTTGTTGTTTTCGGGGAGAGTAATTTTCACCATAGCATCGTTTTTATCGGCACACAGTAACACACCAATGGCGGGATTTTCAAAATCCTGCTTTTCAAAACGGTCGTAATAGTTGACATACATCTGCAACTGTCCAATATCCTGATGGGTGAGTTTGGTGGTTTTTATTTCAAACAACACAAAACATTGAAGCAAACGGTTGTACAACACAAGGTCAATAAAAAATTCATCGCCGTCCAGATGGATGCGTTTTTGCCGTGCCACAAACGAAAAGCCGTTCCCCAATTCCAATAAAAAATCCTGCAAATGCGTGATGAGGGCGGTCTCAATATCTTTTTCGTAATACGCTGCCTCGCGCCGTAAGCCCAAAAACTCCAACACCATCGGGTCTTTGATGATTTCTTTGGCATCGGTCGGTAATTTTTCCTCACGGGCTACCGCCAGCACCGTTTGCACATCGTTACTCAGTAACAGCCGTTCAAATAATTGGCTGTTCACCTGGCGTTCCAACTGCCTTGCCGTCCAGTTGTTTTTTTCGGCTTCGGCGATATAAAAATCCCTTTTGTCTTGATTGGCAATACTTATCAATGTTTTGTAGTGCGTCCAACTGAATTGCGTCCGCAGTGCGGACGCAATTGGAAACATTCGATAGAACTGTCTGTACCGCTCTAACTGCCGCACGGAAAAGCCCGTTCCAAATTGGGGCTGAAACTCATCGGAAATGGATCTGATGAGAAACTCACCATATCCAGCCCGCTCTTTGCCTTCCTGCTCCTCTTCAAATATCACTCTGCCTATATGCCAATACATCAGCACCCGTTCGGTATCCACCGAACGAATGGCTCTTTCTTTTGCCGAGGCAACGATGCCGTGTATCTGTTGTATGAGGGCTTGCTTTAATTGCATGATGACGTAGCCATTGTCAATGGTGGTAAATGCTTGTGCAAGCGGTTATACGCTTGTTGTTTTTTGCAGGGGAGTTTTACCGGCACCGAAAGGAATACCCAAACGATGAGGCAGTTCGGCAACGTGGCGGTAAAGAGCAGGACATAAGCACCAAGAGCGGCGATAAAATGCGACTTTTCAGGGAAACATCAAAACGAATATTCTGTGCAATGCAGTGAGCGGCACATTGATTGAGCAGTCGTTCTTAGCTCACCCTATACCACGATACATTGCCATGATTCGACCATTGGTTGCCTTTGATAGTTCTGATGCGTTGCAGCAGGGGAGTGCAATTATGCTCGCTGTCCAGCATAGGATACAACTCGAATACGCGCGAGTCTCCGGAGTGGATAGAATGATGCCCATCGGTGATAAAACATTCGCATTGCAATCGGCAGAGCGTATGTATCAACCACATTCCTGTTGATTTGCTGCCACCGAAGGCTGCTCCGTAGCGCACATGAACAATATGACTCAAAGCGGCATGGTGCGGTATCATACGTTGAGCGCAAAACGCAGCATTTTCCACAAAAGCGTAGAGCAGGGGTACAGAAAATGTACCCCAGTAACAGTCTATTGCAAGTTCAAGAAAGAACACTCTTCCGGTTGCGGCTCCGCCTTGGGGAAAAGCCACGATGTGCCGGTCGAGCGGGAGATCGCAACGGGGCAGTTCTTCGCGGGATTTCACCGTTATTTTTGTACGACTGTCCGCATGGAGTATGGGGTTGTCTAAAAACAGTGGTGATTGCGATGACCACGGAAAATAGTCCGTATGCAAAAAAATATCCGGCGCTTGCGGTTCCGGTTTGAATGCCGGATTCATGGTCGTTGCATACTTTTCATGCAGAAAAAGCATATCTCTGTAATCCTGACCGGCAGACGGATACCACGCAATGCGGGGTTCACCGTGGAAATTCTCCAACCACCGGTGAAAGTTTCCTGTGTTGCTGCCGTTGAGGTTTTGCAATAATGCTCTCGACATAATGGGCGCTCCTGTAATGAATTAATAAACAATGACTTACGCAACAAGGGGTTTCAACCCCTTGCCACAAAAGTATGGATTTGCGAAAGTCCTAACCTCAATAGTCATGGGGAAGAGCAAATTGGGAAAGGCACATACGCGCCCTTTAGTTCTGCTCGCCGCTTGCAAACAATGTGCGTATGACCTGTGCAGCAGCGATAGCACGGCGTTCTTCGACCTTCATCCGGTTAAATGCTTTTTGTGCTTCTTCGACGGAACCGTATGCCGGAAAGCCCTCTAAAAACTGTATCTGCATGGGTATAATCGGATAAAATCCCTCCAGAATTTTATAGTAAATCACTCCTGCATACTGTGGTTCGGTCTTCTGTTGTTCAGTCTTTTGTGGCTCTGTCTTTTGTGGCTCTGTCTTTTGTGGCTCGGTTTGGTTGGATTGCGTTTCGTCGGTATTTGTGTTCTCCGAAAAACGTTTTCGTTTTCGTGGTCTCCTAATGTCATATTCTTTGAGGGTATGGTAGTTATCTTCCTCTTCGATGATAAAGCGTCGCAGTCTTTTGTGTTGATTCATGGGGTGTTCCTGAAACAATGGAAAAAAGAACAAAAAGGGAATTGAGACGCAGATACCATGGATTGCGCAGATTTGCACGGATGTCTCCGGCAAACTGCTTGCGCTGACGAATCCGCTTCAGCATTTTTTCCGTGGTATCTCCGCAGTCCATGGCAAAACAACATTCTATCGGTCGTAGGCTCTGACGCTCATTAGTTGCATTGTCCGCTTCTTATCAGATGCACCAGAACACTATGCTCGGCAAACTCTTCTTTTTCTTCATCGGTCATGCGGTGAAAATGCTTCACCGCACTGGATACAGAAGCAAAAGTGCGGGTCTCACCAAAAAAATGCTCCGAAAATACTCGTCCGACAAAAAAGCCTCTCACCACATCATATTCCAGCGTGTGGCTCACAAGAAAATCCGGCTCGCGGTTGGCTCTCGTGCAGAGAGGTTTCCAATACTTTCTCATGGAATGCTCCTTACAAATTGGAAAAGAACGAATAATAACACCGCCACTCGTACAATCCCCGTGCCAATTGGTCTTTGCTGCGGTATTGCCGTCATTTTGCATAAAACTGTCATGCTGCCTTCACACTATGCGCCAAATAGTGTAAAAGTGTGTATGCTCAGGTGTCAAGTTTTCTTGACACTGTGTGCGCGGCAAGCAAGCTATATAGCAAGTTGTACAGCAAGCTGTCTAATCAAGAATCGGCACATAACTATCGAGCGTAGCCCATACTGGGAATACTTATTCTGTGCTCCACGCCATTCTTATAGCCGATACCCTCATATACCTTGAGTGCTGAATCATAATAAATGACTTTTAGGACTTCGTACTCTACCGGCAGCACTTCTTTGCCTATTGCACTGCCTCTGATTGCAACTAAGCCATATTTTGTGCCTCGCCGCACGAGAACATAGTCATTTGCGTGATGTACATCGTTGATATAATCATACTGACAAGGAACAATCACAGCTCCGGCATCTTTTTCCGTGTCAGCCACAACACCCCATTTCCCGTCTTGACGAATAAATGCTATTTTATCAATAAACTGATAATCTTGTCGTACTACATCGTATGGCAATTTTTGCCGCGTGAGCATATTTACCGTAAACCATTTCCCGTCGCGCAAAAAGCGAACAAACATTCTTCCACAATTTCTTATGCTGTCATATTGGCAGGGAAAAATTTCTGCGCCCGTTGAATCATTGATGACCCCCCATTTCCCATTCTGCTGCACGAGTGTTTCATATTCTCTAAAACCTCGTGTATCGGAATACCGCTCTTTGTACACGTACTCTCCTGTGGGTGAGAGAAATGACCATAGTCCACTACTGTGCTTTACCAAAGAGGTACCGTAGTTACTCATAATCCACACCTTTTCTAGGGTCGGCTCAAGGATTACTCTGCCGAGTGTATCAATAATGCCCCAACGCCCTTGAGTAATCACTTCGACAGTTCCGAAATTATTGGACGAACTAAAGTTGTTAAACCACTTACCGTTTATTCGCTCATACAAAAAATCGGTGAGTATCGTACCGGTGTCTATGCGGTACAAGGCAAACCCCTTCGATGCTTCTTTTTGGACAAACGCATACCGCTGCCCGGCAAAATCAACATCGGTAAATTGAGGCTCTGCGACGACTGTTCCGGAGGTCGTTATGAAACCAAAAAGTTTCTTTCCTCCTACGTTCTTCATCACTTTCAATGCTGCACGGTAATTATCATATTCAATCTCGGCATACCCAAGCGGAGATAGCGTTTCTGCCCGCTCATTGATAAGAATAGCATTACCCCTGAGTTTTGCAGTAAACCGGTCCGGCAGTTGTGCTATAACTTGTTCATCATACAGAAACGGAATGATTTCTTTGCCCGCACTGTTCAATACGCCCCATTTGCCTTGTTTCGAGGCGTGAATAACATATGGTTGCAAATAACGATTGCTTCTATTCAACGACAAATAATTATAATTTGACCACTCCGGCAGAGCGTCGAAAATAAAGGGAAGAAACGTCTGCACAGTATTAGCATTACTGGTACTCAGCGACATCACGCCCCACATACCTCTGCTTTTCAAGCACAATGAAGAATCATTAAACGCCTCAATTCCTTCATACAGACAAGGCAATATCACCGTTCCGGTCGAACTTTCCACTGCGCCCCATTTGCCTTGTTGCTGCACAAAAGCAATGCTCTTTTCGTTGAGAACATTAACTCTCACACTATCAAACTGAAAAGGAAGAATCTGC
>VYMD01000450.1_pt1 | contig 10631 bp, 11 predicted proteins | sample 5115311 | NCBI WGS metagenome assembly VYMD01 (sample SAMN12291779, study PRJNA351875) | freshwater metagenome | isolation source: freshwater lake | place: USA: Michigan, Wintergreen Lake | collected 2013-08-08
CATATTTCAGACGGATTGTTACCCGTCAAGACGTCTTCCGCGCAATGAAAGTTCGTGTCCGGGCTTTCTTGTGAGCAAGGAGGGCAATTCACCCGTAGGTTCTGGTATACCACCGCGATTGGCGTAATAATATTTCAAGACTCGGACAAGGCCTCGAGAGGCATCCGGATCACGCCAAGAGCAACGAGGAAACACTGATCATGTCCGCCACCCCTGCCATCATCCCATTCGACAAACGCGAGGGCTTCATCTGGATGAACGGGGAAGTTCTCCCCTGGCAGGATGCGAAGGTTCATGTTCTCACCCACGGCCTGCATTACGGCTCGTCGGTGTTCGAGGGCGAGCGCGCCTACAAGGGCAGGATCTTCAAGAGCCGCGAGCATTCCGAGCGCCTGTTCACCTCGGCCAGGATCATGGACATGGAAATCCCCTATTCCATCGAGGACCTGGAGGAAGCCAAGCGCCAGATCGTGGAGCTGAATGGCGGTGGCGACCAGTATGTGCGCCCGGTGGCCTTCCGTGGTTCGGAAATGATGGCGGTTTCCGCCCAGCACAACCGCATCCATGTGGCGGTCGCCACCTGGAACTGGCCGTCGATGTTCGACCCCGCGACCAAGATGAAAGGCATCAGGCTCGACATCGCGGAATATCGCCGCCCCGACCCGGCCTGCGCGCCGGTTCATGCCAAGGCCGCCGGCCTCTACATGATCTGCACGCTCTCCAAGCATCGCGCGGAAAAGCGCGGCTATGCCGATGCGATGATGCTCGACTGGCAGGGGCGCGTGGCGGAATGCACGGGTGCCAACATCTTCTTCACGAAGGATGGGGCGATCCACACTCCGATGGCCGATTGCTTCCTCGACGGCATCACCCGCCGCACGGTGATCGACCTCGCGAAGCGCCGCGGCTTCGAGGTGATCGAGCGCCGCATCATGCCGGATGAACTCCCGAGCTTCGTCGAGTGTTTCATAACGGGTTCGGCCGCGGAAGTGACGCCGGTAGCCGAGATCGGCCCCTATCGCTTCACGCCGGGGAACATCAGCCGCACGCTGATGGAGGATTACGTGACCGAGGTGGGCGCGAACTGAAGCGCCCCCGACGTTCGGAACGCCGGATTACTGCGCGGCGCGCTTTGCCGCGCTGCCATTCGCGCCTTCGGCATCCGAGAAGATGGCATGCGTCGGCAGCGCCAGGCTCGGCACGCGGATCGAGAAGGCCGAGTGGAGCACCGCATTCACATCGGACGGTTCGAACGGCTTCGTCAGGAAAGCGAAGGCGCCCGCATATTGCGAGGAGCGGATCAGCTCCATCTGCTGCTCGGTCGAGACCATCACGATCTGCGTGCCCGGATTGGCCTGCAGCAGGTACCCGGCCGTTTCAGGCCCATTCATGCCCGGCATGTTGGCATCAAGGAAAATCGTGTCAAATTTCGTCATTCCCGCGAGCTTCAGCGCCTCCTCGCCGCTTTCGGCCTCCTGGATGTCCAGGCGGAACTGCGACCTCTCGAGAATGCGACGCATCAGCTTGCGCGCGGTCAAGCTGTCATCGACGAGAAGCGCCCGGGTGACACGCGAAAGACGGTCATAGGCCGCGACCGCGATCAGCACGTCGGACGTGCGGAAGGGCTTGCGCAGGAATTCATAGACCCGCAGCTTGCGGCCGATCTCGCGCACGGCTTCCGCATCGAGCGACGACATCAGCACCATGAAGGGCGGCCGCTCCTGCCTCGCGAAGGCATGGGCCAGCGCCTCAAGGCCGGAAATTCCCGGCAGATGGATATCGCAGAAAATCATGTCAACCGGCGATTGCCGCATGATCGCCAGCGCTTCATCGCCGGCGGCCGCCTCGATCACTGTCAGGGGGCGCTCGAGCTTGTCGAGGGCCGCGCGGATCGAGCCACGGATCACCACCGAATCATCGACCACCAGAATCCGCAGCGATCTTGCAGCAGCTATGGCAGGTGGAAGATTGTGGCTGGTTCGCATCGTGTAAGCCTCGGTTCCAAGCCCGGTGTCTGGACGATACCGGATATACAACCACAAGTTACAACATTGCGTTAAACCGAGCAGTCGAATGGTCTGAAGTCGGCAGGATGCGAAGCTACCAGCGGTCTGCTGCCTGATCATCCTCGCTCTTGGCCGCCACCCAGCCGCCCGGTCCACCCAAGACGGGGTGCTCCTTTTTCCAGAACGGCGCACGGGTCTTGAGGTAATCCATCAGGAAGTCCGCCGATTCAAACGCCGCGCGCCGATGGGCCGAGGCAGTGACCACCAGCACGATATCCTCGCCCGGCGCGATTCTGCCGTGGCGATGGATGATGGTGACGCCCTCAAGCGGCCAGCGCGCCAAGGCCTCGCGGGCCACACGCTCAAGTTCTTCCTCGGCCATGCTGGGGTAATGCTCCAGCTCAAGCGCCGCGAGACTGCCCCCTTCGCTGCGGCAAAGCCCCGTGAAGGCGACGATCGCGCCGATATCCGTCCGCCCTTGCGTGATGCGACGCGATTCTGCCGCAACATCAAAGGGCTCGGCCTCAACACGGATCACCGGAACGACCATGGTTCAGCCCCCGGTCATCGGCGGAAAGAAGGCGAGTTCGCGCGCGGCGCCAAGAGGGGAATCATGCGGCACATGCTTGCGATCGAGCGCGATGCGGATGATCGAGGGATTCTCGAACGCATAGGCATATTCCTCGCCGAGCAAGGCCAGATGCGCCATCGCCTCGCCGGCCGTGCGGGTGCCCGGCGGGAAGGTGATCTCCTCCTCCGCTTTTCCGATGCGTTCGCGCAACCATGCGAAATACAGAACCTTCATGGCGTCCTTCCGGCGGTCATATCCAGCATGATCTAGAGCATGATGTGTTCAGACGGAAGCACATCATGCTCTTATCTTATTATTATCGCATGCTTTTTTGTGAAAAACCGGATTCCACTTTTTCACAGCATGCTCTAGGAAGCACTGTCTTCCTCAACCAGATGGCGAATCGAGGCCTTCATGTAATCGTAGCCCGTGATGAGTGTCAGCACGGCGGCGACCCAGAGCAGGAGCAGGCCGATCAGACGCGTCCAGTCGGCGGGCAGGAAAGCGTCGCCCGCCGGCCCGGCAATGAGGAAGCCGAGGCAAACGAGCTGCATCGCGGTCTTCCATTTCGCGAGGCGCGAAACCGGCACGGAGACCTTCAGTTCGGCGAGATATTCGCGCAGGCCCGAGACGAGGATTTCACGGCTGAGGATGACGATCGCCGCCCAGATCGACCATGAACGGATCGTGCCATCGGCCACCAGCATCAGAAGGCAGGCGGCAACCAGCAGCTTGTCGGCGATGGGATCGAGCATGCGGCCCAGAGAGGATTGCTCCTGGTAGAGTCGTGCGAGATAGCCATCGAGGTAATCCGTGATGCCCGCAAGCGCATAGATCGCCAGCGCCCACCAGCGCATGCTCGGATCGCCTGGCCAGAACAGCAGACCCACCACCACGGGAATGGCCGCGATGCGCCCGTAGGTGAGCACATTGGGCAGCGAGAACGGACGAAGCTTCCGAGGCGGCGGCATAGCTCTTAGCACCATGCCGGAGCGGAGCGGGTCAAGCCTCGCGGGGCTGAAAATTTCGCTGCTTCCACGGCATCAGCGCCCGCCTTCATGGAAGTGATCATAAACCAGCCTCGCCGTGGCCTCGTTGATGCCCGGCACGCGGGCGAGATCCTCGTAGGAGGCGCGACTGACCGCCTTCGCCGTGCCGAAATGCAGGAGAAGCGCCCGCTTGCGGCGCGGCCCGATCCCGCTGATCTCATCGAGCGGATTGGCGGTGAGCGCCTTCCTGCGCCTCGCGCGATGCGTGCCGATGGCGAAACGATGCGCTTCATCCCGCAGGCGCTGGATGAAATAGAGCGTGGGGTCACGCGGCGGAAGGCGGAAGGGCTCGCGGCCATGCATGACGAATTGCTCGCGCCCCGCATCGCGATCCGGCCCCTTGGCGACACCCACCAGCGGCATATCGGTGATGCCCAATCCGGAAAGCACGCCGCGCACGGCCTCGAGCTGGCCCTTGCCGCCATCAATCAGCACCAGATCGGGCCAGGCGGGCAAGGCTTCGGGATCATCCGGCTTCTCGTTGCGTGGCGATTCCTTGAGGAGCCGTGCGAAACGCCGCTGCATCACCTCGCGCATCATCCCGAAATCGTCGCCGGGGGCAATCTCCGTCGATTGGATATTGTAGGTCCGGTAATGCGTTTTCGAGAACCCGCGCGGGCCCGAGACGATCATCGCGCCGACGGCATTGGTGCCGGAAATGTGCGAGTTGTCGAAGACATCGATGCGCCGCGGCGGTGAAGCGAGATCAAAGGCCTGCGCGAGGCTTGCGAGCAGCTTCTCCTGGCTCGCGCTTTCGTTCAGGCGGCGGCCCAGCGCCTCCTTCGCATTGGTCAGCGCGTGCTCGACGAGATCGCGCTTCTCGCCGCGCCGGGGCGTGGCGATCTCGACCTTATAACCCGCGCGGGCTGAGAGTGCCTCGGCGAGGAGCGCGCGATCCTCCACCTCCGCCGAGAGAAGCACGAGGCGGGGCGCGGGGCGCTCGTCATAGAATTGCGCGAGGAAGGCGCCGAGCACTTCCGCCGGCTCCATCGCGCGATCAGCCCGCGGGAAGAAGGCACGATTGCCCCAGTTCTGGAAGGTGCGGAAGAAGAACACTTCCACGCAGAACTGCCCCGCTTCGGCATGGATCGCGAAGACATCCGCCTCCGCGACCTCACTCGTGTTCACGCCCTGCTGGGCCAAGACCGCGGAAATCGCCGCGAGGCGATCACGGTAGCGCGCGGCGGTCTCGAATTCCATGGCCTCGGAGGCCGCCTGCATCGCCGATGCGAGGTGCCGGCGAATGGCCTGGCTCTTGCCGTCGAGGAAATCGCTGGCCTCGCGCACGAGCGCCGCATAGCCCTCGCGCGAGATCTCACCGGTGCAGGGCGCCGCACAGCGCTTGATCTGGAAAAGCAGGCAGGGCCGCGAGCGGTTCTCGTAGACCGAATCAGCGCAGGAACGCAGCAGGAAGGCGCGTTGCAGCGTGTTCAGCGTGCGATTGACCGCGCCAGCCGAGGCAAACGGCCCGAAATAGCGTCCCTTGCGGTTTCTCGCGCCGCGATGCTTGGTAATCTGCGGGGCTTCGTGGTCGCCCGTGATGAGGATGAACGGGAAGGATTTGTCATCCCGCATCAGCACATTGTAGCGGGGCTTCAACTGCTTGATGAGGTTCGTTTCCAAAAGAAGCGCCTCGGCTTCCGTCGTGGTCGTCACGAACTCCATCTGCGCCGTCTCGGCGATCATCCGCGCGATACGGTTGTTCGGCGCATCGCCGCGCGCATAAGACGAGACGCGCGCCTTGAGGTTCCGCGCCTTGCCGACATAGAGCACCTCATCCGTTGCCGAGATCATCCGGTAAACGCCCGGCGAACCCGGCAAGGTCTCCCAGAAGGCACGGATCACGGCCATGCCGGTCGCAAGCCGGCGCGGCAGGTCGACGAGGTCGAGCATCACCTCGGGCGGATGGTCATCCGGCCAGGAGGAGGCCAACGCCTCGTCCTCGTCGAGGTCGTCATCCTCGAAGGTCGTTCCCCCATCGATGATCTTGCGGCTGGTCATGCCCGAGACATAGGCGTTCGGCGTGATTCCGCAAAGGTTGAGCAAACGCGCCGAGCCGACATTAACCACGGTTGTCATCGGCTGGAGGACGGGCTTTGCATCCCGGCCTCGCGGGGTTAAGAAACCGTTGACCAATTTCCGGCGGTGGTATGGTTCGGCGTTATTCTTCCCTCCCGTTTCTGCGTTTCGCGCTGGCCCTCGGCCTGGCGCCGGGCCTTGCGGCCTGCAATGGGCCGCGGATGACGGCGACGGCCAATCTCGCTTCCCTCCGCCCGGAAGCCGCGACGCTCGCCATGGTCGGCGTCTCGGGCCCCTCGGAGGAGCAGGGCCAGCGTTTCGCGGCCATTTTCGCCCAGGAAGCGCGCAGCCGCGGCTTCGTTGTGGCGGAACCGAATGTGCCCGTGGCGACCACGCGCATGCACGCCTATCTCGACAGCTTCACCGGAGCGGATGGCCGCCCGGCAATCTCCTATGTGCTGCAGACCTCGGTGGATGGGCGCACGCGCACCCATCGCGTATCGGGCATGGTGCCGGCCAACGCGCCGGGCTGGGCAGGGCTCGATGACGGTGCGATGCGGCGCGTGGCCGCCGCGAGCCTCGACGATCTCACCCGCCGGCTTGCCGGCCAGCCGGGCACGTCCGGCGAGATGGCGGCGGCGAGCGAGGAAAACCAGTAATCCCTGCGGCCAAGCCCTTGGCGGTGATTCATTTTTTCCGCCGCCGATTTTGCACAGGGTCATGGCCGTCATGCGCATGTCTTGTTGAAACGCGGGGCCAGTCGCGCTAGCAGCACGACGGACGAGGAGGCTTCCCCATGGACAAGATCAAGCTCGTGGCGGGCAATGCGAACCGCCCGCTCGCGGAAGCCATCGCGGCCTATCTCCAGCAGCCTCTGACCCGGTGCCAGGTCCGGCGCTTCGCCGATATGGAAATCTTCGTCGAAATTCAGGAGAACGTGCGCGGCGAGGATGTGTTCATCCTGCAATCGACCTCGGCACCGACCAATGACCACCTGATGGAACTGCTCATCATCATCGATGCGCTGCGCCGCTCCTCGGCCAAGCGCATCACGGCGGTGGTGCCCTATTTCGGCTATGCCCGGCAGGATCGGAAATCCGCCGCGCGCACGCCCATTTCCGCGAAGCTCGTGGCCAATCTCATCACTCGCGCCGGTGCGGATCGCGTGCTGACGCTCGATCTCCATGCCGGCCAGATCCAGGGCTTCTTCGATATCCCCGTGGATAATCTCTACGCTGCGCCGGTGATGGTGAAGGACATCAGGGAACGTCTCGACACCTCCAAGGTGATGGTGGTCTCGCCCGATGTCGGCGGCGTCGTGCGGGCCCGCGCGCTCGCCAATCGCATCAATGCGCCGATCGCCATCGTCGACAAGCGCCGCCCTCGCGCGGGCGATTCGGAAGTGATGAACATCGTCGGCGATGTCGAGGGCTATCACTGCATCCTGGTCGACGATATCGTCGATTCGGGCGGGACGCTCTGCAACGCCGCCGATGCGCTGATGGACAAGGGCGCGAAGGATGTGCGCGCCTACATCACCCATGGCGTGCTCTCGGGGGGCGCGGTCGCGCGCATCACGGCATCCAAGATCAACGAACTCGTGCTGACCGACACCATCCAGCCGACGGAAGCCGTGCGCGTGGCGAAGAATATCCGCGTGATCTCCGTGGGCTCGTTGCTCGGCGAGGCGATCAAGCGCACGGCGGGCGAGGAAAGCGTCTCGACCTTGTTCGATTGATCCTGTGGCGTTCGATGGATCCTGTGGCGCGCTCAGGCCGAACGCGCGCCCAGATCCTTTGAAAAATACGAGCCTGTGCGGCGATAGCCGTTCTTCAGGTAGAGCTGGTCCACGCCCGCGCCCTCCTCGGTATCGAGCTGGAGCAGGTTGCAGCCATCCTCCAGCGCACGCTGCTCGGCGAACTCGATCAGAAGCCGGCCATAGCCTTTGCCGCGATGTTTCTGGTCCACCACCACATGCTCGATATAGGTGACGAAGCCATCGTGGATGTTGTGGTTCGGCACCATGCCGATGACGCCGATCAGCTCGTCCACGCTTTCCGCAATGAACATGCGATATCCCGTGGCCCGCGCCACGAAGACGCGGCGAGCATAGGTCTGCATGTCGAGCTGGGGGATCAACTGGCGGATGATCGGGTAGGCCCGGTAATAATCCGTGTCGGATCGGGCTTCCCGGATGGTGATGGCGGGCGTTGTCATGATCGGGTCCATGGGCGGGGATGCCCTTATCGCCGATCCGGGCGGGGATTGGCAAGAGCCGGCAGCCCTGCCCCGGCCGGCTTTCCGCCGATCGGGACCTGATCAGGCGGCGCGGGCCGAGATCAGGAACTTGTTCATCTCGGAGCGCAGGGTCTCGGCCTGTTCGGCGAGGTCGCGCGCGGCGCTCATCACCTGAGCCGATGCCGCGCCGGTATTCGTGGCCGCCTCGTTCACGTGAAGGATGTTGCTCGAGACATGCGTCGTGCCCTGGGCCGCGAGTTGCACGCTCTGCGCGATCTCTGAGGTCGCGCGGCCCTGCTCGTCCACCGAGCCGGCAATTTCCTGCGCGATTGCGTGGATCTTCTCGATTTTCCGACCGATGGCCCGCATCGCCTCGATCGTGCCATTGGTGACATCCTGGATGCCGGCGATCGTCGCGGCGATTTCATTCGTCGCGCGGGTGGTCTGGCCCGCGAGGTCCTTCACCTCGCTGGCGACAACCGCGAAGCCGCGGCCCGCCTCACCGGCCCGCGCCGCCTCGATGGTGGCGTTGAGCGCGAGCAGGTTGGTCTGCGAGGCGATGCCCTGGATGAGCTCAATCACGCTGCCGATCTTTTCGGCGGCCTGGGAAAGCTGCTGGATTTTCTCGTCGGTGCTGCCGGCGGCATGCACGGCATCCGTGGCGATTTCCGAGGATTGCCGCGCCTGCCGCAGGATTTCGCTGATGGAGGCGGAAAGCTCCTCGCCGGCCGACGCGACACTCTGCACATTCGACGTGGCCTCCTCCGCGGATTGAGCGACCGAATTGCTCTGCTGCAGGGTTTCCTCGGCCGACCCGGCGAGGCTTTCCGCCGCGGCCTGCAATTCGGAAGAAGCGGAGACCACGGTGGACATGACCATGCCGGCGCGGGATTCAAATTCCGTGATCGCCGCATCGAGACGCTGCCGGCGCTGCTCGCGGGCGAGCTGATCCGCCTCGGATGCCGCCGCGAGACGATCCGCCTCGAGCCCATTGTCGCGAAAGACGAGAAGGGCCTTCGCCATGTCGCCGATCTCGTCCTTGCGCGCCGTGCCGGGCACCTCTGTTCCCCACTGGCGATCGGCGAGCTTCGTCATCGCGCCGGTCATGGCGCGCAAGGGGCGCACGGCCCAGAGGAAGATGGCGGCCAATGCGAGGCCCAGTCCTGTGATGATGCCCAGGAGGGAAAGCAGGATCGAGATGCGTTCGGCCCAGGCCGCCTGCGCCCGAACGGCGTGCGTCAGGCTCTCGGCCTGCCGTTCCATCTCCGCGAGGAACGGATCGGTCACAGCACTCATCGCGCGTTCGCGCGCCCGCAAGTCCCGCGTGAAGGTCTGGTAAGCCAGATCCGGCTGCCCGGCCATCGCCTGTTGCCGCACAGTGCCGAAAGACTGGATGACCTGCTGGCCCAGGGCATCGAAATTCACGAGGATCGCGCGATCCGCATCGCCGAGCAGCGGCAGGAAGCGGGCGGAGAGATCCTGCAGGGCCTTGATGCGGCGGTCGACATTCTCCGCCATGGCGCGCCGGCTCTCGGCATTCTGGTCGAGCACCAGGTTCAGGAGGTCGCGCTGAACGGCGCGGCTGGTCGCTCGGATCTCGGAGGCGAGGAACGCCTTCTGGTGCGCCGCACCCGCCTGGCGGGAAAGGTCACTCCCCTGGACAAGAAAATAGTTGCTCAGGCCCGCGAGGCAAGCCGCGATCAGCGCCAGAAACGCCACTGGTAGCACCAGCTTGAATGCGAGATTGAGGCGCATGATGTCAAAATTCCTAGCTTTTTCCTGCTGACATCCGGTTTAGCGCCGAAAGCGTTAACGAAGATCGAAAGAGATGGCCGGCAAAAGGTTGGTATCTCGACTGACCCTGGCCGGACCTTGCAGGCAGGAAATGTGAAATTGCACTCAATTCCGCAATCCTCGGGCAGGCGCGGACCGGAAACAGCCGGAAAGAACGGCGACTTGCCGGAACCGGGATGGTTCTTGCGCGCTCATTCTTGCCCTTTCGCACCAATTCCCCTATAGCCCCGCTCATCCGCGCTGACACCCCTGGAGGTCGCGGACCCATCCGCTCCCGTGAAGGCGGTTCGCAAAGCCGCCGCGCGGGACATTTTTTTGGAGAGACATCATGGCTTCTCTGAAGCAGCTCGCGGCGAAGACCCGCGAGGGGGTTGGCAAGGGGGCCGCCCGTGCAATCCGTAAGGAAGGCCGCGTTCCGGCCGTCATCTACGGTGCCGGCCAGCCGCCGATCGCCATCTCGCTCGAATACAAAGAGACGAACAAGCTGATCTATGCCGGCCATTTCCTGACGACGGTTTTCGAAATCGACGTCGACGGCAAGAAGTTCCGCGCCATCCCGCGTGACTATCAGCTCGATCGCGTGCGCGATTTCCCGATCCATGTCGACTTCCTCCGCCTCGCGGAAGGTTCGACCGTGCGCGTCGAGATCCCGATCCACATCACGGGTCAGGAAACCTCTCCGGGCCTGAAAGGCGGCGGATCGCTGAACCTCGTTCGCCACGCCGTGGAACTGATCGTTCCGGCCGATGCGATCCCCGAGGCCATCACGATCGACGTCTCGAAGTCCAGGATCGGCGATTCGATCCATATCTCGTCGGTCACGCTTCCCGCTGGCGCCAGGATCCCGGCGGGCGGCGAGAAGGACCTCACCCTCGTCACCGTCACCGGCACGGCGAAGGAAGAGGCCTGAGCCCTACCGGCGCGACAGCGCCGGCATTCAGCCTTGCGGGCCGG
>VYMD01000452.1_pt1 | contig 10615 bp, 8 predicted proteins | sample 5115311 | NCBI WGS metagenome assembly VYMD01 (sample SAMN12291779, study PRJNA351875) | freshwater metagenome | isolation source: freshwater lake | place: USA: Michigan, Wintergreen Lake | collected 2013-08-08
GTATTTGCTGATTCGGCGACTTCGGAAAGATTTTTGAGCGCTTTGCGCGTGTCGCTGACGACTTTCCCGTCTGCAAGCAGCGCCGTTCCTGCGTTGGCGATAGTGTCGAGTTTGCGAACGATATTTTTCAAATCGGGACCAACTTCGCCAATAATGGCAATCAAGTCCGCCAAATCGCCTGTGTAGAGTGTTCGCACAGTGTCGTTCTCTGCAAGGCGCTCTGCGGCTGTTCCGGGAGTGATTTCAATTTTTCGACCGCCGGTGATTTCTAAAATCATAATCCGCGCCAGCGCGTCTTTGTGTAAATCGGCGATATTGTCCATGGAAGCCGTCATCACAACACCGCCATTAACGGGCTGAATACGAGTAACAGAGCCGCGTTTCACGCCGTTCACCAAAACGGGAGAAGCAATTTCCACACCACCCGACGAAGCGGAAAACATCGTGATTGTCGTGAAACCGGTTCGCGCCAAGACGCTTTTACCGATGATAATGCCTGCAAAAAGAAGAATAAGCGAAAGCAGCGTAACTGCGCCAACTTTAACTTCTGCGGAAAGACCTTTCGAGGATTGATGCGCCATGATGCTGTAAAAAGTGGGAAATGCTTGTTTGAAAGCGATTTCAAACTTACGAAATACTACGCGGAAATAGTAGTTTTTTTGTGTACTGTTTGTACTCTGTGTTTGTACTCTGTCTGCTTTTTGCGATATTGGTTTGTTGCGCTTGTTCTGTAAGCCGCATACGAGATATTGTATTGCCCACAATCGCCGTTCATAAATGCACATTCACGCCACATTTACTGCACTGCCGGAGTTTTTGTCTGCTGAAACCTCAGTGTTTATGCGCTCTCTCATAGATTCTCTTGCTTCTTCAACCCTGATTCCTCGCCAAACGTCCGCAAAGGTGGAAACTCTCCCTGAAGCCGTTACAGCGCTCCAAGCGGTGTACGGAGCATTCGCGTCGAGTATAGAACCCTTGCAGCATCGGTCTGCCGCACTGCGCGGACGCATGGAGTCATGGGGTGTTTGGGAGCAGTTTTCGCCTGCTGCTTTGCCGATAACGCCGGAGCGGGCGTTGCAGACTATTTGCGGCATCGCTCACACCTATCCCGAAGTGCGAGAAGCGCTTGAAAAGGGCGTTGTGCCGGAGAACATCGTGTTTCGCTCGGCGTGGAAGTTTTTTTTGTGGCGCTGGGCGCATCGTGCTGTTTTTGAAGGAGATATTGCCGTTCAGCGTTTTGAGGAAGATATTCCCGCGACATTTGCTCAGGCACTAGCATTAAAACCGCTCCGCAAGTATGACGATGAATTTCCCAATGTGCAACCGCTAACGCTGAAAGGGCGCTTTTTCGGCGGAACGTTTGAAAAATATGTGGAATTGCAGCACGAGATAGAGCGCCTTCGCTCGGAGGCGATGTTGGAGGCGTATTCTCTCAAGCAAGTCATAGTGCGGTGTGCAGAGGAACGTGTTCGTGAAGGGCGTATAGAAGCGGTTTCGGGGCTTTGGGAATGTTCGATTGAGCAGTGTTTTGAGTAGTTGGGCTGATGTTACGCAATCGTCAGCCGCATCATATCATCACTCACACCCGCCAAAATAAGTGTCATTCCTTGTTCCAAAACGGTTTTTGCTTGTGCCGGAAACTGCACGGTTTCATCGGGGAGTTTTAGCGCAAAGACAATCACATTAAAACGCTGCACGAGGCGTAATTGCTCAATCGTCTGACCAATAAACTGCGGATAATCCGCTACTTGCAACTCCTTCACCGACACATCAAGTGCAATGCGGCGTGTAACGAGTTCAAAGGAATCAATGACGTTTTGTTGCAAAAGCATATGCGTCATCCGCACAGCGCCTATTTCCTGCGGAGACAGCACGGCATCTGCGCCGGCGCGTTTGAGTTTGCTTTGCGAGGAGAACTCATCGGCACGGGCAACGATATACACATCCGGGTTCAGACCGCGTGCCGTCAGCGTTACGAAGATATTCGCCGCGTCGTTGTCGAGCGAAATAGCAATGCCTTCCGCCCGCTCAATACCTGCTTTCAGTAAAATTTCTTCATTGGTGGCATCGCCGATAACGGCAACAAATCCTTCGTTGCTCAAAGAATTGAGTACGCTTGCATTTTGTTCGACAATGACAAAGGACTTGCCTAAACTGCGTAACTCCCGCGCAATGCGGCTTCCGGAGCGACCATAGCCGCAAATAATATAGTGATGATTCATTTTGCGTAATTTTCGTTTCAAAATACCGTTGCTAATAAGTTCCGGTCGCAAAAGCGCTTCAACCAAAATAGAAAGCGAATACGCCGCAATGCCTACACCAACGATGATAAAGACTATGGTAAATATCCGTCCGTTATGCGAAAGAGGGTGCGTTTCTCCGTAGCCAATGGTGGTCATGGTGATTGTCGTCATGTAGAGCGCATCAAACATTGACCAGCCTTCGACCAGCATATATCCTGCCGTCCCGATAATGGGAATAATTGCCAGCATAACAAAGGCAAACAAAGGACGTTTCTCGTTGATAAATCGAGCGAGTTTTTCGACAATCGGCAAAAGCGTCATAGTGCAGCGTCAGAGAACGGTAGTAGGAATATCGGCAGCAACCTTGAATGATGGAAGGAAAATAGCAATTTCGCAGGTGCTAAACAAAGGAATATCACGCAATTCTTTATGATGATTGCTCCCGATGTAGATTTTGCCAATATGCGTAGAAAAACACATAACTGTAATGCTGAAAAAGATATTTTTTGTATCTGTTATGCTTTGGCGGAAATCCATAGTTTTGTAGCGAATACAACGATTGTTGAACAACTTTGGAACGACACGATGAAACTGGACATCTATCAAATTGATGCCTTCGCAAGCAAAGTTTTTCGCGGGAATCCGGCTGCTGTTGTGCCGCTTGCGGAGTGGCTGCCGGATGATGTAATGCAGAATATCGCCGCAGAGAATAATCTGGCGGAAACAGCATTTTTTGTTCCGCTTGAAGAAGGAAATTACGATTTACGCTGGTTCACACCCGAAATTGAAATCCCGCTTTGTGGACACGCGACCTTAGCAAGCGCTTTTGTGCTGTACAACTATCTCGGCTACAAGCAAGCAATGGTGAGGTTTCAAAGCAAAAGTGGCGAACTGCGTGTGAGTAAATCTGTGCGGAATGGACGGGATTTGTTTACGCTCGATTTTCCCGTGCGTGGCTTGGAGCGTGTCGAAACGCCGCAGGTGATGATCAATGCTCTGGGCATTACGCCGCTTGAAACCTATCGTAGCGCGATGAATTACCTTGTTGTGCTGGAATCGCCGCGTGAGGTGCTGAATCTCACGCCGGATTTTAGTGGCGATAAAACATTTTTCGGTAAGCATGGGATAATTGTGAGTGCTGCTGTCCCGAATAGTCTTTCGGACGAGCAACAAAACGCCATGCAATGCGATGTCGTAGATTTTGTCTCGCGGTACTTTGCCGTGTATGCGGGAATTTTTGAAGACCCCGTAACGGGGTCGGCGCATTGTACCTTGGTTCCGTATTGGGCGGAAAAATTAGGCAAAACGACACTCATTGCGCAGCAAGTCTCCAAGCGGGGTGGACAGCTTTTTTGTGAATTGCGCGGAGACCGCGTGATGATGGGCGGACATGGAGCGGCATATTTGCAAGGCACGATTGAAGTCTGAAGTGAAAAAGGCTCTCAACCCAAGAAAATACAGGGGTTGAGAGCCTTTACCATAACAATCTCAGTGCTTATTTCATGCGGAAGTTCATCGGGATGCTCACCCAGCAATCAAGCGGCGTTGTGCCTTGAATTGCAGGCGTGAAGCGGGATGCCATTACGGCATCAATCGCTGCTTTATTGAGCAAATCAGAATCCGTGCTTTCGATGATATACTTTTTCGGATTGCCTTTTTTGTCAATCAATACGCGGATATTGACCGTACCTTCAATGCCGGCGCGGCGTGCAATATCAGGATAAACAACCCTTTTTTGCAACTCCGCAAGGTCAATGTAGGGTTCTTTGTCCACTGCCATAAATTCGTAGGCATCAGGTTCGCCATCGCGGACTTCTTCTGTAACATCCGATGCCAAGCCCAAATATCCCGAATCTTCGCCGCTTCCGCCAACGGTGCTTGCACGCGAGATTTCATCCACATTAGCGAAATCTTTCACGTCGGGTGCGATGAGGGCATCCGGCACAGGCACAGGCGTACCTGCACGTGCAGCAGGACCGGGTGCTGTTGTGGGCGGTGGCGGTGGAGCCTCATTTTGTGCGGGTGGCGGAGGAAGTTGTGTGAGGCGCATTTTGTTGATAGCCGGACCTTTTGCTTTGCTCATCGAAGAGCTTGCGAGAAATCCTGCATAGCCACCCAAGAGCAGCGAAGCGCTGACGATAGCAGCAGTGAAGCCGCGAAAAGTTGCTTGCGGGATAAATTGTTTGAGTTCGCTTGCTCCGTAGCGAGAGGCAGGAATTGTCGTTGTTGCAGCGCTTGTTCGTGTTGCGCTTGTGGCAGTGGGAACTTCGAGAAGTTCGATATTGGAAGACATTGGGTATATCCTAAAGTGAAACGTCTGTAAAACTTACCTTGTGTGAGTTTGGTTACGCAAAATTCGCATACTTGTTTCATTTGGCAAGGTTACGATTTGATAATGTTGATATATCAACTATATGAGCAAAGTAAAAGCGCATGGCTACAAGTGAGTAACCATGCGCTTTTGAAGAATCGGCTGGAAAACGACAAGACACCCTCAAGATGCAGAAATACAGAAAAACCAAGGAATACTGGGCGCACTGTGAAGAATCTACAACTGAAATTTTTCGTCGAATTTTCAGCATAACCTCAGGTCAATGCTTCTATGTCTTGTACAAAGTACAAGAGTAGATTAGAAGCGCTCACCCTGACCTTCACGCTGACGGAAACCGCCACCACGAGGACCACCACCACCATTGCCGCGCGGACGGAAATCACGACGCGGACGCTCTTCGCGGGGACGAGCTTCGTTTACTACCAAGGCACGTCCGTTGATTTGCATACCGTTCATTGCGTCGGTTGCCGCTTTTGCTTCATCTTCGTTGTTCATTTCAACAAAGCCGAAGCCGCGTGAACGACCGGTGAACTTGTCCATCACGACGGACGATGAATCAACCGTGCCATACGGTTCAAACATGGAACGGAGTTGCTCCGTATCGGTGCTGTAAGGCAGGTTGCCTACGTAGATATTCATACAAAAAAACCTCAAACAGCGCGGAAAATCGAGAAAAATCGCATCAAAACTTCTGAAAACTAGCTACCAATGAAGCCTGACGGTGCTTACTGCCGCGCAAAAACAATAAGAACATTGCAAAGTTACGATTTATCCGATGCTTTACAAGGATAATTCTGCATTTCTGCGAATTATTTTTCTCCTGTGTTTTTGCTCTACGAAAACTTTCGTGTTTAGTGTGAAACTTTTCCGAGACTAAAGCGTAATGAGAAAAAAAATTGATGGTCATTTTTTGATTCATTCTTGACAAACGAGGTGGAATATGATTCGCAAAATACTGTTTTTCGGACTGCTCATTTCGGGCGTAATACTGTATGCTTTCAAAAGTAACAATGACGGCTGGTGGGGCTGGGGCAAGCGCGGAAGCGGCGTTGAACGCTCGGAAACACGTAATATCAGCGAGTTCACCCGCATTGATGTCGGCGGCGCTTTTGATGTTGATGTTACCTGCGGCAAAGAAGCGGGATTGGAAATCACCGCTGACGACAATCTGCTTGAAGATATTGCAACAACCGTGCGCGGCAACACACTGTATATTGAAACAAAGCAAAATATCTCACCCAAAGTGAAATTGCGCCTGCGCATTACCACAAAAACGCTGGAAGATGTGCAGAGTTCCGGTGCGAGTGATTTGGTGCTGCACGACGTTCAATCGCCCGAACTCCGCATAGAAACAAGCGGTGCTGGTTCTGTGAAAGCGGATGTGCGTACGAAAAAACTTTTTGTGGAAACAAGCGGTGCCGGGAATGTTCTTCTCAGCGGCACGGCGGATATATTTGATGTAGAAACAAGTGGCGCTGCGGAAATTAAATCCCGCGATCTTGCCACAAAAACTGCAAAAATAGACGTTTCCGGCGCAGGTGATGTGGAAGTGCGCGTGAGCGAAGAACTTCGCGTGAGCGTCTCCGGTGCAGGCGATGTGCGCTATTACGGCAATCCGGGGCGCGTCAGCAAAGAAGTCTCCGGCGCAGGCAGCGTCTCGAAAAAAGGCGAGTAATCGCTAAAAAACGCATATATCTTTAGAATTTTTCGCGTCTCAATACAACTCCTTCCAGAACATCAAAGGCTGTACAGTTGCTTGTTTTCAAGCATTGTGCAGCCTTTGATGTTTTTTACGGCGATAAGTGCTTTTGTGTCATGCTGCTGTGCGAATTTTCCAAGCCAAATGTAACTTTTTTGAGCGTAGAACGCTCTCCTTTGTGTATCAAGTTCGGAGGCAATTTGCCTACGCTTATTTATACGTGTTCTTGAGAAATTCGTCCTTGTATTTGTCGAAGAGTTTTGTTGTTGAAGAGCCTTTTTTCATGTTTTTTCAGTGTCCATGCACGATTCAACCATTCATGAGCGGCACAAGCATTTCGAGTCCGTCATCAAACCATACATGGCAGATTTACAGCGCTTTATCCACTCAATGACACGTGATGCAGAACTAACCAACGATATTTTGGCGGAAACGTTTTACAGAGCCTATCGAAATTTTGATGCGCTCCGAGAACCCAATGCTGCGAAATCGTGGCTCTTTACTATTGCCAGACGTGAATTTTACGAAACGCTCCAAAAGAACAAACACATGGAACAACTGACGGATGACCATGATGAGGGACCTGAAGATTACAACTCTTTACCTGACCAAAAAGCTGATGTTTCCTTCCTGTATGAGGCGCTGGAGCGGCTTCCGGCAAAGCAAAAAGAAGCAATTCTGCTGTTTGAGGTGTATGGTTTTTCCCTCGCCGAAATTCAGGAAATGCAGAGTGATTCTCTTTCTGCCGTGAAGCAGCGATTAAAACGAGGGCGTGAAAAACTCTCACAGATACTTGGCGCAGAAGCTCTCCCTGAATAAAACTACCACATTTACCGACTTTGTTGAGAAAGATCATGCCGAATCTTCAGGAATATTTTCAAATGCTTCAAACCGAGCAGCCGCCTTCGTCCGAAGAGCAGTTGCAGAATATACTCAATGCCGCGATGGAGCGAGCAGATCTGGAAATGATGCAGCAAGTCGGCGAACATCCTTCCTCTTCTCATGCCGTAGAAACGGCTTCTTCTCTGTCTTCATCAGCATTTTCGCTGCCTGTCTCTCATACAGTCTTGCATCAAACAGCTACTGTGTCCGTTGCTGTAAAAAGTGCCATTGTAGCTATTGGTCTTTTGGCTCTTGCAAGTGCCGGATATTTTTTGCACAAGCGCGAAAAAGTAATAACAGAGCGATCCAATGCTGTTGTGTCGTCTCGCACCGACGCGCCAAGCATCCGTCCGGAATCGGAAAACCAACGTGCGCAAGCAGCAAATACCAAATTCGCGGCAAGGCAATTAGCCGCAAAGCCTACAAAAGGGAGTGTGCTGAAACGCACCAGCAGCGAGTTTTTGTCTAATACTGCTCTACCGTCCAACTCGACAACCGCAGCATTGGTGGAGGCTGAAGTACAGCATAGCGCTACTGCGGACTCATTATTGCCGGAGATTGTTCGGGGAATAGCTCTGCCCCAAAATCTGGCAAAAGCACTTTCAGAACGTAGATTCAAAGCCGCTTTGGTCATTGCAGACAGTTTGGTCAATTCTGCTCAAACAGCGCGAAATTACGCCCTGCGCGGTCATATGCAACTGCTCTTAAAAAACACTCTGGCAGCGATTGATGATTACGAAGAATCACTTGCTATTGAGCCTGACGGGGCGCTTTTCATGGCGCGTGGGAGCTTGCTTTTGGATAATAACAAACCGCAAGAAGCGTGGAAAGATTTTAACACTGCGCTCGGCATAAAGCCACGCGATAGTCAGGCTGTATTTCTGCGGGCTGCCTCGTCATACGCCATGAAGCGTTTTGAAGAGGCTTGTGATGATTGGTCATTCGCCGCACAAATGGGACATCCGAAAGCAGATTCGGTGATGAGTGTGAACTGCATAGGCTATGTCCCCAGCTATGTCCGCACGGCAATCAACGAGGAGAAGAAAAAAGTATCCGATATATTCCGTAGAATGAGAGAGGTCGAAAAAATCTTGAGATTGGAACACGTGCCGACGAATATCAACAAAATACGCCTTGATTCCAATTCCTATAGTCAATTAGGCGCAGAATGTGGAACGGCCTCGGCTCTGAACCGTAAGGGTAGTGCGCTTGTCTGCAACATCCATTATCTGTTTCGATTCGCATACGAGCAACAAGACGGGATTTTCATGGTGTATTGCAAAAACCTTCACCAAAGCGTTATTTCACTTGCCTTCCAAAATTCCGGTGGGCAGAAATCCCCGCAGCAAGATAATAACCCCGCTTTGCGTGATGACGGGCGTGATTACGATCAACTCATAGCAAAAGAAGTACAGAATGGTGGCAGCACAGAGAAAATTCAAGATTTGCAAAGCAAAAAAATGCGCCAGATGATGGTGCGGAATATCAATCAAGTGCAAAATGAACAATCACTTAAACAAGCACCCCAAATCAGGAATCAGGAAGCATTGAGAGTTATTGACCAAGCAATCCGATATTTTCGTGATGAATATAAAGTTCATACAGACTCAAATGAGATTTCATCAGCGATTCGGAGTCTTGACACGGATGTTGTTGATAGTTCCGACGCGGTCATCGCCGATTCTACTTTGCCGGAAGAATTTCGCACGAGTGATTGCCCGAAGGAAATTCAACGGCTTGTCAAAAAACAGGCATATCAGTCTGCTTTACAAAAAGCAGACAGTCTCTTGCTATTCAAGCAATCGGCGGCGCTCTTTACAGTGCGGGGTAATCTGAACAAAGCAATGAAGCATTTGCCGGAGGCACAGCGCGATTATACTCGCTCCCTTACTTTGAACGAATCATATGAAGCCTATTTCCGTCGCGGTATGGTCAATTTTGAAATGCAGCAATTCTTGGACGCAAAGAACGATTTTTCTGCCGCTTTGCGTATTGTTCCGACAAGTGCGCAAGCGGTCTTTTGCCGAGGAGCAGCCAACTACAATATGAGACTGTTTGAAGCCGCTTGTGATGATTGGTCATTCGCCGCACAAATGGGACATCCGAAGGCAGATTCAACGCTAGAAGAGAAGTGCGTGGGATATGTCCCGAAATATGCTCGAACAGCAATGGAGACACAGACTGAGCGCCGACAGGCGATAATGACCTTGGTCAAAGTGATTCAACAACGCTTCGTATCAGAACGAATTCCAACCGACGGCAATACTATCGTGCTTGGTAGTGAGTCATACAAACAATTTACTGATGCTTGTTCGTTGCAGAACATAACAGATAAAAGTCTGCCTTTTTTCTGTGACATTCATCTGCTTTACGCAGTGGTCCAAAAAGAAGGAGACAATACTCTGGAAGAATTGGTCAAAAGGCTACATATCATCTGTGTTAATATTTCAAGACCAAGCAGTAATCAGAGTAAACTTCCCTCGGCAATGATGAGCAAAAATGAATACGATGAAGCCATTAGATGGAGTGTTTTGAATACGCCGATAGAACAAACGCAACAAGATATTGACCGACGGTTATCGCAACATAGTATCACGGAATCCCCGCAACTGGTTATGCCTTCTCAAAGTACGCCGTCTCCGTGGTTGCAGGGCTTTAGAACCATTCAAGAAATCAAGAAATATCTGAGCCACAAATTTTCTGAAACAGCAAAAGAGTAGAAAGAGTAAGGGGGCAACACAGTGCGCTTCTAACAAAACTCGTTTGCCCTCACTGAACGCCTGTTTATCACTGCTGATAAGCGGGCGTTGTTATTACATTGTCTTTCTTGCGTTGTTTGCTATCCTGTGTTGTTGCCTCCAATAAAAATCACCCTCCGACGTTTATACAGGAAAGAACAAGAGTGCAAAAAAATCTTTGGTACAATTCCTTGAAATCCGTAATTTTAGAGTTTGTCTTCGCAAGACTTCCCCTCTCAAATTATATAGGGAATCAATGAATCCAATGAGTGATTATCACGTATAATGTCAAGTGATTGTACCTATTACAACGCATTGTACTCTTTTCCGCTACCCGAAGCATACAACATATTTTAGACGTTCACAACCGATATGCGCATAACAAAACAATACACAAACCGCGAAAGTCAATCGCTCGACAAATATTTGCAGGAAATTGGGCGCGTTGAACTTTTGACCGGTGATGAAGAAATTGAAATTGCAAAACAAATCAAAAAAGGCGGCGAAGAAGGTCAGCGAGCTATGGAGCGTCTGACAAAAGCAAATCTTCGTTTCGTAGTATCGGTAGCAAAACAGTACCAAAATCAAGGTCTTTCGCTTGGCGACCTCATTAACGAAGGCAATTTGGGTTTGATTAAAGCTGCGAAACGTTTCGATGAAACACGCGGGTTTAAGTTCATTTCGTATGCCGTCTGGTGGATTCGTCAATCTATCTTGCAGG
>VYMD01001131.1_pt1 | contig 10590 bp, 8 predicted proteins | sample 5115311 | NCBI WGS metagenome assembly VYMD01 (sample SAMN12291779, study PRJNA351875) | freshwater metagenome | isolation source: freshwater lake | place: USA: Michigan, Wintergreen Lake | collected 2013-08-08
AGGCCATTCTCGACCTGCTGGGCGTAGCCGGAGAATTCCTGGCCGAGGGTCAGGGGGGTGGCGTCCTGGGTGTGGGTGCGGCCGATCTTGATGATGGGCTCGAAGGCGAGCTGCTTGGCGCGCAGGGCGGCCAGGAGGTGCTCCAGGGCCGGCAGGACGTCGTGGTGCACCTGCTCGGCGGCGGCGATGTGCATGGCCGTCGGATAGGTGTCGTTGGACGACTGGCTCATGTTGACGTGGTCGTTGGGGTGGACCGGCGTCTTGGACCCCATCTCGCCGCCCAGCATCTCGATGGCGCGGTTCGAGATGACCTCGTTGGCGTTCATGTTCGACTGGGTGCCCGAGCCGGTCTGCCAGACCGACAGGGGGAAGTGGGCGTCAAGCTTGCCGTCGATCACCTCCTGGGCGGCGGCGACGATGGCCTGGCCGATCTTCGGGTCCAGCCGGCCCAGCTCCACATTGGCCTCTGCGGCGGCTCGCTTGACGATGCCGAGGGCGCGGACGACGGGCCGGGGCTGCTTCTCCCAGCCGATCTTGAAGTTGCCGAGGCTGCGCTGGGCCTGAGCGCCCCAGTAGACGGAGGCGTCGACCTCGATGGGGCCGAAGGTGTCGGTTTCAGTGCGGGTCTTGCTCATGGCGGGCCTCCGGTCGAATGTGCGCCCGGTTTAGCGGAGCCCGGCCAGACTGCAAGGCGGCCGCCGCCGGAGGATGGCCATGGACGCGGGCTGGACCCATCACGGCAAGGTGCGCGCCCGGGAGCACGAGGGGGCCATCGAGGTGGTGGTCGACGGCCTGACCACCCAGACGCGGTACTACAAGCCCCTGATCTATGAGTTCTTCCGCAAGGCCTGGCGGGGCGGCCGGCCCGCCTGGGGCGAGTTCTCCGTCGAGATCGTCATGGACTATGTGGGCGATCCGCCCTGGATGGACCTGGACAACCTGGCCAAGGCCCTGCTGGACGCCATCAAGGGCTATGTCTTCCACGACGACGCCCAGGTGGCCCGCCTGCTGGTGGAGCGGCGCGCCGGCGAGCGCGAGCGGATCTCGATCCGGGTGCGGCGCTTGGGCGACGGGCCGGACAGGGCCGCCTGAAGTGGGGAGGTAACTCAGCGGTACTGCTGGAGCCGGGTGGTCCGGAGCCCGGCCATGCCGTGCCTCTCGATGGACTTCTGCCAGGCCTGGAACTCTTCCTGGGTCAGGGAGTACCGCTCGCAGGCCTGCTCGAGCGTGAGCAGACCCCCACGCACAGCGGCCACCACCTCGGCCTTGCGGCGGATCACCCAGCGGCCCGTTTCCGGCGGCGGAAGGTCGCGGAGCGTCAGCTGGGCGCCGGTGGGCCCAATGACATAGGCCTCACCTCGGCCGTTCGTCCGCAGCTGCGGCTGTTGTTGCTGATACATGGCCTTACGCCCTTCCCGCCATCAGGTCTTGGACACAGTCTGGCGGGAACGGCATAACGCCCGGTGAAAGATTATAGTAAACAATTCGATAAACACTGACTGCCTCATGTATTAAAGCAAAGTATTTGATGCGCTTAATGGAAATCAAGCGCATCAACCATAGGAACTATCGCTTAATATTGATCAACTCTTCCAGCATTTGGTCTGCGGTGACGATGATCTTGGAGGATGCCGAGTAAGCTCTTTGGGTGACGATCAGGCTGGTGAACTCTGTGCCAAGATCCACGTTCGAAGCTTCCAGGGCGGAAGACTCAATCAATCCGGCTCCGCCGAGTTTTGGTTGTTTAATCGAATACTCGCCGGATCGCGAACTTTGAGAATAGGCGTTGCCACTTACGGCGGCGAGCTCATCCGGATTGGGGAAGGTGGCGAGGCCGATCTGGGCTACCAGGCGGACCAGTCCGTTGTCGAGGAGGGCGGAGACCTTACCATCCTCGGTGACCTCCACACCGACTACGCTGCCCACGGTCGCGCCGTCCGGGTTGAGGGAATTCACCACGGAGAGGGCGGAGAACTGCGTAAAGTTGGTCAGATCGAGGTCAATGTCTGCAGCTTCGATGCCCAGGGCGGGGGCAAACCGGACACCAACAGCCGCGCTGGAAGCGTCGATCGCGAAATTCGGATCATTACCGGGTGCGCCGAAGAGGGTGGTGTTCGCCTGGTCGAAGGTTCCGTCGGGGTTAAACGTGACCAGTCCGGAGGCGATCTGGCCGGGACGGACGCCGCCGACGACATCAGAGTCGGGTACGGCGTAGATTTCCGCAAACCAGGTGTTTGCGGTCGTGTCCTGCAGGAAGGCCATCGCGATGCGCCGGATTCCACCACTGGAATCGACGATATTCATCGTGAACGCGAAATCGGGCTTGGTGCCTGTCGTCGGGTTTACGGAGTAGTCCGCCATCGAGGCGGTCGTCGCGGCATTGTAGCCGGCGGGGCCCACAGATCCGGTCACGCCGCGCTTGTCGAGGTTGGCGTTGATGATGACCTCGGTGCTCGGTTGGACCTGAGCCCCGATATTCTTGATATTGATAGTGTTCATCTGGTTCAGGTCAGAGGGGTCGGGACTGATGTTGCCGTCTTCGTCCGCGAGCCACCCCTGCAGATAGAAGCCGGCGTCGTTCTTCAGGAAACCGTCGGCGTCGACGTTGAAGGATCCAGAGCGGGTGAAGAACCGGGGGTCCTGCTCGGTGACTGCGGTCGCCTTGTCGGTGACCACAAAGAAGCCAGCGCCGCCGATGGCGAGGTCGGTCGGATTTGTGGCGCCCTGAATTGAGCCCTGGTTGGAGACAAAGCTACGCGTAATCGCCTCCACACCGCTGGCCGAGTAGCGCCCTTGCACCAGCTGGGCGGTCACCATGCTGGAGAAGTTGATCTGGTTGCGCTTGTAGGCCGTGGTGTTGGTGTTGGCGATGTTGTCCGAGATGGCCGCCATGGAGGCTGCGTTGGCGACCAGCCCGGAGGCGCCGGCGTAGAGGGAGGAGGTAAGGCTCATTGGGTCTGCTTTCCTGCGATTGAATTCTGAGGGACGGCGGCCTAGGCGGACTGCCGGACGGCGGTGACGGCGGACCAGGGAACCTTGGCGCCGGCGAGGGAAAGGACGGGTTGTCCCGCCACCTGTTCGACGCCGGTCACGACGCCGCGCTGAAAAATCTTGGAGGTGATCCTGGCCCCGGAGGCATCGACCGGTGAGATACGGAGAGTGTATTCGCCGCCGTTGGCCCGCTTGACGCCGCCCAGGTCCGTTCCGTTCCAGGTGAAGGTCTGATCCCCCGCACCGACATTCTTTGGTGCGGAGACGGCCACGGTCTTTCCATTCGAGTCGATAACTTCGATACTCACTGATGCGGCGGCCTTACCCAGATTGTACGACCACTTAGCTTCGCCGTTTGTCAGAGTCGAGTTTGCTGTATCGGCAGTGATCTCCTTGCCGAGCACCGAGACCGCCTGAGACATGCTCGTTCCAGTGTTGTTCACCAGTTGCTTCAGCAAGTCATTGGAATAAAGTTGCTGTTGCACGCCCGTCATCTGGACAAGCTGTTCGGTAAACTGGTTCCCATCCATCGGTTTCAGAGGGTCCTGATTTTCGATCTGGGCGGCGAGGAGCGTCATGAAGGTTTCATAGCTGTTCACCAGCTGATTTCTGCCCAAGATGCCGAGATCCTGGGGTGCGGAGGATGTGGCTGTGGCGGATGTGACAGTCATGATTTCAGATCCTGATATCGACGCCGGAACGGGAAGGGGGCCTACGCCCGGAGAGGGCGTCGGCGATGAGTGTTGAAGTCTCGAGGGAGAGGTCGGGTTCAGGCGCAGCAGGGCTGTGGGCCCTGTCTTCCCGGGCCTCCGCCCAGGTTGAGTGGCGGCTGTGGGAGCGGTCTCCCGCGACATCGAAGGAAAGGCCCCCGGACAGGTTGAAACCTGCACTCTCGAGGCTCTTCTGAAGTTCGTCCGCCCGCCGCCCCAGTTCACTGGCGGAGCTGGGACGCTCAAAGGTGAAGGCGGCGCGGATTCCGCCTGAAGCGTCGATTTCCAGTCGGACGTCCACCCGGCCGAGTTCGCTCGGATTGAGCTCGAGCTCAAACCGGGTGATCCCGTCGTCCAAGCGCCGCGCCATCTGGGCGCTGAGGGCGGCAAGGGTCTCCGGCGTGGCCCTGACGGATCGCGCCGGGCTCTCAGGCGTTTCTGCGCCGGCTGGCGTCAGTACCGCCGGCGCCGCTGGGGTCAGGGTCTCGGCTGGCTCCAGCAGCTCAGGCGCGGCTTCGGCGTCAACAGCCGCCAGATTGGTCGCACCCGGCTGCGCTTCAGCCATCTTGGCGGTAGGGGCGGTTACAGGAGCCAAGCCTGTCACGAAAGGTGCGCTATCGTCCGAGGTCCTAACTCCATCGGCATTCGGCTCGATACGGACCGGACCCAGGGGGCGGCCTGCTGGCCCTGTGGTTGAGCCGCGGCGCGTCTCGGAGGGGCGCGTCTCGGGGGGGCGCGTTTCTGGGGCGCGCGTTTCTGGCGGCGTCACGAGGGAAACAGGGGGCTAAGGACGTGGGCTGGATCGGCCGTTACGACGAGAGCGCTTTGTTGCGCCGACGGCGACGACCCGGCCATCACGCCATTCAGGGCGATAGGCGTAAGGTCAGGCTCTGGATCCTGGAAGGCGTTGGACGCTGGAGAGGGGGTCTGGAGAGGGGGCTGGCCAGGCGCCTTCTCCGGAAGGCGGCTCGGTGCGGGTGTTACGATGAGATCGCCGCTCTGCAAGGACGGCGCGGCGGGCGGGACCGCCTCGGCGGTTAGGGGCGCGGCGTCAGGCTGCTGGCCTGGCACAGCGTTGGTCGCTGGTGCAGGGATCTGGGAATTGGCCTTGCCAGGGGCGTTCGTCGTTCGGGCGGCGGGCGCCGTGGCGACGGGCGCTGCAGACCAGGAGGCTAACTCCGGGCGGCCAGGTTGGGGACGTTGGGCCAGGCCCGCCGTTACAGTGAGGTCAACTTCCGCCGCGACGGCCGGCAGCCCCTCTTCAGAGATACCGGGCGGGATGACGGCCTGAGGATTTACGGCGGGGGCGGATTCGACCGAGCGAACAGGCGGCGCTTCAGGCTGTTGGGCCAGATCGGCTATCGCGGGCAAGTCGACCTGCATCGCCGATGGCGCTGCGATGGGCGGGCTCACTCTCGAGGTGGCGATTGGGGCCTCGGTCGTCGCCGGCGCGGCGGCGATCTGGCCCGTCGCCGGAACCGCGCCATCGGTCGGGGCCAGAGCGGCAGGGCGGACGGCCTGAGGAACCAGGTCCAGACGAGCGGCTTCAGGCCGCGGGACCAGGTCGCCCTTGGCCGGAACCCCGCCATCCCTCGTCCCAGTGGAAGCGACGAGGCCGGCCTCCGGGTTGAGAGGTGCGGCCTGAGTCTGGACGCTGGTGACAGCGATCGGCGGTACGGGGGCGACCTTGCCCTCCACCTTTTCCCCGACCGCGGCGGGAGTGACGAGGCCGGCCTCTGGGTTGAGAGGTGCGGCCTGAGTCTGGACGCTGGTGACAGCGATCGGCGGCATGGGGGCGACCTTGCCCTCCACCTTCTCCCCGACAGCGGCGGGAGCGACGGCCGCCAATGCTGCGGTTCGGCGACCAGAGTCCTCGCGGAACACGCCCGGGGGCGCCGCCGGACCCGCGTTCGCCATGAGGCCGCCTTCCGGCGCTGACGTCAGCGCCGGCGCAGTGATTGGGAGGCTCTCGGGCGCGGTGGGCGAGGCATTGGCCAGCGGCGTCAAGACCGGGTTCGCCGGCATGGAGCCGTCCTGCCTCACCGCCCTGTCCCCATCTGAGGCGAGACCGAGGGCTGCGGTCGGTGTGGCGTCCCGGACAAGACCTTCATCGAAGAGTCCAGGGGGCAAGGTCGGAGCGTTCATCGTCGCCAGGTCGCCCCTGCCGAGGCCCATCGGGGCGGCGGGGCCAGCCTCAGTGTCGACAGATGAGGTCTCGGTCTGAGAGCCCCTATCGGCGTTCTGTGATCCAGGATCGATCGGGCGGATCACCTCATCCTCACCGCTCGCGAGGCCGAAGGTGGTCGCTGTGGGGGACGTCGGCGCCACCGCTGCGCCATTCGCCGCGGGGGCCGCCGAAAGGCCCGCCGGCATCGCGGTCGGAGCGGGGGGCGCGGCGGGCATCCAAACGGGGGCGATGGCGTCCTGGAGCCGGAGAGCGACCGGCGCGTCGGCGCCCAGCGCGATGTCGCCAGCATCCCCGTCCGCGCGCTCCGCGCCCCCTTCCGGAAGAGGCGCCGCCCCGACGGAGCTGGCAATTGGAGTGTGAACAAGCCTGGCCTCAGGGCGCCCTACAGTGAATGCGAGCACCGGGACATCGAGCGTCGAAGCCTCGGCTCCGGCGAACTTGACCTTCTGCGATGCGCCTGGCGCGGGGCTGGCCGGGGCCGCGGCCACCGGCGCTTCGGGCGTTCCGGCAAGGCTCTCCAGCACCGCCGCGAAGTCGCCTTTGACCGCACCCTCGCCAGCCGACGACGGTGCGGCGCCCGGGAACGTTCCGGGCGCAGGAGGCGCAAGAATCTGGGCGATGTCGAAATTCAAGGTGGGGCGACCGAGCCGGACTGACCCTCCGGCAAAGGGGCGCCTGCTGCGCCACATGACTTCGCGTCTTGCCTCGCAACCTTCGCGCCAACTTCGCGGACAATGCCTAATATGCAGAAAAATATAGGAAAAGGCCCCCTTGAGCGGCGGCTTGCTTCGCGTGCGGTGCGGTTTTTGCCGGGCGCAAACCGGTCGGGCGGGGCCAGTCCTGCCGCCCTGCCGGCGGGCCGTGGGCCGTCGATTGATTCATATCGCCGCCGGCCCGGATCTTGCGACGCCTGAGGCAGATCAAAGCGGCGACAGGACCCGCCGTTTTGAATCGAATAGGTTTTTTCGGAAGCCTTGCGCAGGCGCTACCGTTTAGGCTCGGCAAAAAACGCCGGTACTGCGCAAGGGTTGCCGGTCAAGAGGGCGCGAACCCATGACTCTCACAGCTGTACTGAGCAATGCCGCATCCGGAGTCATCGCCGCCCAGTCAGGGCTGCGAACGAGCTCTGATAACATCGCCAACGTCAACACGCCCGGCTACGTGCGGAAGAAAATTGACCAAGAGCACCGGGTGTACGCAGGCGTAGGCTCTGGAACTGAAGTCTCGGGGGTTCGCAGGGTCATAGACAATTTCCTGGTCGCCTCTGGCCTGACCGCGAGCTCAGCCACCAGTCGCTGGAACACTGTCGCCTCGAGTCTTGACAACGCACAGAGTCTGTTTGGCGATCCAAACGCCGAGACCGGATACTTCGCCAACCTGGACGAGATTTGGACGACCTTCCAGTCCTTGGCTCAGAATCCGACCTCGGGAGTCCTGCGCTCCCAATCCGTGACCGCAGTAAAGACCTTCCTCGACCAAACGGGGCGTATCAACGACGAGCTCCAGAGCATGACGAGGTTCGCGGACTCTCAGGCCAGCGCCGCGGCAACCGAAATCAACGACCTGCTCAGCGAGATCGCAAAGCTTAACTTGGAGATCAGCAAGGCGTCGGTCAGCTCCCGCGATACGACGGGTCCGGAGAACGTCCAGGCGGGACTGATCGAGAAGCTGGCGAAGATCATGGACATCAGGCTCCAGCCAAAGGAGACGGGCGGCTTCGTGATACGCTCCGCCGAGGGTGTTGAGCTCGCCGGCGACAGCGCCGCCACTGTGGTTTTTCGCTCGACGAATTCCACGCCAGGCTACCTTGCGGTCCAGCATCCTGTCGGCCCCGAACAGCCGATCACGGTCTCCAGCGGTGACTTGCGGGGCTTCCTGGATCTGCGCAACACCCACTTGCCGGATCTGTCGAGGCAGTTGGGAGAGTTCGCCGCGCGCGCGGCGGAGCGGATAAACGCGGCGCACAACGCCTCGACTTCATCCCCCGCCCGGGCCCTCCTGGAAGGGCGCGATACTGGCCTCGACCTGCCCACAGCGATCGATGGTTTCAGCGGTCAGACCACCCTTGCGATCACCGATGCGTCAGGTGTAATCCAGCGCACGGTGTCGATCGACTTCACAGCCGGGACGATGAGCGTCAACGCGGGTCCGCCCTCCGCCTTCACCCCAGCCAGCTTTCTGACCAACCTCAACACGGCTCTCGGCGCCTTCGGCTCGGCGAGTTTCTCCAACCGGGCCCTGAGCCTGACCGCTGCTGCGCCCAATGGCATCGCTATCGACGAGGGAACCTCCCAGAAGGCCGGCCGCGCCTTCTCGCATTTCTTCGGACTCAATGACCTGATCCGCAGTGAGGGTCAGACAATTTATGAAACCGGCCTGAAGACAACGGATCCCCACGGCTTCACCCCGGGTCAGACCATCAGCTTTCGACTCTCACAGGGCGACGGCAAGCCCATTCGGGATGTCACCGTGACCGTTCCGGCGGCCGGGACCATGCAGGACCTTCTGGACTCCCTGAACGCCAACACGACCGGCGTCGGCCTTGTGGGCGCCTACGCCCTGGACGCCCAGGGCCAGCTGAGTTTCACTCCGAGCACCTCACCACCGGTTTCAGTGTCCGTTTCTCAGGATCTGACAAGCCGTGGCCCCGGCGGTCCATCCATCAGCGCCCTCTTTGGACTTGGAGTACGGGATCAGACCTCCCGCGCAGGCCGCCTCTCTGTCGATCCCGATATCGCCGCTGACCCCAACAGGCTTGCGACCTCCAGGCTCAACCTTTCCGTGGCCGCCGGCGCCCCGGCCATCAGCCCGGGCAATGGACAGGGCGCGAATGCTTTGGCCGCTGCGGGAGAGACGACGGCGGCCTTTGACGCCGTCGGGAACCTGGGCGCTCTGAATACGACGCTGATCCAATACGCCGCACAGTTCAGCGCCGCTGTCGGCAGCCGGGCGAGCGCGGCTGAGACTCAGCGACTTTCGAGCGAAGCGATCTCGAAGGAGGTCGATGCGCGCAGGGAGTCTGTCGAGGGCGTGAATCTCGATGAGGAACTGGTCCGGCTCACCACCTACCAGCAGGCCTTCAACGCCTCAGCCCGCATGATCCAGGCGGCGAGGGAAATGTTTGAAGTTCTGACAAGTGTAGTTTAATGAGGTTTGAATGACCCGAATATCGACAAGTGGAAATTACGCCTCCGTCTTGAGCCATCTTCTGTCCGCTCAGGAAAAGCATTTTGATGCAAGCAATCAACTTAGCACGGGTAAGATCGGGACGGATCTGAAATCCTTCTCTCGGGATGCTCAGGTTCTGACCGCTATGAAGACCCTGGATACCCGCCTTGAGGCTTTCACCGAGCAGAATAAGTTAACCTCTCATAGACTCGAGACCCAGGATATCGGCCTGACCAAGGCGGCCGAGGCAGCGAACAGTGTCCGGCAGTCGATCATGAACGCAATCGCCGCCGGAAACGCCCTTGGGATGATGACCGCTATTCGAGGCGAGTTCGACAAAGCCGCCGGCGCTCTGAATATCCAGGCCGCCGGGAAGTATGTCTTTGCAGGCGGCCAGGTGGATACCGCACCCTTCACGGCGACGGCACTTAGCGACCTGACCCTCTTGCCGACGTCCGTGGCGGACTCATTCACGAACGACGATTACATTGAGACGGTGCGTGTGGACGAGACCACCAACCTTAGGGTGGGTCAGGTCGCCAATCAGTTCGGCACCGCGATGATGAACGCTTTCCGGGACATTCAGGCCTTCCATCAGGGTCCTAGTGGCCCCTTCACCAATCAACTCACCCCGGCCCAGACGACCTTCCTCGAAAGCCAGATCTCCGTCTGGAAGTCCGTGCACGATGACCTGGTTGAGGCCGCCTCACGGAATGGTGAGGTCCAGAATCAACTGGATAAGGTCGAGACCCGGCTGACCAGTCGGCAGAACACCATTCAGGGCCTGATCAGCGATGTCTCCGACGTGGATATGGCCAAGGCCGCCACCAACCTGACGCAGGCCCAACAGGTGTTACAGGCCTCCTCCCAGGTCTTTGTCTCCCTGAGGAGCACATCCCTCCTGAATTATCTGCGGTAGCCCCGGCTCGTAATGCTCGCGGCCCCGGCTTAGATAAGGCCCCATGACGAGGGTCGCCCTGAACGCTGGACTGAATGACCGCCTGATGGTCCACACCCGTCAGGCCGTGGGCCTGCCGGCGGGCGCGCGCGTGCTTGCGGCCATGTCGGGCGGAGTGGATTCCACCGTAACCGCCGCCCTTCTGGCCAGGGCCGGATATGAGGTCGTCGGCGTGACCCTGCAGCTTTACGACCATGGCGCCGCCATCCAGCGGAAGGGCGCCTGCTGCGCCGGCCAGGACATCCACGACGCCCGCACGGCGGCGGAGGCCCTGGGCATCCCGCACTATGTCCTCGACTATGAGAGCCGCTTCCGCCAGCAGGTGATCGACGACTTCGCCGACGCCTATCTGCGCGGCGAGACGCCGGTGCCCTGCATCCGGTGCAACCAGACGGTGAAGTTCCGGGACCTGGTGGACACGGCCCGGGACCTGGGCGCGGCGGCCATGGCCACTGGCCACTATGTCCGACGGGGGGAGGGGGCTTTACGTCCCCAGCTCCGGCGCGCCGTCGATCCGGCCCGGGACCAGTCCTACTTCCTCTTCGCCACCACCCGCGACCAGCTGGACTATCTGC
>VYMD01000455.1_pt2 | contig 10574 bp, 5 predicted proteins | sample 5115311 | NCBI WGS metagenome assembly VYMD01 (sample SAMN12291779, study PRJNA351875) | freshwater metagenome | isolation source: freshwater lake | place: USA: Michigan, Wintergreen Lake | collected 2013-08-08
GGGGTCATTCATACCGATAACGACGCGCTGAAATTTTTTCTCAATAAGCAAATTCGTACATGGCGGGGTTTTTCCGAAGTGGTTGCATGGTTCGAGATTGACATACAAAGTCGCTCCTTCGACGGCACGGGTGCTATTGCGAATCGCTTCCACTTCGGCGTGCGGTCCGCCAAATTCATGGTGCCAGCCTTCGCCGATAATTTCGCCGTTGTGGACAATCACCGCCCCGACACGCGGATTGGGACTAACTTTTCCCGTACCGTTCATTGCAAGGTCGAGTGCGCGGCGCATCGCTTGTTCATCGGTCATAATGCTTGGCTCCAGCTAAGAACGTAGAAGTGTTTTGCTTAGAAAATATGTGGTTTTGCTGCCGTTAAATTTGGCATACAACAGAATCAGAAATTACAAACTACGTCGGTTTTTTCCCACAAAAAAGTTCAATGTCTGTGAATAGGTGTGGTTTCATCTGAACTTGATGGTGGTATTTTTTGCGCAATCTTCTCTTTTTGCAATTTGTGTATTCGTCCCCTTCGTCGTATTTTGCTGATAATTCCGCTCAAAGCGTGTTTTGAAGCGCTTTTCGGCTTTTTTTTTTCGGTGTTCTTTTTCCGACGTTATGAAATTTTTTCTCGTTGATGCCATGTCGCTCGTTTTTCGGGCGTATCACGCTATGTCGAAAATGGGCTTGCAAGCGCCCAACGGCGAACTGACGGGGGCTGTCTTTGGCTTTGCAAACATCTTAGCAACGATTTTGAACAAAGAAAAGCCTGATTACATCGGCATTGCCTTCGACACGCCTGCGCCGACCTTCCGCCATGAAAAATTTGAGCAATACAAAGCGCATCGCCCTGAATTTCCGCAAGAACTCGTGCCTCAACTTGCTCGCATCAAAGAAATGATTCGCCTTTTGAACATTCCTCAAGTAGAACTTCCCGGTTACGAGGCTGATGACATTATTGGCACCTTCACAAAGCGCTTCAGTGCTGACGGTGCGGTGGATTTGTACTGCGTTACCAGCGACAAAGATTATTGCCAACTTGTCAATGAACGTGTTCGGCTTTTTCGTCCCGGCTTTTCGATGGGCGAATACGATGTGATGGACATTGCCGGAGTTCATACAAAATTCGGCGTTGCACCGGAGCAAGTAATTGATGTATTGGCGCTTATCGGCGATGCTTCGGATAATGTTCCGGGCGTAAAAGGTGTTGGTGAAAAAACGGCAATTCCCCTTATACAAGAATATGGCTCAGTGGAAAAGGTCTATGAAAACCTTGGTGCAATCAAGGATTCCGTGCGGAAGAAATTAGAAGCAGACCGCGACATGGCGTTTCTTTCCAAAGAACTTGTTACCATTCACACCGACGTTCCGATTGACCACAAATTAGAAGATTTTCTCCGCCAAGAACCGCAAGCTGAGCCGCTTCGAGAGTTTTTTCTGAACCTTGGTTTTCGCACGATTGTCGGAAAATTTCTTGTCGGCTCTCCGCCAAATCTTGCGGATACAGCCTCAAGCGGACAAAACGGCTCGGAAGCAAGTAATGATACAGCTTCTACGGCACAGCACTCAAAGCCGCTTCAAACCTTGAAAGACATTCCACACGAATACGTCATTGTGGACACGTCAGAGAAAATTCGTACAATGGTAGAAGAGCTACAAACTGCACCAATGCTTGCCTTTGACACCGAAACCGACGGCTTAAATGCGATGCTCTGCAATATCGTCGGTTTGTCGCTTGCCGGAAAAGAAGGTAAAGCCTACTACGTGCCGATGGCTGCATTTACAGATACTTTGCAAACGCCAACCCCAAGCGCTTCAACACTTGCTTCAGCGCCTGTTTCACACAATAACGCACAAGGCGGACTTTTTGACGCACCTCTTGTTGAAACACCGCAGCAAAAAGCACCCGCAAAGATTGATTCTACGGGCATTTCTGGGCATTGGCATTTTCCCGAAGCACTACGTCCCGTCAAAGAACTTTTGGAAAATCTTCGTGTTCCCAAATGCGGACAAAATGCGAAATTTGACACGCTTATTTTGAAACGTTACGGCGTGGAGGTCGCTCCCGTCGGATTCGATACGATGCTTGCAAGCTATATTCTCAATTCCGATATGCTGCACGGTATGGATGCACTCGCCCAAAAGTGGCTTTCGTACTCGCCGATACCGATTTCTGTGCTTATCGGTGAAAAGAAAAAAGAGCAGATTTCGATGACGGATGTAGCATTGGAGAGGATTGCGGAGTATGCTGCCGAAGATGCCGATGTTACCTTGCGACTTTTCGGCGTGTTGCACAAAGAACTGGAAAGCGCACAGATGCTGGATTTTGCGCAAAACGTAGAATTCCCTATGACGGATGTGCTGACGGAAATGGAGTTCAACGGCATAGCGATTGACACAGCCGCTCTCAGCAGTATTTCTGCAATGATTCGCACCGAAACCGACAAGCTCAAAGAGCAGATTTGGCAAGACGCGGGAACGCAGTTTAATGTGGATTCGCCGAAACAACTTGGTGAAATTCTTTTCGACAAAATGCAGATTCCGCCTGTCAAAAAAACGAAAACCGGATACAGCACGGATTCATCGGTCTTGGAAGAACTCGCCGCCGAACACCCAATAGCGGAGCGGGTTTTAGAGTATCGCCAACTTGCAAAACTGCAATCCACTTACGTCGAAGCACTTCCGCGCCTTGTCAATCCCGTTACAGGGCGCATCCACACAACATATAACCCAACCGTTACCAGCACAGGACGCTTGTCTTCAACAGACCCGAATTTGCAGAACATTCCCATTCGTACAGAACTCGGCATGGAAATTCGCAAAGCCTTTATCGCAGACAAACGCCGGAATTCAGGAATGATGCTGCTTTCGGCGGATTATTCGCAAATTGAACTGCGTATCATGGCGCATATTTGCCACGACGAAACGCTGGTGAGCGCTTTCCGTCAGGGTTTGGACGTACACGCAGCGACGGCTTCGGTGCTGTTTGGTGTGGATGTTGCAAACGTGGAGCGCGATATGCGGCGCATTGCCAAGACAGTGAATTTTGGCGTGATGTATGGTTTGGGCGCATTTGGGCTTGCGCAGCGCTTGAAAATAGGGCGCTCGGAAGGAAAAACGATTATTGATAATTACTTCGCAAAATACCCGCGCATCAAAGAGTACATTGATTCCACGATTGCCTCAACCCGCGCAAACGGCTTTGCAACAACGCTTTTGGGGCGCAAAAAATTCTACACGGGAATTAACAGTCCAAACCGTGTAGAGCGCACTGCTGCTGAACGTGCTGCAATCAATATGCCGATTCAAGGCACAGCTGCCGAGATGATGAAACTCGCAATGACTGCCATTCACAAAGAAATGAAGCGCCTCAATCTTCAATCGAAAATGCTGCTCCAAATCCACGACGAACTCGTCTTCGAGATGCACCCTGACGAATCTGAAACGCTACAGACTCTTGTGAAAACTTGCATGGAAGGCGCATTGTCGCTGGGTGAAGTGCCTGTGGTTGTGGAAATGGGCGTTGGGAATAATTGGGCGGAGGCGCATTGATGCAGGGCGTGTGGGTTTTTGCCCAACAACCACAATAACCTTCGCCAAGACATATTTTGCCCAAAAACACAAGAGCCTTCTACGGTATGTTGTAGAAGGCTCTTGTGCTAAAAATAACTCGCAATCATTTAGGAAATAAGTTCCAGCGATTCTTTCAAATACGGGTCATTCACCGCAACGATAGAACGTGTTGCAAACTGACGTGCAACAATAAAGAAGAACAAGCCCGCAAAAAAGAGCCAACTTACAACATCTTGCCACCCCAAATGCAAAGTAGGGCTGAAGTTCGGCAGAATAATGAAGCAAAGGTCAATAAAGTGCATGAACAAAATCCAGCAACCAACGCCGATAAGAACGGAAGGATTGCGTTTGTTGTTCTGCGTGAGCAATGTTACAAAGGGAACGATAAAGTGTCCGAATACCAAGCCATACCCCAAGAACTGCCAATTACCATGCGCACGGGTGATGAAGAAAATTGCTTCTTCGGGCAAGTTACCGTACCAGATAAGGAAGTATTGGGAGAACGTGATGTACGTCCAGAACACGGTAAAGGCAAACATAAATTTACCAATATCGTGATAATGCTCATCGGTAATGCCTTTAAGCAATCCTTGACGACGGAGATTCACAATGAAAATAGCAATCAAGGAAAGTGTCGAAACGAAGTTTCCGGCAAAGAAATACACACCAAACATTGTGCTGAACCAATGCGGGTCAAGCGACATCACCATATCGAAACCTGCGAAGGTGAGCGACATTGCGAAGAGCAGAACAAACGGCGCAGAACGCTTCATGTTCGTGCGTGTCGGGGTATAATCGGTTGTGCTTTCATCTTGTTTGAAGGAATTGCCAATAATCAGGCGGTACGTTGCAAACCAAATGAGAGCGTAAAGCGCCAGACGAATCGTAAAAAACGTCGGGTTCAAATAACCGCGTTTGGTAGCAAGAACTTCATCAAAGTGCGGTCCCGGCTCGTAAATGTGCGGGTCAGCCCAATGGTAAAGTTTGTGTGTTACCCACACATCAGCAATAATCGGAATCATACCGATAAGCACTATCGGCAAAAATCCTGCAAAAATTTCGGGAATACGACGTACCATTGCGCTCCAGCCTGCATTCACGAGGAATTGCAGCGTAGCAAAGAACATCGAAACAATAGTAATTCCCGTGAAATAAATATATCCAACGAGGTATGCTTGCAAGAATCGCCCTGAATCAAGAACTGCGGCACCGACCATGCCTAAAGCGCCTACGCCTAAAGCAATCATCGAATACGTCCGCAGTTTCTGCACAAAGCTCGAATCAGCAATAATCACAGTATTCATAGAACATTTGTTGTTTAGAGGTTACGGATTCAAGCCTGTTTATTGAGCAGATGCAGCTTTGGCTGTACCGGCTTGAGCAGTTGTTTGATTATCTTTTTCAGTTTTCGGAGCGGCTGTCATTTTCGGGTGTGTACCTCCATTTTGCAACACGCGAATATAATGCACCACACACCAACGGTCGAGTTCCGAAAGTTTATCGGCATACGACGACATGATATTCTGCCCTGCACTTATCACATGAAAGATTCTTCCATCGGTATATGCAACAGCATCGGGGCGCACAAGGCTCGGTGGATTCGCAAAGCCTTTTTGCACGACTAAGCCGTTACCTTTACCGTCATGGTTGTGACAGGGTGTACACATTGTCTCGAAGCGGTTCTTGCCTCGTGCAAGGACTTCTGCGGTTACAGGAATAGAATTGATATTTTTTGTGTCGGCATCATCAAGCGAGACGTTATATTTTGTACCGTTGCGAGGAACGGTGTATTCAACCGGATCGCGTGTCGCTTTGCCATCAGCAAAAAACGATGATGGGGCTTGTGCCTTAACTTTCTGCTGATTGTCCATGTCGTCAATGATTTCGAGCGGAGGTGTATCCGATGTCCAGAGGATATTACCGGAGAGTAATCCCACCCAAAACAGGGTAAAGAGAACCAAACCCACGACCGACCAAAAGCCGAATTTTCGTTTATTTGTAGCCATGATTTTGTAGGGTTATTGAGGGGGTGAAAGATTAGTCTTGTTCAATAGTTTCGTGGACGACACGCACATTGTCCGCGCCAAGTTTCGTGAGAAGTGCCTGTGCGGTTTCAATGGTAAATCGCGGGTCATCTGCCTCTAAAACGACGCAGAAATTATCATCGGTTGCAGCTTGGAAACCTGCATCGTACTGGTATTTCGAGTGCCAGTTCGGAAGACGATTCAAGTAGCCAAACATCGTAAAAAACACCGTCAAACCGGTACACAAGACCATCAACTCAAAAAATACCGGTACACCAAATTGCGGTGCAAAAAGCGGTTTGCCACCGATGTTCAGTTTATATTCGATGCCACCCGTCCAGTATTGGAGCGCAAAAGCACTTGCAAGACCGAACAACCCACCTGCCAAAGCAAACTTCGGAAGGCTCGTTTTCGGCATACCCATTGCTTTTTCCAAGCCGTGAACAGGATAGGGCGTGTAAATATCGAATTTCGTATAACCCGCAGCATGGATGCCCTTAGCGGCTGCCGTTACCTTATCGGCATTTTTGTAATCGCCCATGACGGCGATAACATTTCCTTTTTCAACTGTAGTCATAGTTTCTAAGAAATAGATGTTTCGTCTTTCATGGGTGAATTAGTGTTTTGCCTGAACATCATTGCTTTCGGCATAATGTCCTGTGTTGTAGTAATCGCCATGTTCGCCGTGGTCATCGTGATGATGATGGCTGGGCTGCGCACCCGGCATAATGGATTTTACTTCGCCTAAAGCAATAATCGGCAAATACTTCGCAAACAAGAGGAAGAATACCATGAACAAACCGAATGTTCCAATAAAAATGGTAATCTCAACCCATGTCGGCGTGTAGTAATGCCAACTTGATGGCAAATAACCATGATGGAGCGACGTAGAAATAATCGTAAAGCGCTCGAACCACATACCGATATTCACGAAAATAGAAAGAACGAAGGTAAACCATACGTTACGGCGCAATTTCGCATTCCAAAAGAACTGCGGAGAAATAACGTTACAAGTAACCATCATCCAGTATGACCACGCATAATCACCAAATGCACGATTGAAGAAAACAAAACGCTCATACGGATTACCACTATAATACGCAATGAACATTTCCATTGCATACGCATAGCCCACAATCATACCCGTAGCGAGAATGATTTTGTTCATGTTGTCAATGTGCTTCAGCGTGATGTAATCATGCAAGTCAAGGATTTCCCGTGCAACGAGCATGAGCGTCAATACCATTGCGAAACCGGAGAAAATGGCACCGGCGACGAAGTACGGCGGGAAGATGGTAGTGTGCCAACCGGGAAGAATCGAAACAGCAAAGTCGAAGGATACGATTGAGTGTACCGAAAGCACGAGTGGAGTAGAAAGTCCGGCAAAAATCATATAGGCAAATTCGTAGTGATGCCAGTTGCGGGTAGAACCCGTCCAACCCAAGCTAAAGACGGTATATCCTGCTTTTGCCAATTTCGTTTTTGCGCGATTGCGAAGTGACGCAAGGTCAGGAACCAAACCTGTGAACCAGAACAGAAGCGAAATCGTAAAGTAGGTACTTACCGCAAACACGTCCCATTCGAGCGGAGAGCGGAAGTTTACCCACATTTTCATTTGGTTCGGGTAAGGGAGAAGCCAGTAATCAAGCCAAGGGCGACCTGTGTGCGTAAGCACGAATACCGCTGCATTGATAACGGCAAAAATCGTCATTGCTTCGGCAGAGCGGTTAATCGCCGTACGCCATTTTTGGCGGAACAAGAATAACACCGCAGAAATGAGCGTACCGGCGTGACCGATACCAACCCAAAATACGAAGTTTGTAATGTCCCATCCCCAACCGATTGTATTATTCAACCCCCAAACACCAATACCGACAGCAATCGTGTAGGTGAGAGCGCCAATTCCTGCTCCGGCAACTAAGATAGATGCCAAGAGTGCTGCCCAAAATTTGGGCGTAGCTTTCTGCTCTGCCACACCGCAGATATCTTCGGTAATTTGGTGTATGGTTTTATTCCCCAGCACTAGTGGCTCACGCACGGGCTTCGCAGACGGGCTATCGTGGTAGCCGTTCAGCGTTGTGCCGTTCGAGTATCCTGCTGTGGCTGTCGCAACTTGTTCTTTTGCTTCCATAGCCATACCTTTTGGAAAAAATTTGATAAGTATTTAGTTCAAATGTCAAGATTGTATTCTTCCCTCACCCCGCTCTGCGCTTTGCTTGAACGACCCTCTCCCAAAGGGAGAAGGTCTAGCGTAAGCGAGGGGTGAGGGGAAGAAGATTAGCCGTGTTTCTCCGCGCCGTGCGCTTTGCCGTGTTCTGCACCATGCGCCTTCGCTTCTTGGTTACGAACTTTCGCAAGATAGGTAATTTGCGGACGGACGTTGAGTTCTTCCAAAACCAAGAATCCACGCTCATGGCTGCGAGATTTCGCAACGACGCTTTCGGGATTGTTAGTGTTGCCAAAGGTAATGGCAGCAGCCGGACAAGCCTGTTGGCAAGCGGTCTGGAATGAACCGTCTGCAATATAGAGTTCACCGGCATCTTTGGTTTTCTGACGAGCCTCAGCAATGCGCTGCGTACAGAAGGAGCATTTCTCCATCACACCGCGCATACGCATTGTTACGTCGGGGTTATAGACAAATTCCATCGGTGTACGCTTGCCTTTGTGCCAGTTAAGCCAGTTGAAGCGACGCACTTTGTACGGACAGTTGTTAGCGCAGTATTTCGTACCGACGCAACGGTTGTAGGTCATTTCGTTCAAACCTTCGGGGCTGTGCGTTGTCGCTGCAACAGGGCATACATTCTCGCACGGCGCGTTTTCGCAATGCTGGCAAAGCATTGGCTGGAAGGTAACATTTGGGTTTTCCAAGTTGGAGTGGTCATAGTAGCGGTCAATGCGAATCCAGTGCATTTCCCGTGCATTCATCACGTGTTCTTTGCCTACAACAGCAATGTTATTTTCGGCTTGGCAAGCCGTGATACACGCTCCGCAACCCACACACGCCGACATATCAATCGTCATACCCCAACGATGACCTTTGTATGCAAAACTCGGCATGATGCTCTGCGGAAGTTCTTCGTTTTTATGCGTCTTTTTGCCCGGAACATGTTCTTTGTGGAAGAGATGTTCGTCTTTAGCGGCAATCTGCGTTGCGGTCGTTTCGAGCGCAAGTTTACGACCAATGAGGTCGGTGTGCTTTTGTGTTGTCGCTATTTTGTATTTTTTCTCGGTAACTTCAACAGTTATAGGAACATAGCCAAAAGACTGCTCCGGCGACATAATTGCGTAAGCGTTACCACCAACATTGTTTGCCACTTCGCCAAGTTTGGTGCGACCAAAACCTGTTGTCGTTGCAATAACACCATCTTGCATACCCGGCTGAACCCACACAGGCAACTCCACAACGCCATGCGCACTTTTGAGACGCACGAGAATGGAATTGTCGTAGTCAGGCGCTTCTTCAGCAATGTCTTTTGCCAATTTTTCACCGAGAAGTTTTTTCGCCGTGTTATAGCTCATCAAAGCTGCGTTGTCCCATGTCATTTTTGTTACAGGGTCGGGCAGTTCCATAAACCAACTTGTGTTGGTGAGTGAGCCGTCGTATTGCGCGTAAGAAGGCGTTACAAGAGCGACATATTCGCCTTTTGCTGCCTTTGCTTGAGCCACGAGAGCATTTGCAGCACCCGCATTAACGCTTGCGTTGGAAGCAGAAGCGCCCGCAGCAGCCATAGAACCGTCGCGGAGAATTTTTGCCCAGAACACATCAAATGTTGTAGGTTTTTCACCAGAAGCCGCACTGTAAACGCTTGTCCAACGAGCGCGAACAAACTCCACAAACGCAACTTTTTCACCTAGCGAAGCAAACGCATCTGCTTTCAACGCTTTGGTGAGTTGCATGAGCAAATCTGCCAATGAAGCGCTGTTCGGGTTAAGCGGAGCGACGAGTGGCTGCTGTACAGAAAGTGAGCCGTCGAACGCCTGAGCATCACCCCATGATTCGAGGTAATGCGCCGCAGGAACATACGCGGAACACATCTGCACCGTTTCGTCCTCGTACATGGAGAACGCAAAACGGTGTTCTACTTTTTTGAGAAGTTCTTGTGTTTCAGCATCAGCCGAATATGCGGGATTTACACCTGCAAACAAGACTGCGCCGACTTTGCCGGATTTCAATTCTTCACGGAAAGCCGCAAACGCAGCTTTTTTGCTACCGCTAAAGGGGAATTGGTTTGCAGTATTGATTGCTTTATCTGTACCGTAAGCACCAAGCGCCGCGTTAATTGCAATGCCCAAAGCGTGTGCGCCTGCGGGGAGGTGGTCGCCAACGGCAACAACGGCTTTACCCGATGAGGCTTTGAGCTCCTCAGCAACTTTTTTTGCATCCTCTTTTTGCTCTGCCGAAAGCGCAGAATCATCACCGGAAACGCTTGCACCCACGCCTTTAGCAATGGCAGCCAAAAAAGCAGTCAGTTGGTCGGGAGATGCTTTAATGCGCTTGTCAGCGTTCATGCCCGTCAGCGACATCATACCTTCCACAACCACGAGTTTACTCATGGTCGGGTTAGCGTAAGACGGCTTGCGGTTTTTCGCAAATTGACGGATGTTATAGACAGCGTTTTTATCTGTTCCCAAGAAGTCCGCATCAACGCTCAGAATAACAGTTGCTTTGCTGTAATCAATCGCAAATTCCGCATCAATGCCAAGCACTTGCTTATTCGCTTCAGCAGCATTACCGCCATTGAGCGCCGGAACAACGACAAATTTCACGCTGGGAATTGCTGCTTCAATTTCCTTCAAAAGCGCATCAAAACTCGGTGAAGCGTGTTCACCAATGAGGACACGAGAAACTTTTCCTGCTGCCCCCGCAGCGTTCATGCCTTCTGCCATCGTACCGATAGCAGTAGCAACAGAAACAAAGCCCGGAGCCGTTTTCTTTACGGTGCTGGGCGTAAAGCCGCCTTTATTCACAAAGGGGTTTT
>VYMD01000460.1_pt1 | contig 10506 bp, 8 predicted proteins | sample 5115311 | NCBI WGS metagenome assembly VYMD01 (sample SAMN12291779, study PRJNA351875) | freshwater metagenome | isolation source: freshwater lake | place: USA: Michigan, Wintergreen Lake | collected 2013-08-08
ACCAACTGCAACTAAAGCTGATGTAGAGAATCCAAATTCCTCGGCACCAAGAAGAGCTCCGACAACTACGTCTTTCCCAGTAAGTAGCTTGCCATCAACAGCCAAGTAAACTCGGTCTCTTAGGCCATTTGCGACAAGTGTTTGGTGGGTTTCAGAAAGCCCCAACTCCCAAGGAGTCCCCGCATGGTGAATGGATGAAATGGGGCTAGCGCCTGTTCCACCTTCATGACCGGCGATCAATATGTGATCAGCATGTGCTTTTGCAACACCAGCGGCCACCGTACCAACACCTGATTCAGATACAAGTTTTACGGAAACTCGCGCTCTTGGGTTTGAGTTTTTTAAGTCAAAAATCAGTTGTTTGAGGTCCTCAATTGAGTAAATGTCATGATGAGGGGGAGGAGAAATCAGTGTCACTCCTGGTGTCGAATAACGAAGCCACCCGATGTACTTGTCAACTTTATGTCCAGGGAGCTGCCCACCTTCACCTGGTTTTGCCCCCTGTGCCATTTTGATTTGGAGGTCATCTGCATTTGTTAGATACTCCATAGTAACGCCAAATCTACCCGACGCAACTTGTTTAATTGCAGAACGCATCGAATCACCATTAGGTAGAGTTTTAAATCGAACGGGATCTTCTCCACCTTCACCAGTGTTTGATTTTGCTCCTAATCGGTTCATCGCAATCGCAAGTGTTGTATGAGCTTCCCAAGATATGGACCCATGACTCATCGCTCCTGTTTGGAATCGCTTGAGGATCGACTTTACAGATTCAACTTCTTCGATGGGGATCTCTTTCGAACCTTCGAAATCTAGATTGAATAGACTGCGAAGCGTGATTGCTTTTTCATGTTGGTCATCAATGAGCGCTGAGAACTCTTTAAAGATTTTGTAATCTCCGGTTTGTGTGGCTCTTTGCAATTTATGCACCGTTGTTGGTGTATAAAGGTGAGTGTCTCCATTTTTTCGAAAGTAATGAACTCCACCAGGTTCCAAGTTGTTTGGGAAAAAGGTAGGATCATATGCGCTAGTGTGTCGTCTAACGGTCTCCTCTTCGAGCATTTCGAGAGAAAGTCCTTCGATTTTTGATTGTGTACCTGCAAAGTAGTTATTTACAAGTTCAGAATCCAAACCAACAGCCTCAAAAATTTGGGCACCACAATATGATTGTAAGGTGGATATCCCCATTTTTGAGAACACTTTAAACAACCCTTTCCCGATGGACTTGATATAATTCTTTTTCGAAGTTTTATAATCTTTTGCTTCTGGTAGCAGTCCTTGTTGTGCAAGGTCAGCTAATGTTTCAAAGGCAAGGTAGGGATTGATCGCATTTGCCCCATATCCACATAACAAAGCAAAATGGGCAACTTCCCGTGGCTCACCTGATTCAAGCACTATGCCAGCTCTCGTTCTCAAACCTTGACGAATCAAGTAATGATGAATTCCTGCCACTGCAAGAAGTGATGGGATCGCGGCACGAGTTTCAGATACACCGTGATCAGTGAGAATGATCATCGTTACACCATTTTCACGGATCGATTTTGCCGCATCTTGGCAAACACGATCTAATGAATTTCTCATATCATGCTTTTTTTTGGGGTCAAAAAGGATTTCAAATGTCTTTGCTTTGAAATGTCCTTCGCTAATCTGTTTGATTTTTTCAAATTCCTCGTTCGTAAGAATCGGATGTTCCAATTCGAGACGATGTGCATGTTCCGGCTGTTCGTCGAGAAGGTTTCCCTCAGGCCCAATATACGTTGTGAGCTCCATTACCAATTCTTCACGAATTGGATCGATCGGCGGGTTCGTAACTTGGGCAAAGTTTTGTTTAAAGTAGCGGAATAGTGGTTGTGGTTTTTCACTTAATACCGCGAGAGCAGAGTCAACACCCATTGAGCCCACTGGCTCCTCACCATTGATACCCATAGGTTTGACAATTGTGAAAACATCTTCATGTGTATAACCGAAGGCACGTTGCCTTTCCAAGATTGTTTCGTGTTGTGGTTGTTTTACGTTATCTGGTTCTGGTAAAGATCCAATTCGTATCATATTGTCTTCAACCCATTTGCGGTAAGGCTTTTGAGTTGAAATTTGTTTTTTTATCTCTTCATCATCTAGGATTTGACCTTTTTCCATATCGATGAGTAGCATTCTTCCTGGGCGAAGTCTATCTTGCTTGAGTATTTGTTCAGGAGGAAGATTCAGCACACCTGCTTCTGAGCTCATGATGATTTCGTCATCTTTTGTGATTACGACTCTTGCAGGTCGAAGTCCATTCCTATCAAGAGTTGCACCAATGATACGACCGTCTGTAAATGCAATGGCCGCAGGTCCATCCCACGGTTCCATAATGGTTGCGTGATATTCGTAAAACGCACGTCTGTCTGCATCCATAGTTTTGTTCTTTGACCAAGCCTCGGGAATCATCATCATCACAGCATGTGGAAGACTCCTACCGCCCATCACCAAAAGTTCAAGAACTGTATCAAATGTAGCAGTATCTGACTGCCCTTCCATAACGATTGGCAACATTCTTTTTAGTTCTTCACCATATAGCGGCGATTCCATGACCATTTGCCGAGCCGCCATCCAATTCATATTGCCACGGAGGGTGTTAATCTCTCCATTATGTGCAATCTGTCGATAGGGATGAGCTAAATCCCAAGTAGGGAATGTATTCGTAGAAAATCTGGTATGCGTTAGGCAAAAAGCAGATGTTAGATCAGGAGATTTGAGATCCTCATAGAATTTTTTAACTTGGTCACCAAGTAACATACCTTTGTAGACTATCGTGCGCGAAGAGAAACTTGGAACATAGTACTGTGATCGGTCAAGTTTGTATTCACTTCTTATGCGTCTATCGATGAGTCGTCGAATGAGAAAAAGTTTCCTTTCAAATTCATCCGATGTTTTGATCTTTTTAGATTTTTTACCTATAAATACTTGTTTGAACACAGGCATAGTCTTTGATGCAACGATACCTGCGTATTCTTTATTGATGGGAACCTCTCTAAAACCTAGGAAGGTTTCACCTTCGTCAACGATGACCTTTTCGATTACATTTTCGATGGCCTCGCGTGTATTTTTATCCTGTGGGAGAAATAGAACGCCCACGGCATAATCGCCTTCTTTGGGTAAATCGAATGGAAGAACCTTGCGAAAGAATGCATCAGGAATATTGATCATAATTCCCGCTCCATCCCCCGTTTTTGGATCCGCTCCTTCTGCACCTCTATGTTCAAGGTTGCACATAAGCCGAATGCCTTTGTCTACAATGTCTCTCGAACGTTTGCCCTTGAAGTTTGCAATGAAGCCGACTCCACAGGAATCCTTGTCTTCTTTCGGGTCGTACATACCTTGCGCTTGGGGTCCGAGTGGGGGGAGTGTGTATGGATTTCTTTCTGTATGCATGAGTATCCTATCCTTAAGCAAGTAATGTACCTTGTCTCTCAAAAGGGATCTAGTGTCGAATCCTTTTGAATTCAGCAATTTGATTTATTTTTAGGCAAACGTTAGCATTGAAAAATGCTTTCAATATAAGCAAAATGCAAATTATATCTTCATTATGGCTAATTTTTATGCAAAGCTGGAATTCGGATCAATTTGGATCAGAGTACAAGAAAGTGGCGATGTGTTTGATCCGTACGAAGATTGCTTATTATCGCGGACTAAATTCCAAGCCAAGATCGAATGCGTTTTGCCGCTTCGTCCTTGGGGATGTTTGAGACGTTTAGTTTAAAATGAGCCGCCTCTATGTAAGTAGGTATCCGTTTTTCCAAAATGGTTCTGTAAGATGACTTTTGAGAAAGATCTGGTCGGGTTGTATCGCCTTTTACTTTTTCTAGCAGCTCTTCTAGATCACGTTCGAGGTAAACGATCCGCCCAATTTTACGCAGTAAATCTATCTTTCTTATGCTTGGGATTTCTACACCAGATTCATCTAGATCAAATAAAATTCCACCACCAGAGTCCAGAATGATTCCATTTGCATTTTCTAATTTTTTTAAAATTGAATATTCTAGATTACGAAACTCATTCCAGCCATTTTTAGCAACGTAAGAAGGAATCGAGATACCGCCGTTTTCGTATACTGAAATAGAGTCGGTGGAAACTACCGGCAATTCTATGATCTTCGAGAGTGATCTAGATATTTTGGATTTACCTGCGCCTCGCGCACCGATGAGTATGACATTCATGAAGTTTAAACGTTTAAGAGGTCTGCAAGATTTGCTTGAAGCTCAGGAATATGTAAAAAGAAAGACTCAATATCTGCTTCAGTGACCCCTGTTTGCTCTAGAGCAAAAGGTGAAATAGGGACGGACTCACCACCGATATCAATGCCAATTCCTGAAACTACCACAAGGATACTTGCGATATGAACAACAGAAGTTAATAGCGGATTAACATCTGATTGATCTGGATTGAGATAATGAGAAACAACATCCACGAGTTCAGCCGGAAAATTCCAACGTTTGAGGAGGATGCCTGAAATTTCCATATGTGTGTAACCAAAATACTTTTTCTCAAGTAAAGGGAATGGATCTTTATTCTCTTTCAATTCATTCCGTAATTGAAACAGGACAGGTTGAAAAAATTGAGCAAGGACAATCTTACCAATATTGCAAAGCAAACCAGACGTAAACGCAAGGTCTTTGTCTATTTTGAGTTTTTTATGGACAACCATTCGGCTCGCCATTTCCGCAACAAGTAGCGAAGAGGTCCAAAGTTGAGCCGCTTCCAACTGATAGCTACTTAAGTCTTGTGTAAGAATCCCTTTTGCCGCCGTGACGAGGACGATTTCTTTTACGGTTTTGGTTCCAAGAGTCATAAGTGCCTCTTGAACTGTTCGAATTGGCTTTGAAGGGCGGTAGTATGCTGAATTGGAAAGTTTGATAACAGATGCTGTAATGGCGGGATCTTTTGATATCTCACTTGCCAAATCATTGATGTTCACATCCGGCTTTTGGAGGTTTTCCAGAACTTTGGAGACGACCGATGAGATGGATGGAAGTTTATTTACATCATTTAGGATTTGATCTACTTTTTCCTTTTCCATGGTCGTCTAACGCACCTTATAAAGGTATTTTTCCATACCCGCTTTTTTCAATAAAACTCTGCCGTCATCACAATAAAGGCTAATCGTTCTTCCTTCGTTCCCGCCGATATCTTCGACAATGACGGGGATTTTATGTTCTTCCATGAACTTTTTAACGATCAGAATGTTCTGCTCTCCAATGTTTTGTAGGAAATTTGAGTTGATGCCTTTAAACATCGAAGCCCCACCAAACATACGGCAGGAAAACTTCCCAATCGATGTACCGGCTTGTTGCATCATTTTGATTAGCTCTGGTAATGCTGATTCGCCATATTTGTGAGGATTTTTTGCTTTATCTTTGCCTGTTGGGTCTTTGGCAAGCATGATATGAGAGATGCCCCCGATCTTTTGCTCTGGATCGTATAGAACGATTCCAATACAAGACCCTAGTGTGGTACGCAGAACCACGTCCCCTTGGCCGACCTTGATATCGGCAATTCCCACATTGATGACCTTAGATTTTATCGACATCCTACTTGTTTTCTGGAGAATGGAACCATTGCTTACCTATAAACTATAGAATTAGTATCATATGCCTTCAATCAAAAAATCAAACCTTAAATCAAAAACAGACAGAAAATCAACATTCCTCACCGAAGAGCCCTACCATTTAGAATGCATTGGCGATACTGAGATTCATATTTTAGGCACTGCACATATTTCCCAATTGAGTGTGGAAGCAGTCTCCGATCTAATTGACCATGTAAATCCAGATGCCATCTGCGTAGAGTTATGTGAATCTCGTCTTAAGTCTGTAGAAGATCCCGATTATCTCAAAAAATTGGATATTTTCAAAGTTTTTAAAGAAAGAAAAATGTGGCTTTTGCTATCAAGTTTGATTCTTTCTTCCTTCCAAAAGAAAATGGGTAAAAACGATATCAAACCTGGTGATGAGATGCGCAAAGCCATAGAACTGGCTCGCAGATCTCAGACATCTGTTTTTGCTGTTGACCGCGAAATTCAAACCACTTTACGCAGAGCTTGGGGAAATGTAGGATTTTTTTCTAAGATGTATTTGTTTTCTGCCTTACTTACATCTCTCTTTGTTAAGGAAGATGTAAGCACGGAAGACATTGAGAAAATGAAAAGTGATGATATTTTAAAAGACCTTTTTTCGCAATTGCCAGGAAAATATGAGTCCATCAAACACGTGATTATCGATGAACGAGATGTATATTTGGCAGAAAAAATTCGTCGAGTCGCTCTGGAGTCTGGAGTAAAAAAAGTTGTGGCAGTTGTTGGAGCTGGTCATTTAAAAGGGATCATTAATCACATCCAACATACCCACGATTTACAACCACTGGAGGTTATTCCCGAAAAAAAATGGATGGATACGGCGCGTCTTGCCGCCTACCCAGTGTTTTTTGGTGCACTGATTGCATATACATCGTATTCGCAAGGTGCAACTGCAGGTACGGATCTTATTTGGAAGCTCATTTTTATCAAAGGAGGACTTGCGGCACTGGGAGCCATCATCGCTTTAGGACATCCCATATCCATTATTCTTGCATTTATTACGGCACCGATTGGAACCTTGGTTCCCATTTTTAAGGCAGGTTGGGTTGCCGCACTTTCAGAATCTTACTTGAGAAAACCCGTTGTTGAAGACTTTGAACGCATTGGAACAGATTCAGAAAGCTTTCAAGGCTTTTGGAGAAACCGTGTGATTCGAATCTTTTTGATCTTTTTTCTCCCGCAATTTGGTTCTACTATTGGGACTTTTATCGTTGCCTGGAAAGGGCTCAGTGACATTTTTTAGAAACCTGAGGCATTCATTCGTCTAATAGAAGAGCGATGAGACTAAAAATTATTTCCACAATTCTTCTCGGCAGTTTTTTGCTCTTTCTTGGATGTAAATCATCGCTTGTAGATTTGTGCCCTAATTTATTTTCAAATTCCACTGTAAAGTCTGCTGTTTCGTCGTCGGTTCCATCTTGCCATAAGGCCGAAGAAACAAATCACAGTTCAGGCAATCAAAATAAGAAAAAGACGGATTTTGATTGTGACTGTCCTCTCGTATTTTTAGATTATACTTCGGTCGGGGATTACCCATCCTTACTTAATAACAAAAACATTTCTTTCACCTATCTTTCGTTTGACTCTATAATTGCTCGTGCACATATGGCCCCACTTGCTTGGAATCATTCGCTAGCATCAGGTAACAGGCGCTCTTTTCCCTCTGCCACAGAGCATTTTACAGGATCAATCCGTCTACTAATCTGATTCAAAGCCTTTCGTTTACTTCAATTCTCTCTCATTTCTCAATTACTATAAGGAAGGTTCTATATGAATCGCAAACAATTCGTAACTCAATCTGCTGCTGTTATTGCAACTACAGGAGCTCTGACTCAACTATTTGGACAAGACCATAAACATGATTCAACCACTATGTCCTCACCAGGCAAAAATTCTAAATATGCAAAGGCAATGATGGCCGCCATCCATTGTAAGCTTGCGGCAGAAGTTTGTTTGGGACACTGTATCGCAGAAATGGCAAACGGTGACAAAAGTCTGGGAGCGTGTGCGACTTCTACAATGGAAGTGATTGCCGCATGTGAAGCCTTTACAACGTTAGCTAGCCAATCATCTAAGTTCACAAAAAAGTTAGCTTCTCTTTGTGAAGATATTTGTGAAGCTTGTGCCAAAGAATGCAAAAAGCATGCAGACCATCATAAAGAGTGTAAGGACTGTATGGAAAGCTGTAATGCTTGCGCTAAGGAAATGGACAAAATTTAATTATTAAATTTTGTTCTTAGTAAACATTAGGGAATGTTAAAAAACGTTCCCTAATGCGTTTATGTTTTAACGCTTTTTCTTTTTTGAAGCGGTTTTTGTCTTCGTCACTTTTTTCTTTGGTTGTGTTTTGGCGTTTGTTGACTTGGATTTTGTTTTTTTATAAACAGAAGGGTCATACTTAGAAAAATCAACTACTTCAACCTTTTTCGGAACAGCGTGTTTTGGATTGGCGGTCGCTCCAACCGGTGTGATAGGATCTTTTGGTGTTCCTAAAAATTCACGTAACGTACGTAAGTTTTCTTCTCTACGTACAAGATTATAATTTCCTGGTATATCAAACCATAAATCTCTTCCTTGACCGAATTCTGTACTTTCTTGTGGAGGAAATGTAAAATCCTCTATAGCAGAAAGGGGTTGGAATAAAGGGAAAAAGAGAGCATTTTTATAATTCTTTTTTGCCCAGTCGGAACCATAGCCCCAAAAAGAATACTTTGTATTTTGGAACTTCTGTGTGCCATGATATGGCGTGCCAAGAGTAATGAGACGTTTTATCTTTCTTCTAGATTCGTCAGGTAACACAAGACAGATGAGCCCTCCTGTGTTGTGGGCAATGATCGTCGTCTCATTAGGTGCGGTTAGTATTTGTTTAGAGATATGTAAAACTGCTTCTTCTAAAGATTTCGGATCTCGAAGTGTAGATAGAATCGAGACGTGAAAACCTAAGTTGTCCAGGTTAGATTTGAGTCGGGTATAGAATGCTTTGCCCGCTTCATGACCAGGTACAATCAGAATGTCTTTGCCGGTACAATCTTCCAATTTTGTATGACTTGGAAGGTAAAAGAGAAACTTCGCCCATAGCCGTTCTAAATTTTCAAAAAAACGAAACATATCCATTAGGATTCTTGGATGTGAAATTCTTGTCTATGAAAATCGAAGTTTATTTTGAGGTTCTTGTGTAAACACCGTCCCAAGGCATTTTGGGAGGTTCTTTGTATAAAATTTGGCACCTTTCGATGAGAACCTTAGCTGAAACATCTTTTTCTCCAAAAAATCTCAAACAACTTTGAAATCCACGAATGGCTTCATCCCACTTTTGTTCCGTATACGCCTGGAAGGCTTTTCGATAAACGATTTCTCCTTCGAGGAGTTCCTCCGTTGTAGCTTCGATAGGACAGATCAGCCCAAAAATGCTGACGGGAGCGTCCTTTCCTTTCACACGGATCCGGTCGAGGAAGCGAAAATGAAAGAAATCTTTACAAGCTGATTCGATGCTCTCGGAGACCAATATGTCAACGCCGTAATCTTTGGCCGCGGCTTCCAATCGGGAGGCAAGATTGACCGTATCACCCATCATAGTATAGGAAGCCAAACTGTCTGTTCCCATAAATCCAACCTTTGCCAATCCGCAATTCAGTCCGATCCGAAAGGTCATATTTCTTGCCGAAGCGGTGTAGTCCATTTTTTCGTTCCAAACATGTTTCAATTCCTTCAGTTTGGCGATCATTTCAAGAGAAGACTTACATGCGAGAACAGGGTGGTTTGCAAATTGAATGGGTGCACCATAAATACCAACAATCGCATCACCGATGTATTTGTCCAAAGTACCGGAGTTTGCTTTTAAGATGAGAGTCATGGCCGATAGATATTCATTTAAAAGTCGAGCAAGGTCTGTTGCACTCAGCTCTTCACTGATGGAAGAAAATCCTGCAACATCAGAAAAAAATGCGGTAATTTCCCATTCCCCACCTTTTTTTAATGAATCCATATCATCAAGCGCTTGTGATACGACTCCAGGATCGACTAAGTTGCGAAGGATGCTATTGAATTTTCTTTTGTCTTTACCTTCCGTATATGTTAAGTATGCAAACCCCATCAAATACGAGAGTGGAAATGAAATGATAAAAGGAGCAGGAGAGAGCACATAATCAAATCGGTATAGCCCGTAGAACAAACCTATGAATAGAGTAACTGCTATAAATGGAAAAATATTTCGAAGCCAATGTTGTTGGCTGACGAATAACACATAACTACCAACAAAAAGTAATAGAATCGCAAATAGATCTCCCCATGCTTCATTTAATTCTGTAAGCATGTGGCCTTCAATCAAGTTCGATGCAAAAACAGCCTGACCCATTACTCCTGGTAACAATCCATATGGTGTCACAATATCATCGTGTGTAGAAGCGGCAGATGTTCCGATTAATACAATTTTGTTTTCAAATAATGTAGGTGGTACTGTCAATTGGTCAGGATCTTCGATTTCCCCTGAATTGAGTTTGTTTAAGGATTCGATGATCCCCGCCGCTGAATACCGTGGAATGGAACGTACCTCTTCTTCTGAGTAATAATAGGCTCTAACAAAACCTCTTTTGCCATAAGGAATTTCTCTTGTTTTGCCTTCTCGACTCACAATTAGTTTATTATCCTTTAATTCGGCGGTGATCGGGTATCCTTCACTAAATGCTCGTAAGGCAAGAGATGGAAAATGGTAATCTTTCCATCGCATCATTGGAGAAAATCTGCGAAGAATGCCATCGCTGTCAGCAATCACATTCACAACGTGAACAAATGACGCTGTTTTCCCAATTTCACCAATCGGGAAAGAGGCACTTTCGTAACGAACAAATGGAGATTCTCCAGGAAGATTGATTTGAAAACGCTGCGACGCAGCCTCC
>VYMD01000461.1_pt1 | contig 10497 bp, 12 predicted proteins | sample 5115311 | NCBI WGS metagenome assembly VYMD01 (sample SAMN12291779, study PRJNA351875) | freshwater metagenome | isolation source: freshwater lake | place: USA: Michigan, Wintergreen Lake | collected 2013-08-08
GGCGCAGCACCTGCACCGCTGCCCCGTGCGCGCTGAGCAGCCCCACGAGATTCCACGTGAAGGAATCGTGGTTGTCGACCACCAGCACCGCAGGGCCGGTGGCAGCAGCGCTCAGACGTCGAGGCACAGGGGCGCTCAGTTCGACAGCAGGCGCTTGACCGTCTCGCTGATGGCCTTGCCGTCGGCGCGGCCTGCGAGGGCGGGCGAGGCGAGCTTCATCACCTTGCCTAGGTCGGCGGGGCCGGTCGCGCCTGCCTCGGCAATGAGGCGCTTCACCTCGGCGTCGAGTTCGTCGGGCGTCAGCGCTTTGGGCAGATAGCGCTCGATGATGGCCAGCTCTTCTTTCTCCCCCACGGCGAGGTCGGCGCGGCCGTTGGCCTCGAATTGGGAGATCGAGTCGCGGCGCTGAGCCGCCTGCTTGGTGAGCAGCTTCATCTCTTCGGCCTCGGTGAGGGCGCCCGTGTGGCCCTCGGCCGTCTCGGCCAGCAGGATGGCGCTCTTGATGGCGCGCAGCGCGCGCAGCGCGGCCTGGTCTTTGGCCCGCATGGCGTCTTTGATCTCGGTGTCGATGCGGTCTTTGAGCGGCATGGGGTGTAGGTCGTATTTGGATACGAAGTTCATTAATTTCGGACATGAGAGAACTGTCAAAAGAAGTCAGGGTCATAAAAGACGAATGGTACATCCAGGGTGCCCCAGAAGTCAAGTTCAAGGGAATCCTGCGGTTCGGGGGTGAAAACGAAGCCTCGCTAGATTTTTTTGATAATCTAATATTAAAACACTTAGACTCTAGTGATACAATTGTTGGAAGCAATTGCGTTCTTGTTCGATGTTATTGGGATAGCAAGTCAAAATGCATACACCCTCTTTTCATTATTGATAATTTCAATTATAAAGAAAATTAAGGTATAATATTTAATTGTATTAAAATTAATTATCCAATTTTACCTCACATAATGAATGTGTCCAAAATTGACCTTGATCATGAAAGTTTCATTCTAAAATATGATGGGCCAGATGAAATAACCGTATTAGATGAATCAGATATTTCAATTAAAATAATTTCAGAAGGAAAGGTTTCAGTAGAAAGAAGTATTGGTAATATTCTTAGCCAACATTATATAATTTATCACACCAAAAATAACAGATTAGATATAATGAAAATAATCGACTTAAATAATTATATTTCTGCTGTGCTGTCTTTATTATCAGATTCTTTAGTGAAAAGAGAGGAGATTACTCTATATAACAAACAGGAGAGCTTTCGAAGTGATTTTTTCTTTGGAGGAAAATCTCGTTTAAGCAATGAACTTATAAACACTGTAGACAGAAATAATGGTATTCATTTTGAGCATATCTCTAACTTTAATGAATGTATTAAAGAAAGTATTTTAAACCGTGATTTGCTTGAAGATATTTTGTTAACAATACAGGAAAATAGATATGATAATTCGTTTACCGTGACGAAATTTTTAAACACTTCTAGAAGTATCGAAGCTTACATGGGAAGATTCAAAAGATATAAGAAAACAATGAACCCTGACTTCAGGCAAAGACTTGAAGTGGCGCTGATTGACGCACCGGAAGATATACGAGAATGGTGTCTTAATAAAATTGACAAAAAGAGCGAAACTACTCTTAAAGAGAGTCTTGAGAGGTTATTAAAGGAAACTGATCACAAATTGTTCCGAGACCTCATTCCAGATATTTCAAGATTTTGTGAGCTTGTAGCAAACACAAGACACTATTTGACTCACTACGAAATTAAAAGAAAACAAAAATCTGCAGGGCTGCTTGAAACATACTATTTAAACACCAAACTGGAGCTTCTTCTAAAGTACCATTGCCTGTTGCAACTAAATGTACCGAAACCGACTGTTGACAGTCTAGCGCTAAATTGGAGTTATGGGTATAAACATATGAAAGACTTGTAGCTCTGAAAAAAGAGCTATAGAGAACAAATAAACAGACCGGCCTACTTCAGCGCTGACGCGATCTCGTCGGCGGCCACTTCGTTCGACCAGACCTTGCGCAGCTTGCCCGCCGCGTCGAAGGCCAGCACCGTCGGCGCCACGCTGTAGCCAAACACCGCGTCGAAGACATACTTGCTGTCTTTGGCGAAGTGGTGCTTCACCCCCGCGCCCGCGAAGTACTTTTTTTGGAAGGCCTGGATGTCTTTCATCTCGGCCGTGCTCACCCACACAAACTGCGCGCCCTTAAACTGCCCTTCGGCCGCCCGAAGCCACTCGGCCTGGCGCTGGCAGTGGTCACACCCCGGGTCGAAAAAGAGCACCACAGTGGCCCGACCCTTAGTCAGCTGCTGCGGCGTGAGCGCCGCGCCCTCAGCCGACACGAAGTTGAAGTTCGGCAGCGCGGCCGGACGGTTCGCCGGGCTGTTTTGGGCCGTCGCCGACTTGAACGCCAGCACCGCCAGCAGGCCCACGGCCAGCCAGCCCAACACTGAGCGCAAATCAATCACCGAACTCAAACGCGGGCGGGGAGCCATACGAACTTGCAGGATATCGTGAGAAAGGGGGACGGGTTTAGGCTAGGTATCTAGGTGGTTGGCTTCAAATATGGCAATAGCAAAGGCCGTGCCGCAAGTGTTTCCGGCGAAAATTCCGATTCTTGCCCCAACTTTTTCCACCCTCGGGCGTTAGGCCCTTCCGAGCCCCCCTCCGGAGGCCCCTCCGTACCCCCCACGTCCCCCGCTTTTCGGCCCTATGACCGCCCCCACCCTGCTCAGCCCCGACCAGAAGCAGCGCCTCTATGCCGACCTGCTCGTGCGCATCGGCGAGGTCGCCTACAGCAGCATGCCCCGCGAAGAGAAGCTCGACTTCATCGTCCACCTGCTGCGCACCGACGTGCCCCACTACGACTGGGTGGGCTTCTACCTGGTCGACCCCCACAGTCCGCGCGAACTCGTGCTCGACCGCTATGCGGGCGAGCCCACCGACCACGTGCGCATCGCCTTTGGCCAGGGCATCTGCGGCCAGGCGGCCGACCGGCTCGACACCTTCGTCGTGCAAGACGTCTCGGCTGAGTCGAACTACCTCTCGTGCTCGCTGCACGTCAAGAGCGAGATCGTGCTGCCCATCCTGCACGCAGGCCAGCTGGTGGGCGAGATCGACATCGACAGCCACACGCTGGCCCCCTTCACCGACGAAGACACGGTGTTTCTGCAGGCCATCTGCGACCGGGTGGCGCCCTGGTGCGGGCTGAGCTAGGCTGGCCACCCCACCCCGCCGCATTCCGGCAGATGCTCGCCGCATGGAGGCCGCTAGGCGCCGCAATGCGCCGCGTCCGCCCATTTTTTCTAGAATCCCACAGGCGCCACCGGCCCGCCCGTGGCATAAGCTGACGACCTCACCCGTGGCCCGACCACCTTGCGCGCAGCAACCGGTCCGCCATGAAAACACCCCCCGACATCGCCCAGCGCCTCGAGCAGCCGCTCATCCCTGCCCGCGAGCCCATCCCCGGCCACCTCGGCCATAACTCCGTCGAGGCCAACGAAAACTTCCCCGAGCTCACCCATGCCCTGCGCCGCGAGCACCAGCACCTGCACGACCAGATCGCCGAGCGACCCACCCACCGCGCCCGACTCGAACTCCTCCTACTCGAAATCTGCACCGTCCAGGCCGAATTCGTACGGGGCATCCAAGAAAACCGCGCCCGCGTCAACCACAAATACAACCAGGCCCGCCGCGACAACCCCGACCTTGAGATGGAGCTTGACCGCACCAGCCGCGAGCTCGCCCGCGAGTCGGCCACGCTCACCCGCCTCGTCCGCTGCTACCGCCTATTCAACCAGGGTGCCGACCCCTCCGACTACGCCCACCTGCTGCGCCCCTTCCTCGACTGGGCCAGCGTCCACGAACCCGACCACCTGCCCGCCCTCCACACCCTCATCCGTGGCTTCCTCATGGCCACCCCGTGGAAGTGACCCGCGCGCGCGTCATGCTGAGCGCAGCGAAGCATCTTCTTCCAACGCCTCCAGCTGACGAAAGCACGGGGTTCATCTCCCCCCTTCGGTTGAAGGGGAGATGGCCCGTGGGGCCGGGGAGCGCCGCAAAGCTCAACTGTAACGCGTCACAAGACACAACCTAACACTAGCGTTTATACGAGAGTGATTTTGCTCTTAAATGACATTTAAAATCTTTTGGACATTAGGGAGCCCCGTTATCGGATCTTTTCCAATAGATAAGGCTCCCTTTCGCTTTAATTCAATATTTCCCAAAGTCAGCTCATGTTGAGTTGAGTGGTAAACTACAAATAAAGGCACACTCAACTTAATAGAGGTAAGGCCTGCTTCATAACTACCCCCTTTATCTCTTGCTTCAACAAGAACCATTGCATCACTCAAGCCTACAATAGTGTTATTTCGAAGCATCGCACGTGCAACACTCCATCCAATATTATTCTCAAATTCGCTGATGATCAATATTCTATCCCAATCCCAACTATCAGATAATTCTTTTTTGATCTTGAACGCATCAAAACCATTTGGCAATACAATTACGGTGCTTCCACCGCTGTCTAAAGTCATTTTATGTGCAGCAGTGTCTACGCCTGTTGCATAGCCTGAACAAATAACAATATCATTTTTTACTAACTCTGCGACAATATCGTTAGAAATGGAGATACCTTTTTCAGTAGCATGTCTTGACCCACAAAAGCCAACGACTTTCTTATTAATCAATTCAGGATTGCCACGAACAAAAAGAACAGAAGGCGCTCTATTACCAAGCCTTGACTTTAAACTACCTGGATAGCCTTCATCATCAATAAGCAAATAGTTTCCCTCAGGATTAAAGGAGTTATTAAGATGTCGATAATGCTTGTAGACTTTGTCTATGTTAGTATTAACAGTTACGTATCCAACCCCAGGCTTCCTGAGGCTTTCCAGCACAGCATTGAGCCTATCGTTCCTAGTCATCTGGAGTTGTGCCGGTGTTCTCATCATTGCTTCTCGACTTAACTACTGACAGTCCATAAACATAGTCATAACCTAGAAGTGAAAGCTTTTCTGCTATAAAGTTAGTGGTTATGCCTGATTGATAAAGGTCGTCAATTAGAATGACACTTCTCTCCTCTTCATGTTCCTTTGTGGGCACAAATTCAGCTTTAATATTCAGATTTCTTTTTTCGAGAACATCCCATTTATCTATAAAGGGAGTAGAACGAATGAGTTGGTCAGATGCAGACCAAGCAATTGCTTTAGATATATTAGTTAAATTAAGTGTTGATGAAATTATTTCAACCAATCGACTAGGTAGGTTGTTAGCTGAATTTGAGGGTACCGAACATATATGTGATGAATTTTTATAAAAAGGGGTAGATTTAATAAAATTTTCTAAGAGGCTGGCTATTTGGCGTGTGCTCTCCAGACAAAAATGTCTCTTTGCTTTATTATACAATAATCCCAAGGCAGTGTCTTGCAACTCTTCAGGATAGCCGTCTTTTGGTCTTTTATTGTAAGATAGTGACACTGAAATAGAGAGTAAATCTCTAATAAATATTATTTCATTGAAGCTAGAGATAAATTCTGAGCAAGCTGTATTTTCCTTTTCGAGATTGTTTTCTCTGAAAATAGATAATGGGTTAGTTGTTCTTGATCTGTACATTTCCAAACTTGTAGTTGCATAAAAAATAGGGTAGAAAGAGTCGTCAAATGGCAAGCCTAACTTGCCTCCTGTTCCTGCAGGATTAACCTTTAAGCTTCTTGAATGTTGTTCTAAAAAACAAATGATTCTTGGTGAACTAAACCTATGCATTTCATAAAAATTATTCTTCGAGATTAATAGCTTCTTGGGGGTTTTGTTTAGTCTGTTGCCCATATTATTGGCCTTTAGTCATTACCATTTAAACGCGTTCTAGCCCCTAAACTCCCCCCTACACCCCCACGGTCTCGCGGGTCTCGTGGGCGAGCCAGTTCAGATAGGCGGGGTTGCCGTCGGCGATGGGCAGGGCCACCACGCAGGGGCAGTTATAGCTGTGCAGCTGCTGCACGCGCTCGACCACGGCGCTCACCAGCGCGCTGCGCGTCTTGGCGATCAGCACCACCTCGCCCACCTCTTGCACCTCGTCACCCCACCAATAGATGGCCTCCATGCTCTCAAAGATGTTGGCGCAGGCCACGAGGCGCTCTTGCACCAGAGACCGGCCGATGGCCAGGGCCTCGGGTTTGTCTTTGGTGGTGATGTAGATAAAGCTGAAGTCTGACGCGGGGGCCGACATGGGGCAGGGGCTAGGGTGTGGGGCAGAGGGTGGTTTAAGCCGTCGAACGAAGCTAAACTGATTTTCGACAGGGGCGCAGCAGGGCGCGGGGGTATTTTTGCGGGACGAATCCTTCTCCCTATGGCCGACGACAAGTATCTCGCCCACCTGCGCACCGAATACCGTCAGGCCGCCCTCGACCTGAGCGATGTGTCGGCTGACCCGGTGGTACAGTTTGAGGTGTGGTTTCAGCAGGCGGTCGAGGTGGTGGGCGCCGACGCCAACGCGATGCACCTGGCCACGGCCACGGCCGACGGCCGCCCCTCGGGCCGCATCGTGCTGCTCAAAGACATGGACCACCGGGGGCTGGTGTTCTTCACCAACTATGAGAGCCGCAAGGGCCAGCAGCTAGGGGTGAACCCGCACGCAGCGCTGACCTTTTTCTGGAGCCCGCTCGAGCGGCAGGTGCGCATCGAGGGCCTGGTCGAGCGGGTGAGCGCGCACGAATCAGACGACTACTTCCACACCCGGCCTGAGGGGGCGCGCATCGGGGCCTGGGCCTCGCCGCAGAGCCGCCTCATCGCCAGCCGCAGCGAACTCGAGCAGCGCGTGCGCGACTATCAGGCGCAGTATGCGGGCGGTGATATTCCACGGCCGAGGCACTGGGGGGGCTATCGCCTGCGGCCGGTGCTGTTTGAGTTCTGGCAGGGGCGCGAGAGCCGACTGCACGACCGCATACTCTACGAACTGTCGGACGACGGCAGCTGGGGCCGTGTGCGCCTGGCACCGTAGGGGCTTCATCTATCGCGGCGAAATCAATGAATTCACCTATTATTGATACGCTTAGAACGAATTATTATTGACTTTCCAGTTTGACGATCAGTAGCATATCGTTCACTAGAAACGAATCTTTTATTCTTATCAAAAACTATAACTTGCCTTTTGCCATTACCCCCTCTGATAACTTTCGATTGAAAATATAAAGTGCACACATAATTTCCTTTTTTATCTCTAGTTACCTTGGAATAAAGTCCATAAACTGATCTAGTCAAATAATGATCAATTTTATCGATTATATGATATGATCCCTTAAGAATGCTCCATTTTTCAGTCAAATTTGCAACATAGTATGGCAATGCTAGCGTAGTATCCCTAGTATTAGAGATGCCTTCTCCTGTAGGCTCACCGGTAAGTGTCGACTTGTAGCGTTCGATTTTATATCTAATTGGCACAAAGAAAGTATCCTTGATTATTATAAATTGTAAGCGGACATTGTTATTAGTTGTAACAAATATTGAATCCATTGATTCGCCAAAATTCTTATATGAATAATAGGAAGTATCTTTGTAACAATTCGGTTTTCTAATATCTCTGCAAGTAACAATTGTGTCAATTTGACCAAATAGTTTTAGGGGAAAAAGTAGCCAAAAGACAAGCAAGATTTTAGGGCTGAGTAAGTACTGCATAACGTTGAGCTTTGTTTCCCCAGAATTGGTGGCCCAATCTACCCAAAAAGTTGTCGGACCAAAGCGCCGAGCCGTTGTTTAGATGATCATTCTTGGCTGGCAACTAAGGCCAGAAGAATTTGTATTTTCATCTGCCATGTGTTTCAACCGTCTTTATAGATGGAATCATCTGCGTTCTACGCCCTGCTGACTCAGCGGTCCGAGCTCAAGGCCGCGAAGATGTTTGGCTGGGATGGGCTGAAGCTCGGTGCGAGCTACGTGGCCTTCATCAAGCATGGCCGGGTGGCGATCAAGCTGCCGCCCGAGGCCTATGACGAGGCTGCCGCGCGCGACGGCGCGCGCCCCTTCGACCCCGGCGAGAACGGACGCGCGATGAAGGGCCGGCTCGAGGTGCCCGCCGCGCTCGACGCCGCCCTCTGGATGCCCCTAGCCGAGGCGGGCATCGCCTGGGTGGCCTAGGGCGCAGGGGTCAAGGGTAAATCTGCCAAGGGCAAACCCACGCCCAAGGCTGCCGCTTCGCCCAAGGCTTCGTCGTCGAAGGCAAAACCGAAGCGCTAGCGCTCGGCGGTGTAGCCCGTCAGCTCGACGTAGCCCAGGCCCGTGACGGGGCGGCCGCGCCGGGTGCCGCTGACGCTCACCGACCCCTCCCAATAGCGCACCTGCAGGGGCAGCTCTTGGTCGGCCAGGCGGGGCGTGACGGTGAGCTCGAGGCCCTGGCTGGGCACGCTGATCTGCCACCGGCTGGGGTAGCGAATGCCGCTGCGCGGGTGCGTCCAGTGCTCGGTGACGGCGAGGGTGAAGTCGCCGAGGGCCAGTCGCGCCGAGCCGCCGTCGGGGGCCACGGCGCTGCCGCTGCTGGTGGGGTCGGCGCTGCCGTCGCGCCGCCGCAGCTGATAGAGCATGAGCTCGGTCTGGTCGTCGAGCTGCAGCGAGAACCAGTCCCAGCCCACTTGGTCGGGGGCCAGGGCCGAGGTGCTCCACTCGCGGTCGAACCACGCCTGGCCCGACACGGCGTGGGCACCGTCGGCGGTGGTGATGCGCCCGCTGACGCTGAGGCGGGGGTAGCTGTAGTAGTAGCTGGCGTTGCCGGGCTGGGTGCTCTTGTGGCTCAGTCCGCGCTCGCCCTGCAGCACGAGGGGCTTGAGCGAATCGAGTACGAGTTCGAGCGCCACGCCGTCGTGCGACCCGACGAGCCGCAGCGGCCAGAAGCCCGACTGGTCGGCCCGCGCGGGGCTGAGCTGCCAGCCCTCGGCCCAGATGCGATAGGGTGCAGCCTCAGCCCCGCCGAGGCCACCGGCGGCGCGCACCAGCCGCTCACCCGCCGTGAAGCGACCCGCGGTAATGTCGCTCAGGGCCAGGTGGCCGAGCATCACCTGGCGCGTGGCCCAGCTGGAGGCGCGCGTGGGCTGCGCGGGCGCCAGCGCCTGACGAAAGAGCGTGAACTGAAAGCCGAAGGGGCGACCGGTGGCCGTGGCGACGTTGCCGGTGACGTACCACCACTCGGTGCGGAAGTCAGGGTGCGGCCCGTGATCGGCAGGGAAGGCAAAGGGCCTCGGCGCCCAGGCCCGCGCATAGCCCACCGTATCGACCGAGCCCAGGGCCTCGCTCACGCTGAGCGTGGCCGAGACCGGGCGCGGGGCGCGGCTGAGTTGCCACAGGGCGAGGGCGCCGACGAGGGCGAGCAGCACGAGGGCAAGGGCGAGCAGGCGGGGCATGGGCGGGGTTTGTTCGAAAGAAAGCTATTCGTCGCGCAGGCTGAGCGCCACCGAGGTGCGGCCCATGCGCCAGGCTGGCCAGAGCCCCGCCAGCACCGCTGCCAGCACCGAGAAGGCCACCGCCTGCACGAGCAGCACCGCCGGCACCTCGAACTGGAGCGTCCAGCCGAAGGAGCGCAGGTTGATCACGTTCACCAGGGCCCAGGCCAGGCCGAGGCCGAGGGGCAGCGCGATCAGGCCCGCTGCCAGGCCGAGCAGCGCAGTGTGTGAGGTCATCAGCACGAATAGCTGCCTAGGCGTGAGGCCGCCCGCGCGCAGCACGGCCAGCTCGCGGCCGCGCTCGAGCTCGAGCGCCAGCAGCGCGCTGAGCACCCCCACGAAGGCCACCAGCACCGTGAGCAGCCATAGCGCATCTGTGACGGCGAAGGTGCGGTCGAACACGATGAGCGACTGCTCGAGCAGGGCGCGGTTCGAGCGGACGAAGAGGCGCTGGCCGATTGGGGCGGTGGCCGCGCGCAGGGCATGCGCCAGACTGTCGGCCGACACGCCGGGCCGCGCGTAGGCCGCTAGGCCCGACACGCCGCGGTCGGGACTCAGGCGGCGATAGGTGCTGTCGTGCAGCAAGATCAGGCCAAGGTCAGAGCCGTAGTCGTAATAGACCGCCGCGATGGGCAGGGGCCGCGTGGCGCCGGGCAGGGGTAGGCTGAGGCTATCGCCCACCCAGCGGCCAAAGCGGCGCGCGAGCGGCTCAGAGATGAAGGCGGCCCCACGGTCGAAGGCCGACCAGGCCGAGGCCGAGTCGCCCTGCAGGAAGCGGTAGGACGCGCGCGTGGGCTCGGGCACACGGCTGGCCACGAGCGTGATGGGCCGCCCCTCGAGCAGTAGCTCGCGGCTGCGGATGCGGCCGAGTTCGGCGACGAGGGAGTGGGCGGCGACGCGGGCGACGACGGCGCTGTCGAGCGTGCCGTCGTTGAAACGGGCGACGGTGGCTGGCGGCGAGATGAACACATCGGCGTCGAGCACCGAGCCCAGCCACGTGACCACGGTGCTGCGAAAGCTGGTGACCATCACCCCGACGCCGACCGTAGCGGCCACGGCCACGG
>VYMD01000583.1_pt1 | contig 10493 bp, 9 predicted proteins | sample 5115311 | NCBI WGS metagenome assembly VYMD01 (sample SAMN12291779, study PRJNA351875) | freshwater metagenome | isolation source: freshwater lake | place: USA: Michigan, Wintergreen Lake | collected 2013-08-08
GTGGTGTTCGAGAGTGCTGTTTTCGTCAAATTGTACTGTATCCGTCATAGAATCACGCTTTGACCAAAGCACAAAGCACCCCAAACAACCAAAGAGCCAAGGCGCAAAGCCCATGAAGGCGTTAAAATCGTTCATGTCGGCTTGGGCAATTTTCGCAAGGTCGAATCCGCGCGGCGTTCCGATAAGTTCGGGAATGACGAAGGAAACAAGCAAGGGCAGGCTTTTTAGGCTGTTCAAGAAGGAAAACGGCTTGCCGTCAGCGCGGATGTTTTGATTGTATAAAAACAGTTCCAGCGACGGTAGCCACATCATTGCCGAAAGCGCAAAAGCAATGAAGCCAATCCCCAAAAGCATCACTGTGCCTTGTGTCCAGCGTTTTGTGTGCGATAGCCTTTGGTTTTGCGCGGCTAACGCGAAAACGACAATAACCAAGCCGAGAATGGCAATCGCGGAGGTTTGCAGCGAGCCGCCGTAGCAGGACAGGGCAAGCGGAATAGCCGCAAGAGTAGCAAACTTCAGCGTTTCAAGGAAGGTGAGCCTTTGAGAATGTGCTTTCGTGAAAAATTTGAGAATTGCCGTGAACGTCCACGGCAGCCAGATAAGCGCCCCGACAAGCCATTGATGTTGCAATGTCGTTACAAACAGGCTATTGAGCATATACGCCAGCGCAAAAAGTGTTCGCAATAGCGTATGAATCCTTGCACCTTGCACCGTGATTGTTCCCAAGAGCAGCCACATTCCCAGAGCGCCGATGAGCAGTTTCACCAGCATTTGTGCGTGATAGGCGGTGGGCATAGATCCCAAGAGCAAAATGAAATTTGTCGGGTCAAAATGGGTGAACGATGTGGAAGCATATTGCGGATGACCGCCTAAAATCATGGGGTTCCACGAAAAAAACTCGCCGCGCAAGGCATTTTCACGCCAGCGCACTTTGTAGGGGTAAACCTGCGCAATGGCATCGGTTAAAAAATGGTTGTGAACCCTGACGGAATCATGCTTTGCGGAGAAAGGCAGCATCATGGTATTAAGCTGGTCTGCCGGAAGCAGGGTTTTTCCTCCAAAAATGACGGGCGCAAAAACAATACCCAAGACAAGCAGAAGAATAAGAGCGGCAAAAAGTGAGGAAATACGGGCTTTTGAGGGCATAAATGTTTGGTTGAGAGAAATCAACAATGTCTGAACTAGAGGAGTAGCCTGATTTTTTACGACCGCATTGCGGTAACAATGTCCGAAAGTGCCTCCACAGCGCTTCGTATCTCGCTTTCGGTGGTGTCTTTAGAGACGGAAAAACGCACTGCTGCTTTTGCTTCGGCATCGGTGCGTCCCATAGCAACAAGCACGTGCGAGGGCTGCAAACTTCCCGAAACACAGGCAGAGCCGTTGGAAACAGCTACGCCGTGAATATCCATAGACTGCAAAATCGCTTCTCCGTCTAAGGTTTCTGCATCTGGGAAGGAGATATTGACAATATTCGGAAGCGAGTTTTGAAGCGGTGTATTAAAGCGAATGTTTGGTACTGATGTTTCGAGAAGTGAGCGTAGAAGCTGTGTTCGGGCAAGCATTGTCGTTGTGCGGGTTTCCATTTCCCCGACAGCCGCACGGGCAGCCGCTTGGAAGCCGACAATCAATGCGACGGGTTCGGTTCCCGCACGGCGATTACGTTCTTGTGCGCCACCGTGTTGATGCGCTTTGAAGTCAATGCCCTTCCGAATAAACAGCGCTCCCACGCCTTTGGGTCCGTGAATTTTATGTGCTGAAAGTGTCGCAAAATCTAGCTTCAAGGCTTGCACATCAAAAGGAATTTTTCCAAAACTTTGCACTGCGTCGGTGTGCAACAGCGCATTCGGTAATGCTTCTCGAATTGCACCGAGAGGCTGAATTGCTCCGGTTTCATTATTGGCGTGCATAATGCTGACCAAAAGCGCTTCTTGATTGAGGGTTTGAAGTTCGGAAAGCCTCACAAAACCTTGCTCATCAACGGGAACATGAAAAATTTCCGTGCCTGTGTGGTGCAGGTCTTCCGTAGGGTGGATAATGGCGTGATGTTCCGTCGCGCCAATAGCGATGCGCCTTGCAAGTGCGGATTCATGGACGGCACTCTTCAGCACGGTGTTATTGGATTCCGTGCCGCCGCTTGTGAAAATAAGTTCCGCCGGATGAGCGCCGATAAGGTGTGCAATCTCTTCACGGGCGTTTTCCACCGCTACACGTGCCTTTCTGCCAAGCGCATAGACCGAAGAAGCATTGCCGAAATCGCCTTGCATCCAAGGAAGCATAGCTTCCAAAACGTGGTCATCGAGACGAGTAGTGGCGCTGTTGTCGAGGTAAATCATGGTATTGAAACGCTCTCAAATTGTGCAATGACAGAGAAAGAATTTGTTCAAAGAAGCACCAAATATAGCGAAATATAGCGAAGTTTTTGTAATTTGTCGGCTGTTTTACTTGTGTATTCATTCATTTGTCCATTCCCAACAAGCAACCATGCACATTTCCAAAGAAACGATTGATAATATAGCACAACTTTCGCGCTTGGAATTTCCCGAAGCGGAAAAAGCAGCCTTTGCCCAGAAATTTGAGCAGATTATTGAATATTTCAACGCAATCGAATCCCTTGACCTTGACGGCGTAGAACCGCTTAAAAGCATAGCCGATACAGGCGAAAATGCGTTCCGCGAAGACGAAAGTTCCCGCATAATTACCACAGCCGATGCATTATTGAACGCGCCAAAGCACAACAGCGTCTTTTTCAAAGTACCAAAAGTTTTGGGATAATCTCAAAATGGCATAGCGGCAACACGGAACTGCAATACGGAGAAATTCTTTTTGTTTGCGTTACTTTTTTGATATCTTTGCACTTCCTTGACACAACGTCTATAATGAAGACGAACAAAAACGGCACTATTTTCCCATGTCTTTGCGTCTAATACCATGCACTCACATCGTGAATCCAATACCCTTCCTCAGCCAAGCCCGGACTTTTCTCCGACCGATGTTATACGCATCCAATTAGATGCTTTGCGCGAGAATGATGAAAATAGCGATGAGGGTATCGCAACGGCGTTTAATTTCGCTTCTCCGGCAAATAAGGTCTATACCGGACCGCTATCGCGTTTTAAGCAAATTGTGCGCAATCCTGTGTATGCCGTGATGCTGAATCATCGCGCCGCCGATTATGAAATGGTTGCTATTTCCGGTAATGTCGCGCAGCAGCGTGTGATGATTATTGGCGATAACAGCCAAACGGTAATTTATACCTTTACGCTTTCTCGACAGCGCGAGCCTCGATACCGTGATTGCTGGATGACCGATGGTGTAAGTGTTGATGCAATGTTCTGGCTTAATTAAGAAAATACACTCTGTGAAAAATATGGCAAAAGCCGCTTAAAATATTGATTTTAAGCGGCTTTTTGCATCGTATCGCTCTTTTTTGCGTTAATGGTTTCTTTGTATTATTCCCTTTCGGGTGATAAAACTGCATAATTATTTGGCGGTTTTGAGCGTAGAGACAAGGTATGCCTTGTCTCTACAACGATAGATAACGATAGATTCTATCACCCGAAAGGGAATAAGGTTGTGAATATCAATAATTTGAATCAAAGCCTTCGGCAAATTCAGGCTGGAAACCACATCAGACCTGATGTTGAACTTGTTGAAGCATCTTCAAATAATAAATAGTCGCCCCTGAAAAAGGTTTTGGGTAAAAATACTGTTTGTAACCCGCATAGTTGCTATCTTATAGATGCTCAATTTGAGCATCGCAGAGAACATAGTGTTGGTCAGGCATCTCGAAAGCAGAATATTGCAAGGAAATCAGAAAATATCGAAAAAACCTTGCAAATATTTAGGGCTTTTTTGAGTTTGATCAACTTCATATTTAAGACGACTCAATAACTGTCCTCAACCTCACAGGCAAAAAACGAGTAGCACGAAAAAATATGATTTACACGTCCGAAAATAATGTATTTTTGCTGGTGAATGGTGGTACGATATAGCCTCAGACAAATTCTACACACTCTTTGCAGCATCATAGGGAAATATCAAACAGGGTAGCGCAAGAGCGGAGTGTCCGTCGAAGTGTTCTTCATTGGTATAATCATAATGCCCGTCGCTTTTTTTGGCGTGAGCAGCATGGAAGTAATTCCGTGCCGCCCTTGGATCCGTATATCGTGTTGGTATCGGAAGTCATGCTTCAGCAGACGCAAACAAGCCGCGTTCAAGAAAAACTCCCGCAATTTTTAGCACAATTTCCAAGTATCACTACGCTTGCCGCAGCCGATAATGCCACTATTATCAAAGCATGGGCAGGAATGGGCTATAACAGCCGCGCACTGCGGTTGCGGGATTGCGCAAAGGCAGTTGTGGAATGCTTTGGTGGTGAAATTCCTTCATCGGTGGACGTATTGCTCACCTTGCCCGGTATTGGCTCGTACACCGCATCGGCAGTAGCAGCGTTTGCGTTTCATCAGGACGTGGCGGTTTTGGATGTGAACATACGGCGCGTGTATTCACGTCTCTTTGAAGCAATGCCTACAACAGTCAGTCTTGCTGAAGAAGGCACAATACAAGCCATTGCCGAGCGCATCTATCCACGTGGTGAGGCATCGCGCTGGCATCAAGCAGTGATGGATATTGGAGCGCTTTTCTGCACGGCTCGTGCGCCAAAATGCAGTCAATGTCCGCTCAAAACAACCTGCGCTTCGGCGGGCGCTATGCAGGAAGCACGAAAAACAAAACGTCCTGAACCGTCGTGGAACGGCACACCAAACCGTATATGGCGGGGACGTATCGTCGAGATTTTACGTGGTTTAGAGACCGATGACCGAATTTCTTTGCTCGAATTACACCGAAAACTTTTCATACAGCACATAACAACAGAATCTCTTTTCCAGACCAACAATATAACTCACTCAGAAACCGCATGGCTCCTTGCTTTGGTGCAAGGATTAGAACGGGAAGGCATTGCCGAGATACACGAAGAAAAAGGAACGAACAAAGCGTCATTGCGTGATTTTTCACACTATTCCTTGCGACTTTACAAGGGCTAACCCCGCATGAAACCGAGTTCTCAAAACAGTTCTTTTGCCAACAAAGCTATTCACGATGACCCGATTACAACAGGCGCAATGGGGATCCGTGAGTGGTTTGAAGAGCGCTGGCGCGACGAAAGCATTGACGGGCAACTGTACGATGCTTTTTATTGTTCCCGTTCTACGCCGCAAATGATGGATGCCTGCTGGTTGGACGGCTGGCGGCATTTTGGCACCTATTTTTTCCGAACGCAGGTGGATATGCTCAATGGTGAGCCTGTGATTGTGATGCCGCTCCGTATTCGGGTGGACGATTTTGTGCCGTCGAAAAGCCAACGTCGTGTGCAGCGAAAAAACAGTGATGTAAAATTAGAAATTCACCCTATTCATCTGACAGAGGAACATCGTGCCTTGTTTGAACGGCACAAGCAGCGCTTTACGGAAAATCAGCCTGAAACGCTTCAAGATTTCTTGTCGCCCGAACCAGCAATTACGCCATGTTTAGCGTATGAATGTCGCGTTTCGGATGTGACAACAAAAGAAATTCTGGCAGTGAGTTTTGTTGATATTGGCGATGAAGCGCTTTCCAGCGTGTATGCTATGTTTGCTCCCGAGGCAGACCATCGCAGTTTGGGAATTTATACGCTACTTTGCGAGGTAGATTATGCCAAACAATTAAATAAGAAATATCTTTACCTTGGTTATGCTTACGATGTCCCCTCGTTTTATGACTACAAAAAATACTTTTCGGCAGTGGAATTTTACAACTGGCGTGGCGAATGGTTACCTTTGCCCCGCAAACATGAGGAATGATATACCGCGAAAACCTTGACGACGGTGGTCGCGTAAGCGGCTTCCAAAGGCTCACCTTTCGCACCACACCACTAGCGCTTTCTTGCTCTTCCCAAGAAGGCGCTGTTTTTTTACCCATCTCAAAACTCTAACGTAATCTCCACCATCGCAGTATTGTAGCCACTTTCAGGGTTGTTTGCAAATTTATATCCGGCAATCACGGTCAAATGTTCATTTACATCATACTGCAATGCCGAAATATATGCGCCGATGTCGTGTGTGCCGCTATACCAATCACCGATAATACTGAATTTATCGGTAATCGGCTGCTCGTAGCCAACCATCCAGCAAAACACATCGCGCCCGAAAATTTGCCGCGTACCGTAGCTGGGCCCCACAGTAATCCTTGTTTTCAAGACGGGCAAACGAAAACTTGCCGCACTATACGACCAAATTCCAACACCATTTCCGCTCAAGGAAAAAGGCACCATTAGACCACTGACAAGTTTGATTTCCCAATCGTGCGCCTCTTGCTGAAAAAGCGGAAACACTGTTTTAAATCCGCCGGCAAGGCTAACATTGCCTGTGCCGGGACTACCGATATTAAACGACGTTAGGCAGAGTTCCAGATTTTCATTAATGCCGTAGCAGCCAAAATTAAAACTGTTCCAAGCAACAATGCGCTCTCCGCGCTCATTCACCTGATTCCACCAATTCACCTGTGATTCATGTGCCAAAAGGATATGACCTTTGGGCACAACTTCCGCGTTGGGAATACCGACAATAAGCGATTGGGCAGAGGTACTAAAAACAATAGCAAGCAGGGAAAGTATCGTAAGGACGATGCTGCGAACAACAGATGATTTCATACTAGCAACAATGGTGAAGAGATATTACTTCCCCCACAGACGAAGAGTTGGCAAAAATATTGTTGGACTGAGGCTTTTGTTGGGGTTAAAATTCTCAGATCTCGACTTGAATTCTCAGATCTCGACTTGAATTCAAGAATCGTCAGAAGCTATGGTTGAGAGGATAAATGTAAACGCCTCGCAGAAACAAGTTCTACGAGGCGTTATTTTATGCTGCATACCTTGGCAAGTTTGCTCATGTTAGCGAGTGTTACTTGACTTCTTTGTGAACCGTGTGGCGACGCAAGAAAGGATTATATTTCTTGATTTCCATGCGGTCAGGGGTATTGGTCTTATTTTTTTCAGTGGTGTAGCGCGAAGCGGGTTTGCCTTCTTTTTTCGCTTCGGTACATTCGAGCGTTATGATAACGCGGGCAGTTTTCTTTGCCATAATGATTCGTCGGGAATGATACTGTTGAGAATACTGTTTTTAGTCGTTATTGATTTTTTTGTGGGAAAGACTTCAAATATAGGAGAAAATAACGACTTTACAAAACTTTTTTCCGAACAATGTCGAAAAACAAAGGCTGGTGAAGGAATCTTCACCAGCCTTTGTTGTCGCATTGTACTGTGGGCGCACCTTATTTTGCAGCCCATTCTTTGAGCAAGGTATTTGCTTCGCCCTTGCGAGCGCCATCACCGGATTCAGATTCTTTGCCGCCGGCAGCTTTTTGCGCATACTGCTTTGCTTCGGCAAATTGGTTGTTTGCAGCAAGCGCTTTCGCGTACTCAAGGTTGTACATAATGAAATCGCTGCGCAAATCAAGGGCTTTTTTCAGATGCTTCAAAGCATCATCCACATTACCCCAGCCCAAACCAACCATCATACGTTTTGCTTTTGCGGTTTCGGAAAGTTTGAGGTGTGTACGACCAAGAATGTAGTGCGCAGCAGCTAAACCTTGCGGGTTGGCGTTGTTCAGCGAAATTGCTTTTTCCGCATCTTCTTTTGCAGATTTCACCTGCTCGGCAGCACCCAAAATACCTTTGGTCAAAGCCACTTTACCTGCAGCCGCAGCACGGCGAACATAGCCCATCATGCCACTTCCGTTCAGTTTTATTGCCTCGTCAGCAAGTCGTTTTGCTTCGTAATACATACCTTCTTTTTTTGCATTGTCGCCTTCCAAATCCGCTTGCAAGAGCGTTACGCGCGAAGAACGCCAGAGCCATTCGTAATCTTTTACACCGGCATTGTACACAGCATCCAACGCTTTACGCGCTTCGCCGACTTTGCCGTCTTCCAATAAATCATCAACTTTTGCGCAAGCTGCTTTCACATCTTGAGCAAGGGCGGTCGTTACCGAACCACACACAAACAGCGCCATAAGCGCCAATACGGACATTTTTAGAACAGTAGCCTTCACAAGCTCCTCCTGAGAACTTTGAGGTGAGAAAAAATGGAGTTAAAGTCTTGATTTGATAGTCTTCGCGGAACAAAGGCAAGCGGAATAAAAGCAAGCATAACCAAAGTTACACACAACCTGCAAAAATACACACTTCACCAAAGAAGCAAAGGAATTTTTCGAGAAAAGTGACAAAACGAAGATTTTTCTTGAAACGACGCAATTTATTCACAATATTGTCAGTGTTACTTCGTTTTCGGTTAGACGGGGTAAGTTTTCCTTTAGTTTAAGGGAAATGCCGTTTTAATCATGGTTTTTTGATTTCTGAATTCAAGTTTTTTTGTGTGTTTTTTCATTCTACTTTTTTCAGGAGGTTCTATGAATCGCATTGTACGCAGTGTTGTAATGTTTGGCTTTCTTGCGCTGTCCTTCAGCACAGGTTACGCACAGCGCGAGCAAGCAAGTATTCGCTACGAGTTATTTGGTCCGCGCACCATTCCCGCAGCAACGCCTAATCTTTTTAACGGTGCCAATATTGGCGGTTCGCTTTTGACGGTTGCGGGCGGCTTTCAAGCACAGTTAGACCGCGATGGTACGATGATTTTGAGCAATCAACTCGTGTATCGTAATGCCTTCGCAACATTTCCGATAGCGAAAAACCCCACAACCAACGATTTCACCTACGGTACAATCAGCGGTCATGCGATTTACTACGAAGGTATTTACCTCCAAACACTTTCCGATAAGTTCCAACTTGCATTGGCGCTTCGTGCGGGCTTGTTCTCGGATTTGAACAATATCAATCTTTCGCATTTCCGCGCTGAACCGCTCTTTTTCTTGGATTATTTTCTGGATGAAAAATTGACACTGGGCTTGGGGTTTGTCTATAACACCAGCAATTTCGGGCGTTTGATTAGTGTTCCGCTTCTGCACATCTATTGGATTCCCTCGTCGGAAATCCTTGTAGATGGGCTTCTGCCGACACGCCTTGATGTTTGGTATTATCCTTCCAAACAGTGGGATTTGGGCTTGAGTATTGTGTTGAACGGCTCACAGTTTCAACTTGGGCAAGCACCGAACATTTCCGGCATAGACCGCACCGGACGTAGCGTTGCAGACATTAACCAAATGTTTTTTGCTAATGCGACTATTGGTCCGAACATCCGCTACAACGTTTTCGAGAAAACGGCGGATATTCGCTGGTCCGCCGCTTTGGTTTTGACGCGGGTGACCCGAAAGGTTCAGGACTTGTTCCGGCGCGTAACCCCGCAGGTCAGGGCTACGGCGACACGGATTACATTGCAAGCTACTTGCGAGGTTTTGACTTTGGCGTAAACACGTGGTTCTTGCGCTTGGGTGTGCAGATTATGTACTGATGCGTTTTCCCATAGAAAAAGCAAAAAAGCCTTGTCCACAAGCGGTGGACAAGGCTTTTTTGTTGCTAAAAGGAAAAAGATTAAATCGCAATCTGCACCGTCGGGACTTGCTGCCCTTGAGCGCCGCGACGACGAATCTCTGAGGCAAGTTTTTCTGCGAGTTCCATAATGGCGCGTTGTTGCATCGGTGCGTGGTCGTTCAAAACAACAGGAAGCCCTTCATCACCGCCTTTGCGGACGTTGATATTGAGCGGAACTTCACCCAAAAAAGGTGCGTTCATTTCTTTGGCAATTTTTTCGCCGCCGCCTTGACCGAAAATATAATCCCGCGAACCGTCGGGAAGCACGTAGTAGCTCATGTTTTCAATCACACCCAGCGTTGGTATATTCACACGATTAAACATCGAAATACCGCGCCGAACATCTGCCAAGGCGAGATTTTGCGGCGTTGTTACAATCACCGCACCCGTGAGCGGAACGCGCTGCGCCATCGTGAGTTGAATATCTCCCGTGCCGGGCGGCAGGTCGAAGAGCAAGTAATCAAGCTCTCCCCAAGCGATTTGTTCGATAAATGTGTTCAAATAGCCCGCTTGCATCGGACCACGCATAATTGCTGCTTGGTCGCGTCCCATGACAAAGCCCATCGAAACAAGTTTCACACCGTATTTTTCCATCGGATGCCCGATAAACTGACCTTGTTCGTTTTTCGTGCCGCGCAGTTCCTCTTCTTCGAGGTCGAACATTGTCGGTACGCTTGGTCCGTGAATATCGGCATCAATCAAGCCCACCACTGCGCCTTTGCGGGCAAGTGCCGCCGCGAGATTGGCGGAAATAGTTGATTTCCCTACGCCGCCTTTGCCGGAAGCAACAGCGATGAGGTGTTTGACATTCGCCAAAGGGCGATTTGCGGGGCGTTCCGCTAATTTTTCCTGCACAAAAATTTCACCTTTTGCCTGCGGGAACACCTTGTGGATTGCCTCTTTGCAGGCAGTATTGATGCGCTCCGCAGCAAAATGAAGCGGCGCATGAAGGAGTAGGTACACGCGCACT
>VYMD01000649.1_pt1 | contig 10476 bp, 13 predicted proteins | sample 5115311 | NCBI WGS metagenome assembly VYMD01 (sample SAMN12291779, study PRJNA351875) | freshwater metagenome | isolation source: freshwater lake | place: USA: Michigan, Wintergreen Lake | collected 2013-08-08
GATAACTGATAACTGATAACTGAGAGGTGCAACCCTGGAAGTTCTCAGATGCTCTATTAAAGATCAAGAAAAGCCGTCGTAAAACGACGGGGTTTTAACCCAAATTTTCGATAAGAGGGGAAACTTGCCGATTGATTAGTGCTAGGAGAGCAAACGAACGTGAGCGAAGAAAGTATCAAGAGAGTATCCACCAAGATGGGGATTCTTAACACAAAAGAGGAAAGGCAAGATTTTAGCGATTTAACCGATTGGGAGCGAGTTAAATCGATGAGCGATGCAGAAATCGAGGCTAATGCTTTGTCAGATACCGATGCGCTTCCTTTTGATGATGATTGGGAAAATGCGGCGCTCATTTCCGCTTACAATAAATTAACATCTCAATAATTAATTGCTAAAACTGATAATTGTCTCAGGGTTACTTGTTATGAAAGTTTAATAGACTGTTGTTCAAGAAAATAGTGATAAAATTTTTTGTTAGCCCAAAGTAATAAGCAGGTAATCATTTGAGAGTAATGATTCCACGTTACCATCAAATCGAATTACTTAATATTGATTATTTGAACCATATTTTCAAGTCTATGTATATAGGCTTGATGATATCTCCATGCTTCTAAAATACTTTGTAATAATTCATCTTTTGAAAAACAACCAGAATCAGCTACATCTTCAATTTGTCTGATTAGATCATCTTCTAACTCCAATTCTAGCATACTCACTTGTTTAGTTGTGTCTGCCATACTTTTATCTATCTAAAAGTTGATGGAACTATCATACCATAGGAACTCAGCACTGTGGTATCTATTAAACCCCACAATATACCCATTGATATGCCTTGCATATATGTGTATATAGTACCACCTACTAAACACCCTATTATACCCCCTGTTGCACCTAATTATGAATAAAACTTAAGATTGTTTTGGTTAAAATTTGTGAAAAATAGCTTTTTAATAGCAAATAAGTCGATAAGTCGATGGTATTTGACTTATTGCACCCATTAAGTACCGTCAGGACTCGTTTATGTTGACTTAACATATCTGGTGCGATTGCTTGACATATCTAGTGTAATTGCTTGACATATCTGGTGTAATTAGGGTAAGATAGGATACTGTACTTAGGATGCTAAGTTTCTAAAGGCAGACTATTACTGAATTAACAAAAAAAAATGGCTACCAGACAATTTCGAGTAAATCTTAGTCAAAAGGACTCTGAATATCTTAAAGAAATAGCTAAAGAGCTAGACTTAACAGAGTCTGAAGTCATTCGTAAAGGATTAAAACTCATGGCTTTATATGCTAAAACTGAGACAGAGGAAGATACTCAATTAATACTCCAAAAAGGTAATGAACAGAGACCACTACTAATTGTTTAGTTATGACCAGTGATTCAAAAAATGAGACAGAGGAAGTTAACAACCCAAAAGATCCCAGCGCTTCTTTGGCTCTTCCAACTGAAAGGAACTCTGTGCGTCATAATCTAAAGAAGAATCCGGAGCCTTATCATTTAGACAATGAAGTATCTGCATTTGGTAAACCAGCTACAGCTATATCACCCTCAGACCAAAGACATAATTTTAATACTAAAGTAGCTGGTTCCTTAGCACAGTGGCTTTGGTTGGGATTGTTAACCACTGCTGGTTTACAAATTCTTTCTATTTGTCTCATTTCTTTTGCTTCTCTTGGAATTTTTAATTTAAATATAAATTTGAAAGCTATCGAAGAACAAGAAGTACAAAGTAGAGTGGATAAAGCGGCAACCCTAATTAATGATTCTTCTAAGACAATTTATACTTTTTTAGGGCCAATAGCTACAGCAGTCACCGCCAGCAATTCTCATTTTGAAACGATTTTGCGTTGCTTCAGCGATCTAGAGATTCGTTAAAGAATTTTAACCCCTCTAGGTGCAAGGGTTTTAATGTCATCAAACCTTAAAATGCAAAAAAACACGAAAAAATCTCTCTTATTGGTAATTTTAGTACAAAGGCTAGAAATCTCAACCCCAGAAACCTCTCCTCCCCACTCTCCTATACTTTTAAAGTGGAAGAAAGTTTTAGCTTAATTAATCTGGCTACAGGCCTGTTTTTATCGTCTCTAAATACCCGTGATAACTTGACCGGAACTGTTCGAGCGATAAGTCCTTTGTCCAATATTCTACTAGAGCATGACCCCAAGCCCAAGCTTCCTTGTCGGCAGTGCTAGAATTCTCTAATAGTATTGGCCAAAGTGCCAATAAATCAAAACTTTTATTCTCTGGATTCAAGAGAGAAAAAAGCTCATAGGCCATCTGTAATTTACCGATCGCTACCGGTAATTGTTCCACAGGAATTTGTTCAGCTAAAAGATAGGCTAAAGTCGGTCTTCCCGTGGCTAAAGTGGAGATAAAACCTAGAATAGGACTTTTTAATAGGGCCGTTAAACCTTGCCCCGTGGCCATCTGTAAAGTATAGCGATCGATTATTTTAGCCGCTGCCAGAGTTCGAGTTTCTAAATCCGCTAAAAAACGGGCTAAACGCAACTGTTTTGCGGGCGAAATTGCCCCCAGCAAAGCGATTGATAACTCCTCATCCCCCCAAGCTTCTCTATCCGGCTGTTGACTGACCATCGGCAAAATGCGATCGCAGAGTTCCTCGAATAATTCCGCCCGATACTGCAAGCATTCGCGGATATTGACTTCTTTGGGACTTTCTCCCGTCAGCCAATTATAGGGGGGTTGCCACTCTCGCAGCGGACGCAGGCGATCAACTTGAGAAACACACACTATAACTGGTAAATTGTCAATAGTTTGTTGCAAATCTTTAAGAAAAGCCTCATCCATGGCCAGGGCGGGATCGAGGGCGGGGGTGACAAGAATCAATAAATCGGCGTTTTCGGCATAATTGAGAACTTTTTGCCGATAATCAGCCCGATTTGCCTGTTCGTAGCCCGGGGTATCCCAGAGGATTAACTCGTCTCCTTCTGGGGTTTGCCAATGGTAGGATTGGATCGCGTCGGTACTGGGCAATAGATCCACTTGGGCCAAATCGGCCCGAAAAAGAGTATTGATTAAACTGCTTTTGCCGGCCCCAGTGCGTCCAACCAGCAGAATATTAACTGGTTGGCGATCGATTGCCGTGATCGGTTCAGCTTGGGCGAGAATTTCTTTGAGAGTAGTGGTCGCGATTTTCGTCTTGGTGGGGAGAGTGGGGGCGAGATTACTGCCACTGTAGAGTAACACCGCTTGGCGAGAGAGATTTCTCAGGGCATTTTCCCGCAAAACTTGCCCTAAATTGACTAATAATTGCTGATCCGCTCGATCGCTGTACTTTTGACTAGCCACTTTAGCCACAGCCGCGGCGGGATTGATTAGCCATTGCGCCCAATTCCAGACCTGCCAAAGTTTCCGGGCTGAGGGTTGCAATTTTTGATAAACTTCGTAGGCTTGATAGGCTTGACCGATGGTGATTTGATTCAGGGCCGGGGAAAGATTCTGCATCCAGCGATCGCTATCATCTACGGTTCCCCGAATTAAACCGTAGGCCTGGGGAATGTAAATATTTAATAAGGGGTACTTGACATCGGGGTAATATATCTGGGCGATGGCATTGACCAAATCCTGACAGCGTTGCCAAAAAGTCGCCCAATCTTCCCAAACCGGGCGATCATTGCGGGCCTCGGCGATAATTCTCTCGATAATTTCCTCGACATTTCCCCCAGAATCACCGTCAGGAGGGGTTAATTCTGCCTTAATTTCCCCAATGGCGGCTTCAATTTCCCCGACTACTGGGCGCGTCCATCTGACCAACAGGAAGCGCCAAGCAACAAAAATCAGGGTAAAAACTGCCCAAATCCAATTTAAACCCCATTGATTGATCTGAAAGCCGGCGGCCACGATCAGAAAAATCACCACGGCGGCGATCGGAACTGCTAAAATCAACCCTTGCCAAGTTTTTAACCGTAACATTGCTCGATCTGGTTTTTTTCCATTCTACCGATCTCCGATTCTGGGTTAGGGGGGCAGAAATTAGACAGTGGCATCAATTTGGGCGAGGATTGCCGTGGACAACTGACAAAGTTGTTGATGACAAGGACCATTACTAGCCATGATCCCCCCCCATTGCCGCACATCGCCGCGATTATAGCGCACCGGTTGACCATCAAAATAGGAAAATTTGCCGCCTGCTTCCGTTAAAATCAACTCCGGTGCGGCAAAATCCCAGTCTTTAGCCGCCGATTTCCCCGATAGGGAGATATAAACATCGGATTTTTGTTCGAGGATCGTGGCAATTTTACAGCCCACACTACCCACATAATTTTTACCAAAGAAAGGTATTTGACTTAATAAATTATCAAAACGTTGGTCGCGATGGGTACGACTAACCACCAGATAGAGGTCGGTAATTTTATCTTTATTGGCAACTTTTACCTGTGTAATATTGCCGTCGCTAGTTTCTAGAAAAGTACCTTTTCCTTTTTGGGCAAAATAGAGTTTTTCTTGATCTGGTAGGGCAACCACGGCGATTATCGGTCTTCCCTGATAACATAAGGCGATATGTAGGGCATATTCTCCCGTTTTGTCGATAAAATCCCGGGTTCCGTCCAAAGGATCGATAATCCATACCCAATCTTTCGGGATAGCTTCATTGCCCTGATGGGTTTCCTCGCTCAGATAACCAAAGTCGATATCAGAGAAATTTGTTTGTAATTCCCCTAAAATATAGTTATTTGCCGCTAAATCCGCCGCCGTCACAGGTCCGCCTTTTTTTTCCTCGTTGACGGCTAAATCCTGTTCACCGCGGTGGTAGGATTGGAGAATTTTAGCACCACCCCAACCGACGGCACGAGTCACAGCTAAAATGCGCTCGATCGTTTCGGTATCTTGACAGGTTAAATTAATCATAAAATAGCCTCAGTTTTTCAGACCTATTATTTACTAAATTGAAAGACTGGCATCTTAGCTTATCATCCCTTGCTTCCTAGCTCCTGATTGGCCTAATTTGGCTCTTGCCAAAAATAATCGGCGGGTTTTTTGGTTTCTTCTGGTGATGATTGAGGAGCGTCTCCCAAGAAAACCGAACGCTGGATGACGCGATCGCCTAATCTTCTCTGGACTCGACTGGGAATACCGTAACCGTAGGCAATATGACCTTTTCCTGCTAGGACGATGATCTGATAGTCGGGATGAGCTTGCCAGAATTTAGCGATCGCATCGGCCATGGTTTCATCCCAGAGAACCTGTGCCAAAAAAAAGCGATCGAATCCCTGACTTTGGCCTCCGGTGTGTTGCTGATAAACGGCTAATATCTGTTGACGATACTCCTCGTTATCCTGGTTTATTTCGCTTTTAGGGGGGATGTAGGTCATTTCTGAGGTGGAGAGGCTTTCTAAGCCCTCCTGTGCCACTTTTCTAGTGATTTCCGTGGGTGTATTTAGGGCGATCGCTGGTAGTTGTTTCGCCTTGGCCAAGCGCAGGATCGGGGCGTAAAATTCCCAATCAAATCCCCAACGTTGGTCGTATTCACTTTTTTCTCTCAACTGATTTTCAGTAATTTGGCCCGCTAAATACTGATCCAAATAGATTTGGTAAGGACGTTGAAACATCTCGAAAGCGATCGCTATTTGGGGATTATTGGCCTGTAAATACTTGATAATAGCTAATTGGGCCTGATGATCGCCTTGACTATCGTGCCTTTCTGCCAGATAAATAATCTCGGCTGTTTTTAAATCTGCAAGAATTTGTTTTTGGCTATTAGTAAAACTCCAGGCCCGGGGCAGGAAAATAAACAGTAAGCAGAGGGCAAGGAAAACAGGAAAAAAGCGTCGAGAGAATTTCATCTTTTTATACTAAATCCGTTGAGTATAGGCTACATATCAGGAGAGGCACTCATGCAAGAGGCACTCATGCAAAAGAGGGAATAGATAATCAGTTTTTAATAACTAGATTTAGTATTAAAAGCCTTCTAAAAAACTGATCTTAACCGAAGCCAAGACAAAAAGGGTGGGCAATGCCCACCCGAAAAAATTTTCCGAGAACCTTTTTGGTTTAGTAGGTTTCTACGTGCCAGCGATGTTCTTTTTTCAGTTGTTTCTGATAGACAGACCAATCAGCACCATTTTTAGCGGCGGCACTGGTGATAGCATCGTCGATACCATCTTCCATCCCTTTCAGTCCGCACATATAAGCGTGGGTTTTGGGACTTTGGAGTAGATTCCAGATTTCGTCAGCGTGTTCGGCTACCCGGTGTTGAATATACATTCTACCGCCCTGGGGATTTTGCTGTTCCCGGCTGATGGCATAGGTGAGACGGAAGTTATCGGGGAATTCCGCCGCTATTTTCTCTAATTCTTCTTGGTAGAGAATATTGGCCGTTTTGGGAACTCCGAAAATCAACCAAGCTAGACCTTTGAATTTATAATCTTCGTGTTGTTCCTTGAACATCCGCCAGAGGAAAGCTCGGAAAGGAGCGATTCCCGTCCCGGTGGCCATCATAATGATAGTGGCATCTTCATCACCTGGCAGCAGCATTTCCTTACCCACGGGACCAGTAATAGCCACATCGTCCCCCACCCCTATATGACAAAGATGGGTGGAACAAACTCCATAAACGGTTTCCTTGGTTTCTGGGTGTTGGTATTCTAACTGACGCACGCAGAGGGATACAGTTTTATCGTCTAATTTATCACCATGACGGGTGGAGGCGATCGAATAGAGTCTCAATTTATGAGGTTTGCCATTAGCATCGCTACCCGGGGGGATAATACCGATACTTTGCCCTTCTAAATAGCGTAAATCGCCCCCAGAAAGGTCAAAGGTGACGTGTTGTACGATACCGATACCCCCCTCATCAACGAGAGCATAATTCTCGATACATTTGCCGATAAAGGGTTGATTCGGACGGTAGATGTTGACGGGGATATCTGTTTTTTCTTTCGCTTGAGTCATGGCCTTTTTCTTGGTCTGTTCGGTGACGGGCGATGATTGAGCGATTGGCTGTGGTGTGGAGGCACTAGAAACAGTTGCTACGGGGGCAATCCCATTTAAGGGTTTGATGCTGACGATACGACCACCTAAACGGGTAATCCGACGCATTTCTTGATTCATGCGACTGTAGGGAACCGTGAAAAACACGCTTCCACTCTGACGGATTGAATAATCCAAGCTGTCAGTATTGTCGTTTTGATTGAGACCCGCCACTTCGTAAACAAATAAACGGCTTCCCGCTAGTGTACTCGGACTGTACATTAAATATAACTCCCAACTCAAGTCACGATAATCGTTCCATAGTTTAGCCTACCATCGGTACACTACACCTAGGCCTAATCGAGAGTTATCTTAAAAAAACCACAGACATCGCTTTTATCTTTTCCTTAAGGATAGGTCAACTCTCTGGTTAAAATCTGTTACATTTGCAGCATTTTTACTTTTTATTAAGATTTATGCTACTTTTCCCTATTTGTGCTAAAAATCCCCCTAGTTTGCCTGATGAGGACAAGAGCGGGGGACAGATATTAGCGATAATTATTTTTTCAACTACTGGGCTGCAGCTGCGTTTAAGGGTTTAATGCTGACGATGCGAGCGCCTAAACGGGTAATCCGACGCATTTCTTGATTCATGCGGCCATAGGGAACGGTTAAAAAGACACTGCCACTCTTACGGATAGAATAATCTAGGTTATCAGTCTTGTCATTTTGACTCAAACCGACAACTTCATAGACAAAAAGGCGATTTTCTTTGGCACTAGAGAGACTTTGCATCGAAATGGCTCCTACTTGATGTTATAGTTCTCTAGTTTAGCCTAGCAGGGAGACTAGCAATCTAGTTAGGGTTTGCGGCAAAAAGTTTCTCGTGAGGCCAGGGTGTAGGGTGTAGGGTGTAGGGTTTTACCCATTTTCATCTGGTAAATTACCTAATTTTCAGGGACTTTTTCCCTGAATTTTCCCCCCGATCCCTCCAATGGCTGGCACTTTTTGATTTCCCCAAAGTCTAAAAGTCTTAACCAACAAGGTTTTTAGATTTATTCAGCCAACCCTAGTTAATGGCCGATTTACGCCTGTTTATTCTACCATGACGCTCGATCGCAATTGTCCACAGGCCGCATCGGCCGCTAAACCTCTTTTTCCCGTTCTAAAATAGTTTTAAAAGCCTTAATTCTCTTTTGATCAGGCCGTTGATAATCCACCTCTTGAATGGGATTAAGTGATCGCTGTTAATTGTTTGAAGATAAGCCTGCTGATAAGTCGCAACGCTACCACCTTGATCTAGTGTAGTCGATTGATGTTGTACTACTTATCATCCCCGATGATTTCTCGCAGGTCTGGATGAAAGTGAATGTGGGTAATATACACTCCTTTAGGGGTCTGTAAGGTGACAAATTCTACAAACAAAGAATCTTGTTCGTGCTGAAGTTTCAGGAAAAAACGTCTTAAAAACTTATTCTGGGGATAGATAAGTTCTTGCAGGAAAATAGATTGTTTACAAGGTCCACTAGCTTGAGTGTATTGTTTGAGAATTTTTTTCAGTTTCAAACGGGATTCCTCCCAGCCTTGTACTTCACTTCTAGCTTGTTCAGCTGATTCAAAAAAATCCTCATGATCCTTGGCGAATTTAATTGCGTTATCTAACCACACATCAACTGCACCACCAGTATTGCCCGCTAGATAAAGTTCCAATCCTTGACGAACAGGCATGGGAAGTTGTGCCATCTCCTCATCATCAATTATGATCGAGGTGGGTGTGGTTGATTCTTTGCTAACGAGTAGCGGTTGACTATAACATACCCGAGGAAAACAATTAAAAACCGCTAAAGTTCCTAAAGCTGCAATTGCTAATATTTTACCTTTCATGATCCTTACCCCCGAACTCGAAGAAATTACCAATAGTCGAGTTGCTGTGGCTGACAAATACTAAAATTTACCTCTCTGAAAAAATTCCGCAACAGGATAACCAAAACCGCTAGTTAAAGAAGCATACTTAACAGTTATCTGCCCTACTGTTGAGGTGTTACCCGATAACCACCCCGATCTTGATTAAATTTTACAATTATTAACAAACCCCACAGCCAACACTCCTCTGTTACTCTAATTATAACAGAGAAAACTGATGGTAGAGTAGTGAACAAATTAAGTTTATTTGACCATGACGCTCGCTCGCAATTGTCCACAGGCCGCATCGGCCGCTAAACCTCTGGAATAACGGACAGTAACGGCGACTTTTTCCTGTTCTAAAATAGTTTTAAAAGCCCTGATTCTTTTTTCATCAGGCCGTTGATAATCCACCTCTTGAATGGGATTATAAGGAATAAGATTGACGTGGGATTGAAACCCTTTCACCAGTTTGACTAATTCCCTTGCGTGTTCGGGTAAATCATTAACTCCCGCTAAAAGAATGTATTCAAATGTCACCCTTCGTCCCGTGATTTGAACGTATTCCTGACAGTCTTGGATCAGATTACTTAGGGTATAATGATCGGCACTGGGGATTAATTTGGAGCGAACTTGTTGATTAGAAGCATGGAGACTAACAGCAAAAGTTACTTGTAAATTATGGGCTGCTAGTTGCTTGATTTTATGGGGTAATCCCACGGTAGAAATCGTTAAACAACGCTGACCGATACCCACATCTTTATTAAGGGAATGAATCGCTGTCACCACTTCGGGGATATTTAATAAAGGTTCCCCCATCCCCATAAACACAACATGACTCACTCGCTGTTGAAAATCCTCCTGTACTGTTAACACTTGATCAACGATTTCATAAGCTTGTAAATTACGAGTAAAACCCCCTTTTCCCGTGGCACAAAAATCACAGGCCATGGGGCAACCCACTTGCGAAGAAACACAGACTGTCAATCTTTTTTCACTAGGAATTCCCACCGCTTCGATAATTAAACCATCCGCCAGTTTTAGCAGATATTTACGAGTGCGATCGGGTGCTACACTGCGATAATGTATAAGGGAACGACCAATAGGATAGTCTGCCATCTTGCTGCGCCATTCTTGGGGGAATACGGAAATATCCGCCAAAGAATGCACCCCTTTTTCATATAGCCATTGGTGTAATTGTTTACCCCGATAAGCGGGTTGTCCCTGGTCTTTTACCCAGTCGGTCAGTTCCTCTAAAGATTTCGCTAGTAAAGTCATAATTGTTGTCATTGATCGTCTTACCATTCTAACCGATCGATCATCCCTAGGAGCAAAACCGTAACAAAATTGTATTTATTAATTGACATCTTTTCCCTTTACTCCTTCTCTAGTCTTTGTTAGTCAATTAAATACTTAAAACTATAACTTAAACTTAGCCTAAGGATTTCTACTGTTGGGTATTCCTTTTTATACTAAATCTGGTTATTAAAAACTGATTATTTATTCCCCCTTTTGCCTCTTGCCTAGGGAGCATCTCACTTATGCAATGAGTATTAATACTTATAGATGTCAACAACTAGAAAATCTTCAACTTGATCACAAAGAGAAATGAGATTATAATAGTTATAACTGACAATT
>VYMD01001287.1_pt1 | contig 10469 bp, 15 predicted proteins | sample 5115311 | NCBI WGS metagenome assembly VYMD01 (sample SAMN12291779, study PRJNA351875) | freshwater metagenome | isolation source: freshwater lake | place: USA: Michigan, Wintergreen Lake | collected 2013-08-08
CCGTCTGCATGGTCAGGTTGACCGGGACGGTTTTGTTGGCTGCCACGGAAATGCCCGTAGCGACGATCGTGTTACCTGCAAAGGAGGCACGCACCTCATAAGATCCAGGGCTGACAGGCGCAATGCTGTACTCCCCGTTCTCATCGGTGTTGGCCCCGCCTTTGATAATGCTGTTCTGTAAGATGACTACCGTAGCAAATTCAACGGGAGCGCCCGATTCATCGGTCACTCGCCCTTTGATTTTGCCAGCGTCGGATTGGGCAAATACAGAAACGCAGAAAACAAGGCTCACGATAAGCCAGATTCCGACTCGTTTCATCATAATCTCATCCGATTTAAAAAATACTTCCACTGTAAGGATAAACGGGTTTAAAGATAAAGCCACTTGTTTCACTAATCCAAATGTGCGCAACAAAATTGAAACGGCTTCGTAGTACGTCGCGCCCAGTCGGATTTGGTGCATCTGGCTTGGTTCCCAGCCCGTCTCCTCGATAAATCTGCCGTACAAAGAACGCTGCGGCGGCTAGAATCCACCTCTGACTACCAAGATAATAGGCGGGTTTGCGGATACACATGACTTAATTACATGTCTGTTACACATTATTCGGTGCCGATTCCTATCTTTAGTCCGTCCTTTTCACCGTGCTTCAAGATGGAATTGATCTACGAAATCATTAAAAAGCTGAAGAATTACGAGCTTCGGCAGATTCGCAACTACCTCAACGCCTCCCCTTTTGAGTATGAAAAGGTCGGCAAGCTGTTTGAGCTGGTTACACGGTACAAGGATAAGGACGAGGCATTTTTCTCCCAAAAACTCTACGACGCCGAGCCGGACAACACCTTCCGGGTGACCAAAAGCCGCCTCAAGAAGATCCTGGAGGACGTGGTGCTCAATGAGAAGAGCATCACGGACTACAGCGCGGAGCACAGCAATGCCGCCCTCCAAAGCAAGAAACGTCTGCTGCAAGGCGAAATCCTACTTGGTCGCGGGGCTTACCATGCCTCCAAGAATCTCCTGCTCCAGGTCATCGCCACGACCAAGAAGTTCAGCCTGCACAATGAGGAGTTCTGGGCGGAGATGCTGCTGCACCGCAACCAGGCGATCAACGTGTCGGTGCGCGAGTTCCAGAAAAACACGGCCGAGCTCCTGGCCCTCAACGAGGTCAACTACCGCGTCAACGAGGCCGCCATCCTGCACTACTCGATCACCAACGTGCTCACGCAGCGTTCGCTCAAGGACCAGGAGCTGGCGGAGATCGCCGACAAGCTGCGGCGCATCGAGGAGGTCGCCGAATCCACCGGTTCGCCGCTGGCCCGCTACTATTTCCTGCTGTCGAGCGTGCTGTTTTTCCAGTACAAATACCAGTACGAGGACGCGGTGCGGTATTCGGAGCAATACCTGGCCCTCGTGCGCACGGAGCCGGCGGTGCGCTCCCACCAGCGCCAGGGCAGCGCGCTCTTTCAGCTTACGGAGTCCTACTTGCGCAAGGGCGACCTGGCCCACGCCGCCGAAAACGCGGAGGAGATGCTGAAGTTCTTCGGCAAGGAGGAGACCAACTACCTGATCGTGCTGCCGACGGCCTTCCGCATCGCCTACTTCGCCGAGAACTGGGCCGCCGCGCTGGCGACGGTGCAGGACGCCTTTGCCCACCCGCGCTTTACGGCCTCGCCCTTCCGCGCGGCGATGTGGCACTACTTCCATTCCTGCGTGCTCCTGCGCCGGGGCCAGGTCAGCGAGTCCCTCCGCGCACTCAACGAGGCCACGCCCCTGCTCACCGACAAGATGGGCTGGAACCTGACCTTCCGCCTGCACGAGATCATCGTCCTGCACGAGGCCAAGCTCTACGACCTGCTCGAAACCAAAATCCAGAACATGCGGCAGTTTGTCAAGCGCACCCAAAAGGACAGCGAGCTCTACCGCCCGATGAAGCTGATCCAGATCCTGATGGAGTGGCACAAAAACAGCCTCGACCTCCGCAAGACCATCCCCGCGATCAGCAAATACCTCGCCGAGCTGGAAGACTACCACAAAGTGATCCCCTTCGACCCGAGCAGCGGGGAATTGATCCGGTTGGAGAGCTGGTTGTTGGAGAAGGGGGGGAAGTGATGGATTACAATTCATGCGAATAGAAGCAGTTCCATGATGCAAACCATTTCATCCATCTGAGCACGATGGTAACATGGTGAATCCCTGAACTGAGCGATATGGCCACAAATTTTCATTTTGACCTGCCTTTTCACAGCCTCAAAAAACAGTTCGGCCATGACATCATTAAATTTAAAGACGCGATTCGTAAAATGAGGTTCACCGCCGGGCTTTATGATGGGACCATGGTGAAGTTTCTCATTGGACTCAACCAGGTCTTTCCTGAGGCCGTTCCGATCAAGAAAACTTTCTTGTATCCGGGGCATAGCGGGGTGATGGTGAAGGATGTCGCGGAAACTCCCGCCCCTAGCGGTCCCGTGCCAGATACGCTGTACACTTGGGTAGATGAAAATGGTACGCCTGTACAAACAGAAGGTCGGGCAAACTTCTACGATCATCGCCCCAAATTCAAAGCCACCAAAAAAGCACTAGAAAAATGAGAAAGCGCTGGACCTTATACCCCTGCACCGCGATTGCATTGCTTATGATTCTCCTCGGCTGCGAAGACAGGCCAGCAGATGATCTGGATGTGTGCCTTGCTTCGCTGGAAGCGTTTGAAAAAGCCCAGGATCATACCGCAGTAGTTGATAAAGCGACCACTTGCCTTTGCATCCCTGGCATCGACTCGAGCTGGGTCATCGAGATGAGAAGTTTTGCCCACTTCAGGCAAGGAGATTTTGCGGCAGCACTCAAAGATGACTTCCGCATCACGCAACTTTCCAATGCGCGTTGTAGCAAAAAGACTGCCGCCTGGGAGGAGATCGGCTACCTGCTTGAAGAGAAGTTTAAAAACCACCCGATGGCTTTGTGGGCTTATGATCAGGGAATACAATGTGGCAATGACTGTGATAGTCCCTACCACGCCAATTTTAACAGGATTCACAAAGGTCAATTGCTATCAAAATTGAAGCGCTACCCCGAAGCAGTTGACGCCTTCGAATCGATCCTTGCAACAGGCGATACCGCCAAAATATGGCTTGCAAAGGTCAACCTCATGCACATCCATCTCCAATCTGGAAGTCCTTCGAAGTGCATTGCGCTAGGTTACGATGTCAGCCGCATCCAGCCTTTGGGTGAATTCCAGAACTACTGGATGGCCAGTGCCTTCGACCACCTCGGCCAGCGCGACTCGGCCTGCCACTACTACCACCGCGCCGCCGAGATGGGCCATCCAAAATCCATCGACCTGGCCGCCCAATGCCCCGGACGCAAATGAGATCCTTGCCCCATCCCCGCCTAGCCTTATGATGGAACCATGGTGAAGTTTCTAATTGGACTCAACCAGGTCTTTCCAGAGGCCGTTCCGATCAAGAAAACTTTCTTGTATCCGGGGCATAGCGGGGTGATGGTGGAGGATGTCGCGGAAACTCCCGCCCCTAGCGGTTCCGTGCCAGATACGCTGTATCGGTGGGAAAATGAGAATGGTGAACCATCGGAAACCCGAAACCCCAGCTATTTTTATGACGAAAGAGTCAAATCCAATACCTCCAAAACTGCAATTGAAGAATGAAACCCCTGACCATCTGCTCCTTAACCATCTTGGTGGCCTTTCTTGTCTTCGGTTGCAGAAAAGCCAATGACGCGCTACCACCAAGTGTCTGTAAGAAACAGCTCGATTCCCTTGTGTCCACGCAGAATCATGGTGCCGTCATCCAGAAGGCCAGTGAATGCCTCTGCATCCCCGGCATAGATTCCGCAGATGTTCTTGCGCATCGCGCGTATGCCTTTTTCCGCAAAGGGCAAATTGATGAACTGATTAAGGATGAATACCGCATCACCCAAGTACACGGAGCCTCATGTAGTGAAAAAAACACATCCTGGGAAGGAATCGGCTACTTTCTTGAGGCGAAATTTGACGAAGTCCCGGGAGCTTTGCTGGCCTACCAAAGAGGCGTGGAATCAAGTGAGGCTTGCAACCGTCCAGATCTAGCGAATTTGAACCGCCTGCACCGCGCGCAGTTGTTCTCAAAAATCAAACGCTTTGCTGAAGCAATACATGAATATGAATCTGTGCTTGCCACAGGTGACACTTCCATCAAATGGATCGCCTTAGGCAACCTTATGCATGTTCATTTAGAGGCAAATGCCTACCTCAACTGCATCCGCACTGGGCGTGAAGTGCAAGCTGTCGAGCCATTTGATAAATTCCAGAACTACTGGATGGCCAGTGCCTTCGACCACCTCGGCCAGCACGACTCGGCCTTCCACTACTACCACCGCGCCGCCGAGATGGGCCATCCAAAATCCATCGACCTGGCCGCCCAATGTCCCGCACAAAAATGAAACATCTGCCTCATCCCCGCCTGGCCTTGGCCGCCCTGCTCCTGCTCGGCCTCACGTCCTGTTTCCCGACCGCCGACGATGCCTTGGATTGCCAAGCGGAGGCCGCCCAACTGATCTATCAAGGCCACTACGTAAAAGGCGAGGCGCTCATGTGTGAATGCCTGCGCAACCCCCATGTCGATTCCGTCGATGCCATTGGCCGGCGCATGACCGCCCGGTTTGCGATGCACCAAGACTCCGCCTGCCTTGCGGACCTGCATTGGCTGTTGAAAAGCCCCAAGCTAGATTGCGCGGAGCAGGCAAACTTGAGATTTGCCATCGGTGACATCGCCTTGCACCGGCGGGGCGACACCGTCGCTGCCATTGCAGGCTACCAAGACGCGCTGGCCCATGCCGATGCATGCGATGCGCGCCAACTTGCGGCCCCGGTCCGGTGCACGCTAGGCCGGCTCCTACGCCTGCGCGGCGCGTATGCAGAAGCGCGTGCTGCGCTGACCCCGGCTACACGCGGCGGGGNGAGGTCGAGCTGGCGGAAGGCAGCGGCCAGGCCTGCCTCGACCTGCTGGCCGGGATCACCCGCAAAGATACCCTGCAAGAAATGCACGACTACGCCCGTGCACGCGCTTACCTGCTCCTCGGCGTGCAGGACTCGGTGTGCGCCATCCTCCTGCGCGCCGCCAATGCAGGGAGTTGGAAGGCGGATTCAGCCTACTACCACCGTTGCATCAGGTAGCCTGGATGGGGGGAATGGCATTGGACGGCCGGTCATGATCTACAGGTGCGGCTCCAAAAAGTCAGCAAATCGGCCCTTCAAACGGTAGAAAAGGCCGACCAGCAACATTGGACAACCCGGATTTCCGAAATAAAAGAGCCCGATCCTCCCAGGGTGCTTTGGAATCAGAAAACATGGATAAATTCCCCGAAACGATTCAAAAACTGGAGCATTATGGAGATCACTGACTTCATCACAGCGGGTATCCTCAATGATTTGCGACTGGGAATGTCCAAAGCAGATGTGCTGATGGACTATTACCCCGACATGGTCTTTCGCGCGATAGCGGGTGGATATGAGATCAGCGATTTCAACCTTTTTGAAATCACGCTCGGGAACAGCAGCATAACAGCCCTTCGCATCAACGTCAACCTGGTTTTCCGATATTATGCGGAAGAAAAGGATGGTGGTTCTTTTTTGTTGCACGAAAGGACCAGTCTCGAACGCTACGTCAAATTCTTGACGCGCAACGATATCGCATGGGAGATCGACCGCCAATTCAGTCTTGCACAGCAAGTTGCAGTACGGACGACACCAGGAACGATTGCACTTTTTGCATACGATGAGCGATTCTACCTACGGAGCATCTTTCTGGGTAGTTGAGTCCGATTTTGTCTGTTGGAAATTGCCTTTCAGGCTGTAAACTGATTCGTCGCTTATGGAGATCATGGATTTTTTAGTGAATGGTACCCTCGGCGGGTTGCGATTGGGAATGCTGAAAGCGGAAGTGCTTTTGCAGTACCCGAACATGACTTTTAATGTCATGGATGAAGACTGCGAGATCAGTAACTCCGAGCTTTTCGAGGCCACTTTTATCAACGATGTCCTCCTATTGCTCCAGATCGACACCAACCCGGTTATCCGGTATCGTGCCACAACGAATACAGGTGACCCGTTCGAATTGGATCGCAAAACTTCCCTCCAACGCTACCTCAAATTCCTGAACCGAAACAAGCTAAAATGGAAAATCAACTCCCATTTGTCTTTTTCTGAACAAATTGCAGTGCAGACTGAACCTGGGACGACTGCGCTTTTTAGCTACGATGGTGGCTTTTTCTTGGAGTCCATCGCTCTTTCTGGATACTGAATTTGAAACATTGTGTATGGCACTCAAAGCAACCTTGCGATCCATCATTCAAGCCTGCACCTATGTCAAGCAAAATTCCTGATCGGCAACCATGAACATAGAATCCCTCCTTGCATCGGTCTTTGACCTGGTCAAAGCGGACATTGCAGCATATCACGGTATGCTAGACGCCCATTTCGAGGTACCGGGCTGTGTTTTTGATCTTGCAACACACATCGGTGCAAAAGCCACTTCCAAACAATTTAAGAATGGGGTGGTGGCATTTGTGACCATCGACTTTGGTCGTTTCACCCTAGAGGGGCTAGATGTCAAGTACTCCATGCAAATCGAGTTCAGCAAGGCGGCTCCTTGTTACTGGTATTACTTCCGGGTTGAAATCGAGGATCCTGATCCGAGGAGTATGTCCAAAGGTTCGATTGTCGGCGACGCTTACGCCCCCTATACAGTCACTCAACAAATCTACCTAGACCAACTGACGGCGGCGCTGCAGGCAGCAGGCTATCTCGGACTGAGCAGAGACACCTTGGACGCGGTGTTATGCGACACCCCTTTCATTCATGAAAGCATGCGCTTTTATGGAGACCAGACCACCGTCGGCATGATACTTTTCAACGGTTTTTTTGACACCCGGGACGAGACCTGAACGGGTGCTTGGCTCCCGCTCCCCTTCCCTTTCATTCGAAACACCTCATTCTCTCCTTTTGTCTATGGACCCAATTGACCTGGATCAGCTCATCCGCACACTGATCAAAAAAGCCCAGTCCGATCCCACTTGGTACAGCAGCCAAGTCCAACAAGACTTTCAAGTCCCAACATCCGTGCTAGAGGCCGCCCAACATCCCGAAGTCCTGCACAGCGCCGCCCTTCCCACCGTGACCCTTTCCGTCTATTTTGCCCCCTTCGCGCAAGGTGCATTCAAGTCCCAATGGCGGCTGGTGTTCGTGTTCAGCCGCTTGGCCAGGGTTTACGAATCCTACTACCAGTGCGACATCGGCCACCCCAACCCCGATGGCCTGTCGAAAACCATCACGGTCACCGATTATTCGGCTAGTACACTTGAGCAGTTCACCTTGGAAGAATGGCTCCATGAACTTCTACTTGCAGCGGGGTTGGTGAGACTTACTGGACGGGAGTTAGACTTTGTCTTGTGCGGGAGCGGAATTGAGCCTAAAGGCGGCTACGCGCTTTCCGGGCAATTGAATGTCCAAAAAGCCCTTTTCACGCCTTTCCTAGGCGAGCTTGGCGGCGTAGGGAAATCATCAAGCACCTAGGCTAGCAGCGTTGGCACGGAGATCGGTGCTTTCACTTGGAAGCCTTGACCTACCATTTCCCCTTCACCCCCGGCAAGGAGGCCCACAACCGCCTCGACCACGTGGACGAACCCTAAGACCAACACCCAGCAGGATGTAATTATCTTTGATAAATGGATTAAGGATCAATGGTCATAACAATGAAAACTGTTAGCGCAACCATCCAAACGATTTTGAAATCGTCTTTTACGGTCGAGCGAATGCGTGCTGAGCTCAAGCGTCACCTTGCTGACTGTATTGCGGAATCCAAGGACCCGAACAAGCGCTGCGAAGCCTGGGCATCGGCAGAAGACATTTACCGCCCAACCCCATTCCAAGTGATGGTCGATTTAGAAAACGACAAACTCACCATCCTCTACCGACGCGCTAGTTACAATCATGACGATGGTGTAAATTTTAAAGTCGTAGCCGCGCTTGGAGCGTATGAGTGGGATGAAGAGAAATCGATGGCTTACAGCCTGGATAAATGCCTCATCCGCTTCTACTTCAACCATGATCTTTCTTGCTATACGCTTGAATTCTTTGTAGAGCGCGAAACCCAGCTTCGGCGTGACCATACTGCATGGAATTCAAGGACCTCCTAAAGCAGCCATGCGCCCTGATTTTCATTTACAATACCCAAACTTCAAATAGTCGAATATGACTACTCCCGGAGAAGCCATAAAAGCGCTTTTAGCATCCACGATCACTGTGTCTCGATTGCGTGACAACCTTAGGGAATACGTGTCTGCAAATCTTACCCCCATAGCCGACAGCGCTACACAAGTTCGCGTTGAGGTGATGGTCGAGGAAAAGGAGGGTTCCCCACCATTCCAGATTGAAATTGACTGGGAAAATGATCCCCTTTCCATCTTGTTTGGCCATGCGGCTGATTATGAAATCGGCGGACTCCGCTACGCAATGGTTGCTGCTATTGGAGGGTATCAAACATGGGGATCTGCTTCGTTACCGAAAGAAATCGAGAAATGCCTCGCCCGATTCCACTATGACGACGATTTTAGATGTATCGGTATCGACTTTTTTGTGGAGGATAAAGGCCAATTGCATGCAGCGCATCCTGCTGTTAAATACAGCGGTTAAGGCGGGCCGCTACCTAGGTACGGGCGGTAGCTTACGTCATAAATCCTAAATTCGAGGATGTCCAAGGCAAGCAAGGAAAAAATCAACACACATTGACTAGCGATCTGAAAGGAACGGAAGCGATGGATTTTCCTCAAAGTGGCGGCGGAAGAGGCGGGACAAGAATCATCTAGCGCAAGTATTAAGCAACTGATACAGAAATTCACATCGAAAAAGTCGAGGACTATCGTTGATGCAACATCCTTCCCCAACCTTCATCACCCTTGACCTGAACGCTCCCCCAATCAGCTGGGTGCACTCACTTTGGGATGACGCGCTGGGCGATTTCATTTTGTGTGATCCCTCGCCAGACCGCATAACTTGGTTTTCCACTATGTTCGCGGCCGCCATGACCGAAGCTGGAAGTGTGGAAGTAGCCCACGTTTACGGCAAATACGCAAGGTCCCTCCCAGCAGTCATCTATCACCTGAACAAGAGCTTGCCCGCCTCCTACGTGCTTGGGAAAAGCCATCATGCCTTGTACGATCTCTTGCTCAACTTCGAGACCGAACCCAAAAGACGCCTGCTCATCTGGCACGATGCCAGCGTGATGCTGGCACAAAAACCCCTCTTGTTTACTGAAATCGTGGAAAGCATGGTCACTGCCGCCTACTTGAACCGAAATGAGCTATCCACTTACAAGGAAAACGGTACGGCTTACCGCGTTGACCAACGAAACCTATTCCTTTTTCCCAAGCACAGCCTTGATGAGGTTTCCTTGATTGTCGATCACACGTACACGGTGAATTCCATTATGTATGACGAGCCCCTCGAAACAAAACTTCCCTTTACAATCGTATCCCTGCAATGAAATCCATCGAAGCATTAACGGAAGCTGTTGTAGAATATCCTCCGTGCACAGCGCAGATCGGTAAGCGCAGGTCTTTTCACCATTCAACACCCTGGGTGTCCGACCAAGGGCCTGCATTTCGGAATTGGGTTTAAACATAGCAGCGCATGAAACCTGACCATATCCTGAAGACCTTGGCAGAAAAGATGTCCTCCCAACTATTCCTGACCTGGTTGATCACCGTACTAGTTACGGTGCTGCTGGTGCGCCTGTGTGCATCCCCCCAACCACCAGCCGCCTACCATTGCTGCCTTCCGACCCAGCGGAAGTCCTTCATGGACAGCATCTTTTCCAAGATCGACATAAAAGGGAAAGTGATTGCCTCCTACATCAAGACCTATGGAGACCATGACAACTACGAATACATCGAGGTGCTTCCTTCTGATCCTGCCATGCTGCCAACTTGGATCGACAACTACCGCGAACTCTGCATCCTTGACCAAAAACGACTGCGAATCGGAATGACGGACGATGTCCGGGATCAAATCCAAGTCGGCGACCTTTTCCAGAAAGACAGCGGTGCCTACATATTCAACGTCATCCATGCCCCCGGGGACACGTTCAAAAGCGAACTCCGCTACTATGGCCAATGCAACAGCCGGAACTGCACCTTCGAGAGAAAGGGCGACACCTTGTGTTATTGGGGCTGGCAGTGAGTGGATGACGCTCGGTAGGCGGTCCGTTTTGCTGCACAAGGCACCTCTTGTAGGCCGCTGTGCCTTGGCTTATTTTTAATAAGCCCCCTTCCACAGGAATCGGGCGATGCGTTCCGCTTGATGGGCGATGCTTGTTAGCTTATATTGGTGAAGACTGATTCATGCAACCAAATGCAATGCACTACAATCCCGCAATCGAATCCGCAATCGACCAAGTGATCGGTGAATTTTTTCGCCGACACGCAG
>VYMD01000463.1_pt1 | contig 10459 bp, 7 predicted proteins | sample 5115311 | NCBI WGS metagenome assembly VYMD01 (sample SAMN12291779, study PRJNA351875) | freshwater metagenome | isolation source: freshwater lake | place: USA: Michigan, Wintergreen Lake | collected 2013-08-08
GCCCCTGGCTGGCAGCTGGCCCGCGCCCGCCGCCCCCGTCGCCGCCACCCGCGCCCCCCACGAGTCGAAAGAAGAGGAGTTCTACCGCGCCGTCACCCTGGGCCTGTTCGACTACGTGCGCAAGAGCCGCAGCCGCGGCTTCGTGGTGTCGCTCTCGGGCGGGGCCGACAGCACGGCTTGTGCCCTGCTGAGTGTGCACGCGTTCGCGCGCGCGCTGGCGGCGCTGGGGCCCGAGGCCTATCGCCAGCGCCTCAGCTACTGGCCCGAGCCGCCCCTACTTGCGTCTACGTCCACCGCCACGCCCGCCGTCACCTGCGTCTATCAGAGCACGGCCATCAGCGGCAGCGCCACCCTCGAGAGCGCCCGCGCGCTCGCCGCAGGACTAAATGCCACGCACGCGAACGCCTGCCGCTACCTCGAGTGGAGCATCGAGGGCGTGCTCGGCGAGGTGCACCGCATGGCCGAGTCGGCCCTGGGCCGCGCCCTGAGCTGGCAGACCGACGACCTCGCCCTGCAGAACGTGCAGGCCCGCGTGCGCGCCCCCGGCGTGTGGATGCTCGCCAACCTCGCCGGTGCCCTGCTGCTCACCACCTCGAACCGGTCCGAGGCCGCCGTCGGCTACGCCACCATGGACGGCGACACGGCTGGCGGACTCGCCCCCCTCGGCGGCATTGACAAGGCTTTCTTGCTGCACTGGCTGCGCTGGGCCGAGGGCGCCCTGCCCCTGCCCGCCCTCAGCCACGTCAACGCCCTCACACCCACCGCCGAGCTGCGCCCCCCGCAGAACGGCGTCGCCCAGACCGACGAGGCCGACCTCATGCCCTACCCCGTGCTCGACCGCATCGAGCGCTGCGCCATCCACCGCTACCTCGGCCCGCGCCAGACGGTCGAGGCCCTCGTGGGCGAACTCGACCTGCCCCGCCCCGTGCTGGTGGGTTATGTCGTGCGCTTCTTCCGCCTCTGGGCGCGCAACCAGTGGAAGCGCGAGCGCTACGCCCCCGCCTTCCACCTCGACGACGCCAACCTCGACCCGCGCACCTGGTGCCGCTTCCCCATCCTCAGCGGCGGCTACGAGGCCGAGCTCGCCGAGCTGGAGGGTTTCTTTAGGTAATATTTGTCAGCATTTCCACTAATCTCAAGCAATAGCAATATGACACAAACCTTACTTTCTATAGATCGAAAAGATTTAATCTTATCAGCAGCTTGCGTGAAGCCGCATTATAATAGTAAAACAATCATTGTAGAAGATAGCTGGGAGTATATTGAGTTATGGATTAGAAAAATCAAAGATAAATCAATTGGTAAAAATGCGACTTATTACTGGAGTCAAGCTAAAGAGTTTTATAAAGCGAGTGAAAAATTAGATAAATATTCATCCCCTCTCCTTTCTTACTACTTCATGCTAAATGTTACAAAATGTTTACTAACGATTAAAAGAATACCATTTGAAGACCTGCACGGAATTACTGGACAAGTAAATAATAGAAGCGCAAGAGTAACCTTGAAGTCTGAGATGATGAATATAAAGACAAAAGGAGTTTTAAGTAGCCTATATTTGCATTTTAATGAAGCGATTCCTGCCTCTCCGTATAACTTATATTATGTACTTTATAACTTACCGTTCTTACACAGAGCTTTCACGACAACATTTAATGTGCCAGAATTACTAATACCTATTAATGAGCCTTATTTTGTTCGATTTGTTAATTCTACGAAGTCCGATAGGACTATCAGGGAATCTTGGATAAAATTTGAAATAGTTGACAAAAAGTACCAAGACGGTAGAATACTAAAAAACATTCCAACATCGTTTGAGCGGGACATTCCGGATTCAAAATATTATTTTCGAAAAAAGAAACGATTTGAATGGTCTACATCTAAAAGAGCAAAAAATAATAATTTAAAAAATTTATTAAGCTACCATTCTAAAATACACAAATATTTTACACTGATATGCGGCGATTCCTACTTTTGGTATTTAAGAAGAGATCACAGAGATACTATATTCGTGAATCAAATTTTATTAATATTTTCTGCAATGCACAGATTGAGCGAGCTTTCAAGGTATGATCCCTTGAGATTAGAGAAGCACTTTTTCGCGGGACACAACTGGTTACTGACGGAATTTATCAATCTGGCACCAAAACAATTTTTAAATCTAATATCTTCAGAAATTACAGGGAAAGATTTTAAAAGACCTGGTATCCGACTGACCTAACAATTAGTATTTCTATAGAGCGAAATTTGTTTAACAGATAACTCAATAGATGTATATGGTTTAACAAACACATTATGAACTTTTGACGATCATTGTGTTCTACGACTAGCTTCGGATAAACTCTGCTGTAGACAGTCCTTCTAACCTCGACCCACGCACCTGGTGCCGCTTCCCCATCCTCAGCGGCGGCTACGAGGCCGAACTCGCCGAGCTCGAGGCGGCGGATTCATAACTCCCTTGTGCATGGTGTAAGGGAGTAGGCAACCTCCTCATCAATAAGCCTCTCCCCCGATGTTACCGCTTGGTACCGGCCGTTGTGACCGGTGGGGAACATATAATCTGCGTTAACGTTGTCGCTAGGGCACTTTTTGGCGCGGCGAAGGGCGTACCTTCGCTGTTGCAAATCGTCACTTCGGGCCGTTCGTAGGGTTCGAAGCCGACCTCACAATCCGCCGTTTTTCTGATGCAAACCCTCGCTGCCCCGGCGCCCGTGTCGGGGCTCGCCCAGCCGACCCTCTCGTTCGAGCCCACCGAGAACCAGCGCCACATCGCTGAGATGGTGCGACGCTTCGCCGCCGAGCACATCGCCCCCGTGGTGATGCAGCTCGACGAGAGCCAGCGCTTCCCCCGCGAGATCTTCACCCAGCTCGGCGAACTCGGCCTGATGGGCATGCTCGTGCCCGAGCAGTATGGTGGCGCCGACATGGGCTACTTCGAATACGTCACGGCCATCACCGAGCTCGGGGCCGTCTGCGGCAGCATCGCCCTGTCGATGGCCGCGCACAACAGCCTATGCACGAACCACATTCTCATGTTCGGTTCTGAGGCGATCAAGCAGCGCATGCTGCCCCGGCTGGCCACTGGCCAGTGGATCGGCGCCTGGGGCCTGACCGAGCCCAACACCGGCAGCGACGCCGGCAACATGAAAACGGTGGCCGTGAAAGACGGCGACCACTGGGTCATCACCGGCGCGAAAAACTTCATCACGCACGGCATCAGCGGAGATGTGGCGGTGGTCATCGCCCGCACGGGCGAGCCCCGCGCCAAAAACAACGCCACGGCCTTCGTGGTCGAGCGCGGCACGCCCGGCTTCAGCGGCGGGCGCAAAGAGAACAAGGTGGGCATGCGCTGCAGCGAGACGGCCGAGATGCTCTTCGACGGCTGCCGCATTCCCGACAGCCAGCGGCTCGGGGCAGTCGGCGACGGCTTCAAGCAGGCGATGAAGATTCTCGACGGCGGGCGCATCTCGATCGCGGCCCTCTCGCTGGGCATCGCCACGGGTGCCTACCGCGCCGCACTGAAGTATGCCCAAGAGCGCGAGCAGTTCGACCGGCCGATCAGCCAGTTCCAGGCGATCCAGTTCAAGCTGGCGGATATGGCGGTGCAGATTCAGGCGGCGGAGCTGCTGACCCTGCAGGCGGCCGACCTCAAGAACAAAGGTCAGCGCGTGACGCAGGCCGGGGCGATGGCCAAGCTGTTCGCATCCGAGGTGGCCGTGCGCGTGGCCGAAGAGGCCGTGCAGATTCACGGTGGCTATGGCTACATCAAGGACTATCCGGTCGAGAAGTTCTGGCGCGACTCGAAGCTCTGCACCATAGGTGAGGGCACGAGCGAGATCCAGCGGATGGTGATCGCCAGAGAACTGCTGGCGCAGTAGGCGCGACGAGTTACGTGGGTTGAAATCCAATGAGGCGCCCGGCACACTGCTGGGCGTCTCGGCATTTGGGGGGCATGGGGGCCGTGCATGAGGTCAGCCAAAACGGCAATACCCGGTCACGAAACGCGAACGTGCGTTCGACCAATAGAGAGACTGATGTGGAGTAGTCGTCACAAAACGGCAGCACCCGGCCTCAAGAAAGGGTTTTGTCCTCTCTCGGGGCCGGGCGGTGCCGGATATCGTGCTACTGCTCTCCCGGCTGGGAGTGGGCGGTAGTGGGCTGATCAGCCCTAGGGTGCTGTCGGCCTTGTGGGCCTTCAGCGTTTTTGTGTCTCCCGACGCTAGCCAGCGTGTGGGTGGGAAAGCAGTCTAAGCTCGGCCGAGCAAAGCCCGTGATTCCAGAGTTGTCAGTTCTGGAAGACCAACCCCTGTCGGAGCGCTAGAGGATTACGGACCTGACCACCTGAGCGCTGGGTAGCGCCTCTGGGGTCAAAAGTGGGGGGAGTCGTGGGCGGGGGCAAGGGGAGGTGTCGGATTGAGGCGGTGGAGTGCTGGAGTGCGGCCGGGTGTGGCCGCATTCCAGCAAGCGCCTGCGGCGCTGCTTGCGCCCCGGGCCCCCGATAGCCATCGGGGCTGGCTTGGCAGCCTCGTCCGGCGGCCTCGCGGCTGTACCCGCCTCGCCCCGCTCGCCCGAAGCTTTGCTTCAGGCTCGGGGGCCTCACCGGCTAAGGCCGCTCAACCGCCGGACTGATAGGGTGCCCCTGCTGCGCAGGGACTTCGGTTTGGTTGTATTGACTTCCGCGCGTGTGTGTCATTCTGAGCCGAAGGCGAAGCACCTTCTGACTGGCGTGGCATCGCCTTTTGCCGACTTGTTAAACTTATTCGGAGAAAGGGGGTAGCCTATTGCTAGGCTGCTATATTTGCCCCCTGCTTTTTGCCACGTCATGCTGCACACGCGCCCCGATGCCCTGCTGCACGCCCGCCTGCGGGTGTGGCGGGCCGCCGTGTGCCCGATGCCCACGTGGGGTCTGCGACGACCTCGCCCGTGGGCCTGTCTGACGGTGTGAGTGCCAGCGGGGCGCCCTCGTCAGTCGGCTGAGCCGCCCACCGAGCGGATCAGCCCGCCCCGAGCCTTCGAATCGGTTTCTGTGGTTTGACCGGCCTTTGCGGCGGGCAGACCGATTTCGTAACCGTTTTCTCACACCCTCGTATGCTCTTGTCCGCCATCTTTCCAGATGTGTTTCGGCCGAACCATCGGCTGAGCGCCGCCCGTCGATTTGTTCCTGCGCCGATGATCGCCCCCACAGCCCCTGCTGGCGCCCCCTCGGGCCCGGCGCCCGCCTGGCGCGCCGACGATTTCGCGGTGGTCGTGGCCAGCGAGCAGCACGTGCCCCTGGCGCAGACCATCGTGGACGAAATGGCTGAGTCGGCCAAGGCGCGCGGCACGGGCATCGCCAAGCGCTCGCCTGACTATGTGGCGCAAAAGATGCGCGAGGGCAAAGCCGTGGTGGCACTGGCCCCCGACGGCGCTTGGGCGGGCTTCTGCTATGTGGAGAGCTGGAGCCACGGCGAGTTTGTGGCGAACTCGGGCCTGATCGTCGCCCCGGCCTATCGCAAGTATGGCCTGGCCACCCGCATCAAGCAGCGGATTTTTGCCCTCAGCCGCGAGCTGTATCCCGAGGCGAAAATCTTCGGCCTCACCACGGGCCTGGCGGTGATGAAGATCAACAGCGAGCTGGGCTATGAGCCGGTGACGTATAGCGAGCTGTCGCAGGACGAGGAGTTCTGGAAGGGCTGCCAGACCTGCGTGAACTATGAAATCTTGATGTCGAAGCAGCGGAAGATGTGCATGTGCACGGCGATGCTGTTTGACCCCAAAGCGGCGGCTGAAAAAGAGGCCGAGCGCCAGGCGGCCGAGCGCGCTGAGGCCGAAGCTGCGGCGGCGGGAGCACCACCCCGCAAAGCGAAGAAAAAAAGCAGCAAGTGGAAGTGGGCCGACCCGCGCACCTATGAGCGCTATATGCGGCTCAAACTGCTGCGCTATCTGGCAGGCCTGCCCAAGGGCAGCGGCGGCGCCAGTGGCGGGGTGAAACGCAATCTGCTGTTCTAGCGATGAGCAACGCGACGCCAACGGCCGTGCTGGCCTTCAGCGGGGGGCTCGACACGAGCTACTGCGTGCACTACCTGCGCGAGCGGGGTTATGCAGTGCACACGGTGACGGTGCAGACGGGCGGCTTCGGGGCGGACGAGCTCGCGCAGATCGAGGCGCATGCTCGGCGGCTGGGGGTGGCGGCGCACGTGACGCTCGATGAGACCGAGCGCTATTGGCACAAGGTGCTGCGCTATCTGCTCTATGGCAACGTGCTCAAGAACGCGAGCTATCCGCTGAGTGTGTCGGCTGAGCGGGCGGTGCAGGCCTTCGCGGTGGCGCACTATGCGCGGCGCATGGGGGCCGATGTGGTGGCGCACGGCAGCACCGGAGCGGGCAACGACCAGGTGCGCTTCGACCTCATCTTCCAGACGCTGCTGCCCGAGGTGCCGATCCTGACGCCAATTCGCGACGAGCGGCTGAGCCGCCAGCAGGAGATCGACTATCTGGTGGCGCGCGGCGTGCAGATGAACTTCGAGAAAGCCGCCTATAGCATCAACAAAGGCCTGTGGGGCACCTCGGTGGGTGGGGTCGAAACGCTGACGAGCAACGGCCGCCTGCCCGAGTCGGCCTATCCGACTCAGCTGAGCAAGAGTGGGCATGAGGCGCTGAGCATCACCTTCGAGCAGGGCGAGCCCGTGGCGGTGAACGGCGAGCCACTGGCGTCCGTCGAGGCCATTCGCCGGGTGCAGCAGATCGCGGGGCCCTATGCCATCGGCCGCGACATTCACGTGGGCGACACCATCATCGGCATCAAGGGCCGCGTGGCCTTCGAGGCGGCAGGTCCAGTCATTCTCATCAAGGCGCACCACGCCCTCGAAAAACACACGCTCACCAAGCACCAGCTGTATTGGAAGGCGCAACTGGCCGAGTGGTATGGCACCTGGCTGCACGAGGGCCAACTGCTCGACCCGGTGATGCGCGACATCGAAGCCTTCTTGACCAGCACACAGCGCACGGTGTCGGGCACGGTGCACCTCGAGCTGCACCCCTATCGGTTCACGGTCGAGGGGGTGGAGAGCGCGCACGACCTGATGAGCAGCGCCTTTGGTCAGTATGGTGAGATGAACCAGGGCTGGACGGGTGACGACGTGCGGGGCTTCGCCAAAATCTTTGGGCAGCAGACGCGCCTGCACGGCCGCATCAACGCCGCGCAAGGCGGGCCCGAAGCGTATTGGGAGGGGGCGTCATGAGTCGCACCACCGTCGGCGTGGTGGGCGGCGCGGGCTATGCCGGCGGCGAACTCGTGCGCCTGCTGCTGCGCCACCCGGCCGTCGAGCTGGCCTGGGTGCAGAGCACGAGCCAGGCGGGCAAACCCCTGGCGGCTGTGCACACCGATCTGCTGGGCGAGACGGCGATGCGCTTCGAGGCGACGCCGGGCGCGGCCGACGTGTGGTTTCTGGCGCTGGGGCATGGCGACGCGGCCAAGTTTATGGCCGCCACCCCGCCGCCCGTGGGCGTGCACGTGATCGACCTGTCGAACGACTATCGCCTGCGCCCCACGGGTCCAGCGGCGGGCTTCGTCTATGGCCTGCCCGAACTCAACCGCGCGGCCATCGCCACGGCGCAGCACATCGCCAACCCCGGCTGCTTCGCCACGGCGATCCAACTGGCGCTGCTGCCACTGGCGGCGGCCGGCGCGCTGCAGGGCGACGTGCATGTGTCGGGCATCACGGGCTCGACGGGCGCAGGCCAGGCCCTGAGCGAGACGGTGCACTTCTCGTGGCGGCACGCGAACGTGGGCGTGTACAAACTCTTCACCCACCAGCACCTGGGCGAGATCGGCCAGAGCCTAGCGCAGCTGCAGCCGCGCTATGCGGGGGCGATGCACTTCGTGCCCTATCGGGGGCCGTTCACGCGGGGCATTTTGGTGACAGCCTATACGCAGACGAATCTCGATGCCGTGGCGGCCGAGCGCCTGTACCGCGACTACTACGTCGGGCACCCGTTCACCCAAATGAGCGACCGCAACCCTGACCTGAAGCAAGTGGTGAACACCAACCGCGCCGTGGTGTACGCCGAGGCGCACGGCGACCGGATAGCGGCGGTCTGCGCCCTCGACAACCTGCTCAAAGGCGCGGCGGGTCAGGCCGTGCAGAACCTCAACATCCGCCTCGGCCTAGACGAAACCACCGGCCTGCAGCTCAAAGCCTCCGCGTTCTGATGAATCCCTTTCCGGTCTATCCGCTCTTTGACCTGACGCCGGTGCGCGCCGAGGGCTCGTATTTGTATGACGCCGAGGGGCGGGCCTATCTCGACCTCTATGGGGGCCACGCCGTGATCAGCATCGGCCACAGCCACCCACATTTCGTCAAGCGCATCGGCGAGCAGCTCGAGCGCATCGCGTTTTACTCCAACTCGGTGCAGATGCCGCTGCAGGATGAGCTGGCCGAGGTGCTGGGTGAGCTCTCGGGCTACCCCGATTATCAGTGGTTCATGGTGAGCACGGGGGCCGAGGCGAACGAGAATGCGCTCAAGCTGGCGAGCTTCCACACAGGCAAGCACAAGGTGCTGTGCTTCACCGGTGGCTGGCATGGGCGCACGAGCGCGGCGGTGGCGGTGACCGACGACCCGCCGATCGTGGCGCCGCTCAACGCGCAGCACGCCATTCACCGCGTGGCGCTCAACGACGTGCATGCGCTGCGCGAGGCCTTCGATTGGGATGGCGAGAACCTCTGCGCCGCCATCGTCGAGGGCATTCAGGGCGTGGCGGGCGTGGTCGAGCCGACGGTCGAGTTCCTGCAAGAGCTGCGCAAACTCTGCACAGAGTATGGCGTGGCGCTGGTGCTCGACGAGGTGCAGAGCGGGGCAGGGCGCACGGGCCGCTACTTCGCGCACCAGTGGGCGGGCATCCGGCCCGACCTGATCACACTGGCCAAGGGCCTGGGCAACGGCTATCCGGTGGCGGGGCTGATGATCGCGCCGAGCTTTCACGCGCGCTATGGCCTGCTGGGCACGACCTTCGGCGGGGCGCACCTGGCCTGCGCGGCGGCGCTTGCCGTGGCCGAGGTGACGCGCGACAGCCAACTGATGGCGCACGCCTCCGCCGTGGGCGAGCCCTGGATCGAAGACCTGCGCGGCCTCGAGGGCGTGGTCGAGGTGCGCGGTCGCGGGCTGATGATCGGCGTGCAGCTCGACCGGCCCGTGGCCGAACTGCGCCAGCGCCTGCTGCGTGAGCACGGCATCCTCGTCGGTTCGGCGGGGCAGAAGCACACCATCCGCCTGCTGCCTGCGCTGAGCATCAGCGCCGACGACACGGCCCGCTTCACCGAGGTCTTTGAGCAAGAACTCAAGCGGCGGTAACGGAATCCGTTCACACTAACAAGACCGACATGCGACGCTTCACCTCGGTGCACGACGTGGCCGACCCCGCCGCGCTGGTGGGCCTAGCCCTCGCCCACAAGGCCCGACCCTGGGCCCACGAGCAGCTGGGCCAGCGCCGCACGCTAGGCATGCTCTTTTTGAACCCCTCGCTGCGCACGCGCGTGAGCACGCAGCTGGCCGCGCGCCACCTGGGCCTGCAGGTGATCGTGATGAACCAAGACCGCGACAACTGGGCCATCGAGTGGGACGACGGCGCGGTGATGAACGGCACCAAGGCCGAGCACGTGAAAGACGCCGCCGCCGTGCTGGGGCAGTATTGCGATGTGCTGGCCATCCGCGCCTTCCCGACGCTGACCGACCGCGCCGCCGACGAGCGCGAACACGTGCTGGAGCAGTTCATCCGCTATGCGGGGGTGCCGGTGGTGAGCCTCGAGAGCGCCACGCGTCACCCGCTGCAGAGCCTAGCCGACGTGACGACCATCGCCGAGCGGGCGCCGGGCCGCCGCGCGCGCGTGGCTCTGGTGTGGGCGCCGCACGTTCGAGCCCTGCCCCAGGCCGTGGCGAACAGCTTCGCCGAGTGGGCGCTGGCGATGGGGCACGAGCTGCGCATCGCCCACCCACCGGGCTATGAACTCGACGGCCGCTTCACCCACGGCGCGCACGTGACGGGCACGCTCGACGAGGCCCTCGAGGGTGCCGAATATGTGTATGTGAAGAACTGGTCGGCGCGCGAGCCCTATGGCGCCACCCCGCCCGTGCACGGCGACTGGCTGCTGCGCGAATCGCAACTGGGCGCCACCGCGCAGGTGATGCACTGCCTGCCCGTGCGGCGGAATGTGGAGCTGGCCGACGCCCTGCTCGACAGCCCGCGCAGCCTCGTGCAGGCCCAGGCCGCCAACCGTGTGTGGGCGGCGCAGGCCGTGCTGAGCACCATGCTCACCGGCCTGGGCTGATGCGTAGTATCGCAGCACGACATTCTCAAGAACGCATCGACCGGGCATGACGCAGTGGGTGATCAAGGTGGGGGGCCACGTGGTGGACGACGCGGCGGGCCTCGAGGGCCTGCTCTCGGCGCTGGCCACCGCGCGCGAGCCCTGGGTGCTGGTGCACG
>VYMD01000465.1_pt1 | contig 10456 bp, 9 predicted proteins | sample 5115311 | NCBI WGS metagenome assembly VYMD01 (sample SAMN12291779, study PRJNA351875) | freshwater metagenome | isolation source: freshwater lake | place: USA: Michigan, Wintergreen Lake | collected 2013-08-08
GGGCGTGCGGCGTGCGCCGCTCGGGTGGGCGGCCTGCGCCGCTCGGGCGCCGCGCAAGTGCCCGGCGTAGATTTGTCAGTTCACGAAACAATTCTGGCCCCGATACATCGGCGCCGCGAAGATGCGCGGCGCATACACATCGGGGCCGAGCACCTTTCCGGCGTCCGACAACCGGGGGCCGCGCAGGTGTACGGCCCACAATAACTTGGGCCCAACAACTTCGCGGCGTTCGAACATCGAGCGCCGCTAGCAATCGCGGCGCAGCTGAAACGCAATCCTCGTGCCGACTGGCCCTTGCCAAACTGCGCCGGTAAAGTCACGAAGCCTCCTACGCTCTAGCTGGGGCATTCCATGCCCGCGTTTCGCAAAGGCACGACACCTGCTGAGCCAACACTTCGACAAGTCCGTTAGTGCTTGCGACTACGACCGGGTCGCCCTGGGACCTGTTTGTGCTCGGCATTGCGCTGCGTTTGAGCCCTTTGCTTGCTGTGAAAGGACTCCGTATGAACTTGCGCTAGCTCAACGCGGGTGCACTTCCACGCAGTGAGCTTAGTTAAGCTCTCAGTTCATCGAATCCTCGGGGTTCACTCTCGACTTAGCCCTTGAGTATAGCTGAGGCTGCCACCCACCGCCTCAGGGATTTCCTTTGCCGCTAGCCCGTCTCGATCAGCCGATCCAAGTCTTCGCGCAGGTAATACACCTTGCGCCCCAGCTTCTTCGGGCGAATCCAACCCAGCTGCCGCCGCTCCCAGAGCCAGGTCGCCTTGCAGCCTAGGTATTCCTCTGCCTGCTCTTGTGTCAAATAGGTCTTGGCTAGAGCGGGCTCACGGTCGGTGATCAGCGCCTTAATCTCGGCGAGCTCGCGGCGCAGCGCGCTCAGGTCGGCCACCCGCACGAGTTGCATAATGTCGTCTGATTTCGTGCTGCCAGATTCCTGCGTGTCGGCTCTTTCGCGGCGTTTCATCCCACAACGCTAGACCTGCGCCCAAGCGCACTACCCGTCACAGACGCAGCTTTCTTTCTCCCCAGAAAAAGTCGATTCGCCTTTTCTCTGGCCTTATGGGCGCGCGTCCAAGGCCTGCACCTTCGTGCGCAGGTACTCACGGTAGCTCGACTTGCGATCCGAGTCCAGGTAATCATCTTCGCTCTCGATCAGGCCCATCGCCGCTAGGGCATAGCCCGTCGTCACATAGCGCACATGCTTGGTGAGCGCCGGTTCGTACTGCTCTAAACAGTCGAGTAGCACACGCGCATGCCAGTGCTGCCAGTCCACCTGCGCTACCTTGTTGTCTTGACTTCGCAACAGCAAGCTCACCCTCCGTTTCGTAAAAGCCCAAAACCCTAACATCTGCTCGGTGATTATCGGACCCGTCCGCTGGGGCGCATAGGCAAGGATCAGCGTCTGGTAGCGAGCGGTATCCCCCAGGTCAACTACACCGTCGTCTGAAACATGTGCCAGGTGTTGCTCTGCACTCCAGTAGGTCGTTGTCGTGCCCTCGGGGTTCTGCTGGTAAAGGGTCGTCGTTTGCTTGGCAGGATCAAGGAGCAAGACTGCATCCGTGCTCGCCCTAGGCAGCTGCGCTACTGGAATCGGACGGTAGCGGCCATCCTGCCGGATGTAGGCCTGAAGGGCCAAAGGGTCCTCAGCCGCAGGGGTGGCTATACCCGCAGCAGCTTGCTCGACCTTGAGCTGTTCTGTGAGATAGGAAGCAATATGGGCCTGAAGGATGTCCATGCTGAGCACCTGCTCAGACGTGCTCCCTTCACTTATGAATGGCAGGCGGAGCATCATGCGCGTGCTGCTCAGCAGCAGCGCAAACTCCGACAGCTCCACCTCAACCGCATCGAGGTAGTTCAGCTCCACCGTGCACCAGGTGCACACTTGCCCAAACAGCGAGTCGCTAAACTGCTCAACACTCGCACCAGCGACCTGACCGTAGCCCTCAGCCTGTTCGCGCATCTCATTCAACTGATCCCAGAGAGCCTGCATGCCCACTTTGGTGCGCACAAGTGCCGTCTCAAGCGGACGCTGAGCCGCTAAGTCTGCGACTGTTGGCACCGCCAAGCAGTCGAGCAGCGCGGTCACCTCCTGAGGGCGCGTGGGTGCCTCCACCAGCCGTGCCAGCCTTAGGTAGAACTCCAGCTCTAGCTCCGGTTTCAGCGGAATGCTCACCCAGGTCTCTTTCCTCGTCATGCTGGATTCAATTAAGCCAGTTCAGCATCCAGCCGCTTCGCCACCTGCCCCAGATAGTCCGACGTGATCTTGGCATAAATCTGCGTCGTGGCTAGGTCGCGGTGACCGAGCAGTTTGCTAACCACCTCAATCGGGACGCCCTTCGTCAGCGTGATCGTGGTGGCGAAAGTATGCCGCGCTACGTGGTGCGTCAGGGTCTTCGAGATGCCCGCCAGATCGGCCAGCACCTTCAGGTAAGCATTGAGCTTCTGATTCGAAAGCGACGGCAGCTGCTTGCCCGTCAGCTCAGGCAGCTCGCCGTACTTCTCCAGCACGCGCACCGCTGGCTGGAGCAGCGGCAGCTTCACCGCATCGCCCGTCTTGTGCTGCACCAGCGACAGCCACTGCCGCCCCTCACCGTCGGTGCTGAGCTGTGCTGGACTCAGGCTCAGCGCGTCTTTGTACCTGAGCCCGGTGTACACTGAAAACACAAACAGGTCGCGCACCCGATCCAAGCTCGCCTGCGCCCGTAGGTCCAGCGCCTCCAATCGTCCCAGCTCTTCCATCGTCAGGCACTCTCGATTGGTGCGCTCCTGTTTGAGTCGAATGCCGTTCATCGGGTTCTTCTCGATCCATTCTTCGCGCACCGCGACATTTAACATCGTTCTCAGGCGCGACAGGTGTTTCGAGGCCACGTTTCGCAGCATCGGGCGATCCGCATTTGGCAGGGGCGTCGTCAGCAAGTAGTGCTCGAAGTCTAGGCACAGCCCACGGGTGAGCTGGGTGAGCATCAGCTGAGCGTTCCTTCGACTCTGCAAAAACTCAGCAAACCACCGCACCGTGCTTTGATAAGGCGTGAGCGAGCCCTTGGCGTATTCGTTGCCGCGCTCAGCCATCCGGTCGACGTGTCGCTGCAGGTAGGCGACTGCGGTCGGGCTCGATTGTTTATTGTCCAGCAGCGCCTGCTTAAGCTGGCTTGCCGTGCGCAGATTCCCTTTGAGTAGGTCGGTGTGCTTGAGCGCCAGCACCCGTGCTTCCCAGGCGTCGAGCAACTCGTTGGCGAAGCGATTGCGCTGCGTCCGGCCTCGGGCCGAGTTCCACTCGGCGGGCAGCACCTTCACGCCCGTGGCGAGTTCGGCCTTGCGGCGATTCAAGATCAGCCGCAGGTGAACGGTCTGCGGAGTATCCAGCGGCTCAGCAGCCTTCAGAAAGAACCGGTGGGACAGCAGCGCCGACATGGTGAAACACAGGGCTCGCAGTGAAACAGAGGTGAAACAAAGCCCGGACCAAAGCGGGTCTAGGCGAACCCAAACTTAACAAAAACCCCTCTCACGATGATGTGAGAGGGGCAACGAAACAGGACGAAAGTATTCGTGCGGAGAGGAAGGGATTCGAACCCCCGATACCGTTACCAGTATGCCTCCTTAGCAAGGAGGTGCTTTCGACCACTCAGCCACCTCTCCGATGACCGCGAGTTTCGCGTTGGGGCACAAAGATACGACAGACTCGGCCTTGATGCCAGGGTATGAAATGTCCGCGCGACAAAGGCGCGATTTTTGAGCCTTGGCCGTTCTAGCCCCGATGACCCGCGCCCTGTTGATCGGCCTCACGGCCCTGCTGCTTGCCCCGAGGGCGGCCGGTCAGTCGCCTTGGCGGCAAGACATCGTTGTGCGCCACGGCAGCGACACGCTGCGTCTGGCCTGGGCGGGCGGCCTGAACGCGCCGCAGCTGTCGGCCGCGCAGTGGGGCGGCGGTCTGCCCGACCTGCTGGTGCACGACCGCGCCGACGGGCTGGCTCTGGCCCTCGATGCGGTGAGCCCGGGCCGCTACCGCTGGCGGCCGGAGCTGTCGGGCGCCCTGCCGCCCTATCGCCCCACGCGCTGGCTGCTGCTGGCCGACGCCGACGGCGACGGCGACGCTGACCTGTGGTGCGACACCACCGGCGCAGCACAGCTGTGGATCAACCTGGGCGGGGGCCGCTGGCATAAGCGCTTTCCGCTGCTAACGACGCGCTTTAACTCGGGATCGGGGCCGATCACCATCCCAGCCTTCGTGGGGCCGGCCGACCTGCCGAGCGTGCGTGATGTGGACGGCGATGGCGACGTGGACCTGCTTGCCTGGAATCCCGCGGGTGGTGTGTTGCTGAGCTACTTCAAAAACTTTGCCGTCGAAGATCTGGGGCGCACCGACACCATCCACTTCGCGCAAGCATCTGAGTGCTGGGGGCGCTTTATCGAGCAGTATGATTTGGCCTTAAACCTCTATACGATTCAGCTGAACTACACCGTATGTGTGCCGCGTGAGTTCAAGCGCGCGCACGAGGGGGGCACGCTATTAGCGCTGAACCTAAACGGCGACACCCTTAGCGACGTGCTCGTGTCTGACGCCGGGGTACCCTACATCTATGCATTGACGAATGGGGGCTCGCGTCGCTTTGCGCAGATGGTCACGGCCGAGGGTTTTTATCCGGCGGTCAAGCCGGTGATGATCGCCGGCGGACCGGGCCTGTTTTATGCTGACGCCACCGGCGACGGCGTGCCCGACCTGCTGGCGGCGCCGAACGACCCACTGATCGGCCCTGACCAGGCCAGCCTCTGGCGCTATCGGAACACGGGCACCGCAGGGCAGCCCACCTGGGCCTTCGAGGAAGAAGACTTCTTACAGCGCGACATGATCGATGTCGGCACAGCATCGGCGCCCTGCCTCGCCGACCTGACCGGCGACGGCCTCGCCGACCTGATCGTGGCCGCCGGCAGCCGATGGGACGGCACCGTGAACGGCGCGGGCCGCCTGCGCCTCTACCGAAACGTGGGCACGACGGCAACGCCGGCCTTCGCACTCGAGAGTGACGACTATCTGGGCCTCTCGACACTCGGCCTGCGTGAGCTAGCCCCGACCGCTGCTGACCTCGACGCCGACGGCGACCTCGACCTTGTCATCGGCGCTTATGATCCCCTCGCCCCCAATGGTCTGCGCTATTACCGCAACGAGGCGGCGAGCGGCGCGGCCGCGAACTTCCAGTTCGTCAGCGACGATTTCGCCGGGGCTAAGGCGCTGGGCTATCTGGCACTGGCCCCACACGCCGCCGACCTCGACGCCGACGGCGACCTCGACCTCGTGATCGGCCACGCGCTGGGGCAGATCGTGGTGCTGCCCAACGAGGGCAACGCGCGCAATCCGGTCTATGGCCGCCCGATCCGCAACTGGGGCGGTATCAACGTCGGCACGGCCGACGACGGCTTTGTGGGTTTCGCGCGGCCGCTGATCGCCGACGTGACAGGCGATGGGCGGCCCGACGCGCTGGTGGGCAGCGCAAGCGGCAGCATCCGCCTCTATTCGGATGTGCGGCTGCGGCCCACGGGCAGCTTTGGCAGTGGTGTGGCGTGGCTGGGGCTCGACGCCGGGCGGCGGTCGGCACCAGCAGCAGCGCTGCTCCACGGCAATGATTCACTCACCGTGCTGGTGGGCACAATGCGCGGCGGGCTGCTACAGTTGCGCGTGCGGGGGCGGCTGTTTTCGTCACCAGGGCCTGAGGCCGGCCTTACGGCCTATGTGTATCCGAACCCCGCGCGCGACGAGATGCGGCTCGTGGCGCCCGCCGATAGCCGCATTCGCATCTACGACGTGCTCGGTCGGCTCGTGGGCGAGTTCGCAATGCCCGCCTCTGGCGAGGCCCTGCGCCTCGACGTGAGCACCTGGCCTACCGGCCTCTACCTAGCCGTGATCGACACCCCCACGGCCCAGACCACCCTCAAGCTGGTGGTGCGCTAGGGCGCTATGTTGCGCCCGCTATGCCGCTTCGCTCCGAACGCACGTCGCCACCGTGGCGGCTGTGGTTGCTGCTCGCCATCGCCCTGCGCGTGGCGATGGCGGTGCTGCACCTGAGCCTGCACGAGGCACCGTCGCGCTACGCCCCCTGGGGCGTGATCTATACACCCGATTCGGAGCAGTATCTGGCCATGGCCGAAAACCTGCTCGGCGGCGCGGGCTATACCGACGGCAGCGGGCGGGCGGGCAGCGCCGCGGCGCGCATGCCGGGTTACGCGGCGCCCTATGTGCTGCTGCGCCTAGCGCTCGAGCCGCTGTGGGCCACGCGAGCGCTCGTGCTGCTGCAGGTGCTGCTGTCGGGTGTGGCGGTGTGGGCGCTGGCCGAGGTGGCGCGGCGTCAGGGGGGCTCGCGCGCGTTCAAGCTGACCTTCTGGGGCCTAAGTGCGCTAGGTGCCGTGGCGGTGTGGGACGTCGCTGTGCTCACCGAGAGCCTAGCCATGAGCGCGTTGGCTCTGGGGGTATGGAGCCTCACGGTGGGGGCCCAGCGGCGAGCGCTGCTGCTGCTCGGGGGCGTCTGCTTCGCCTGGGCCTTTTTCCTGCGGCCGATTATGGCCGTGCCGATCGCGGTGCTGGTCGCAATGTGGCTCTGGCAGCGGCGGACAGCCCTTCAACCAAGCCTGCGGCGGCTCGCGCTCGTGCTGCTGCCCATCGTGCTGCTCGAGAGTGCTTGGGTGCTGCGCAACGCGGTCGTGCTCGACCGGGTAGTGCTGACGCAAGCCGACCTCTACGCTGGCGACCCGCCCCCGTCGCATGTGCAGGCGGCCGTTCGGCTCGTGCAGGCCTGGGGCGGCTATGGCGGCTGGTGGGAGGCCGATCACGAAGCCCGGGTTTTCATTCGGGGCGCCTTTCGGCAGTATGCTGACCCGGCCGTGCTGCCCCCCTGGGCGTTCAGCGGCAGCTATGGCCGCGACTCGCTCACGCGCGCACAACAGCTGATAGATGCGGCTGCAACGGGTGATCGCCAGGCCGCACGCGCGGCCGAGCAGATGCTCTGGCAGTGGCGAGACTCCTTCATCGAAAACCAAACTGTCGCCTATGCAGTGGGCGCCCCGCTGCGGCGGCAGTGGCGGCTATTGAGCCACCCCACGGCGCAGCTCACGCACCGAAGTTGGACCGATGAGACCCTGCTCGGGCGGATGTATAAGCTCAGCCAAGCCGGGCTCTATGCCCTAGCGCTCCTTATCAGCCTGCTGGCGCTCGTGCGAAGTAACCCTGTCTATGCTTTGGCGGGATGGGTGCTGCTGGTGGTGACGGCACAGGCCTTCGGCGCGCTCGAACCGCGCCACGCCGTGCCCGCGTTGCCGCTGCTGATGCTCGCCGCTGCCCTGACGCTGAGCCCGAGGCGCCCGACAGAGGCTGTATCTTCGCGCGATGCAGGCCACGAATGACGATGTGATCGAACCCGGCGAGCCTCCGTTTGATCCCAGCTTGCTCGAGCTGACCGACGAGGCCGGAGCGGACTCATTCGACGAGAGCCCCGAGCCCGATGCCGACGAGCGTGCGCTGCCTGAAGGCGACGACACCAGCGGCAGCGACGAGTTCGAAGACTCGGACGAGATCAAGATCTATGAGCACCACGCAATACAGGTCGATCCGAAGCAAGAGGCGCTGCGCATCGACGTGTTCTTAGCGAACCGCATCGCGAACCTCTCGCGCTCGCGCATCAAGCATGCTGCCGAGGCGGGCTTCGTGCGCGTGAACCAACTGCCGGTCAAGGTCAGCTATAAGGTGCGCCCGCTCGACCTCGTATCGGTGGCCCTACCCTACCCGCCCGCACCCGATCTGCGACCCGAGCCGATTCCGCTCAACATCGTCTATGAGGACGACGAGCTGATGGTGATCAACAAACCGCCAGGCCTCGTCTGCCACCCCGGCGTGGGCAACTATACCGGCACGCTTATCAACGGCCTGCTCTACTACATCAACGAAACAGCGCGCCTGCCAGAAGGCGGTGAGCCCGTGCGCCCCGGCCTAGTGCACCGCATCGACAAAGACACCTCGGGCCTGCTCGTGATCGCCAAGACCGAGCGGGCGTTCACCATGCTGGCACGGCAGTTCTTTGTGCACTCGACCGAGCGGCTCTACCTGGCGCTGGTGTGGGGCAATGTGACCGCCGACACTGGTACGATCACGGGCAACATCATGCGCAACCCCCTCGACCGGAAGCGCTATGTGGTGACCGACAACCCCAACGAAGGCCGCCACGCGGTGACGCACTATCGCGTGCTGCAGCGCTATGGCATCGCCACGCTGGTGGAGTGTAAACTCGAGACGGGGCGCACGCACCAGATTCGTGTGCACTTTAAACACATGGGGCACACGCTGTTTTCCGATCAGTATTACGGCGGCAACCGCATCCTGCGCGGCAAGCCCTCGAACGCCTATCACCGCTTCATCCGCGAGTGCTTTGAGCTGCTGCCACGCCAGGCCCTGCACGCTAAGACACTTGGCTTTGAGCACCCGACGCTTGGCCGAAGGCTCTATTTCAACTCACCTGTGCCCGCCGATTTCAGGGCTGTGATCAAGCGCATGTGCTTGTTCATGCGCCTCGATCCGATGCCCGATATTTTCGACGAGCCCGTCAATCCCCCCTCACCCGCCCGATGAAGCCGCTGCTGGTCGTGCTGATGCTGGTGCTGCCGATGCAGTTGCTCGGGCAGCAGTCGTGGGGCTTTCGCTTCGCGGGCGACTTCAGTCACTTTGGGGCGAGCGAGCTGCCACTCACACCCGGCACCTTCAGCACCGTGAACCTCGGGCCTTACTTCGCCAGCGTTGACCGATGGGGTGGCTATCAGGTGGGGCTCTACTTCCGCTACAAAGACGTGCGCGACGGCTTTAACCTGCCGCTGGTAATGCGCGACTTCGACGCGGGCACCAACAGTTCGCTCGCAGCGCTCGAACTCGACCTGCGTGCGGGGCCACGCTTCGGCTGGTTCTTTCCGCAGATCGGCATCGTGGGTGGCTGGCGGTGGAAGGCCTCTGGACTAGCGGCTGACAACGCCCCCTCGCGACCTAACCGCTTCTACCTCGCCGCGCCCATCGGCATGAAACTGCGTCTGCCCACGGGCTTTGGCGCCACGGGTGTGGGGGTTCATTACCTGATCGGGCTGAGCAATTTTTTGAAGAATCCGGATAACCGCACCGGCTGGTCGGGGGGCTCGCTGCGCACGCTGCAGGTCGAGCTGTTTGTGCAGTTTGATCGCCGCTGAGATGCTGATCGCCGCGCTTGTGCTGATGGGGGTGCCAGCGCTGGCGGTCGTGGGCGCATGGGCGTTCCCGCGCTGGCGGGGGCGGGGCTTTACGCCACCTGAGATTGTCGATCACTTGGCAGGCTCCGACTGGCCCCGGCTCTCGATCCTACTGCCGGTGCACAACGGAGCCGCGTACCTCGACGCGCGCATCGAGAATCTGTTGGCCACCGACTATCCGTCTGAGCAGATCGAACTGCTGGTTGGCTGCGACGGCTGCACCGATGAGACGGCATCGCGTGCCCGAGCGTGGGCCAATCGTGACCCGCGTGTGCGTGTGATCGAGCAAGAGCGTCAGGGCAAAGCGGCCACCCTGAATGCCCTAGCCGCACTGGCCTCGGGCGAATGGCTGATCTTCACCGACGTGGCGGCGCACTTCGAGCGGACAACGCTATCGCAATTGATGCTCGCCACGCGCGCGGATGCGCGTGTGGGCCTGGTGAGTGGTCGCTGGGCGGGCACGCCTGAGTCAGCGTTAGACCTATCCGCATTCGAACGCGTCGAAGCGAGCAACGCTCGCGCGCTCGAGCTGATGCGGGCAGCTGACGCGCGTGCATCGGGGGTGCTCTTTGCCCCGTGGGGGCCGTGCTATGCGCAGCGGCTCAGCGACTTTCGCCCCATCCCCGCCGAGCTGCTGGTGGACGATACCTGGGTCGGTCTGACGCATTACCAGCATGGCGGCCTGGCTTCGTTGGCCTGGCACGCGCAGTTTCAGTGGCGATTCGCTCGGCGCGAGGCAGATCAGCTACAGCGGCGTAGGCGCATCGCCGCTGGCAACCTGCAACTGCTGCTCCGCCTCGGCCACTTGCTGCTCACACCGCGCCGCAGCGGACTGGCGCTGTGGGGACAGCATGGGCTGCGCTGGCTGCTGCCGCTCTGGCTGCTGCTCGGAGTGCAAGGCTATCTACTACTCGCCGTAGCAGCGCCAGCTGCGGCCGTGGTGGTGGCGATGGCGCTCTGTGGGGCGCTGCTGCTCGTGCCGCAGCTGCCCTATCGGCTGCGGCAAGTGTGGGCGCAGCTGCTGGGCTGGTTCGATGTGCTGCGTGGCCGCACGCAGGCGGGGTGGCGGCCGACGGTGCGATGAGCGTGGTATAAAACACGACAGCCTCGGGCTTTTGGCTCGAGGCTGTGCGTGAAAGGCGGCGACCACCTACTCTCCCAGGTGTTATCCCAGTACCATCGGCGCGGAGCGGCTTAACTACCCTGT
>VYMD01000467.1_pt1 | contig 10454 bp, 10 predicted proteins | sample 5115311 | NCBI WGS metagenome assembly VYMD01 (sample SAMN12291779, study PRJNA351875) | freshwater metagenome | isolation source: freshwater lake | place: USA: Michigan, Wintergreen Lake | collected 2013-08-08
GAGGAATAAGTATAACTAGCCGTTTTGACCAACAACCACTCGGCACACCCAATCCGATAAGAATTGGCGATGTTCGTATTGCTAATGATATACAAATCCGCAATCGAGGAACGGAAGCCGTCACAATTACAGGTGCATCCTTGAGCGGCGTTGGTGCGCAAGAATTTACAATTTCAGCACCCGCTTTCCCCATAACATTACAGCCAAACCAATCTACAACATTGACTGTCCGTTATGCTCCGACAGTTGCAGGAGAAAAGTTCGCCACAGTCAGATTCTTGGTTGATTCCGCACAAAGTTCTACTACACAACAGGATATTCTCAATTTTGTCAGTGTTGGAGGACTTCCCCGTTTATTAGTGCTTACTCCGCGTTCCACCAATGAATTTAATGCCACAACAGCACGGCTCAACCATGAATTAGATTTCCGTTTGGTTGCTGTGGGCGGTACCTCCACTCAGACCTATATCTTACGCAACCCCAGCACGACAGCTTCCGTGGCGCTTTCCGGCGTACAGTTTAGCGGACAATTCGGCAATGAATATACCGTTACGGCACCAACGCAGTTTCCGGTAACGATTGCACCAAATGCAACACTGCCACTAGATGTGCGCTTCGCGCCGACAGGTTTAGGGCGGCGTTTAGCACGGATAACGCTCAATTACGATGCAGAGCCTCGCTCGGAAACAGTTATTCTTGTCGGTAACGGCAGTACGAGCAAACGTTTGACTGAAAATCTCCTTTCTCGCCTCATTAACTTCGGACCACTCACAACAAACCAAGTTTCGGTAACAAGCGTCACCATAACCTTTGCCAACACAGGTTCTGAGCCAATTCGCGTCACGTCGGCAACACTGGAAGGCGAACATAGCGGGGAATTCCGCTTTGAAGCACTTGCCACACCCACGCCATTTACGCTACAACCTCAGCAAACATTTGCTGTTCGCCTCCTGTTTGCACCGCGAACACTTGGGTTCAAATTTGCCCGCTTTGTGATTAACAGCGACACTGATCCGATTGCAATTCAACTGCGCGGCACTGGTGCAGCACCAACGCCTTCGGCAGATTTGCAGATAGACCCCGTAAATGCGCGGGTTGGAGAAATTGTCGAAGTGCCGATTTTCTTGCGCAATCGCACCAGTTTCCCGGCAAATACCACCATTTACGCAACGCTTTCCTTCAACAATCTCGTCGCAGAGCCTGTTGATGCGGCATTGCAGGGTGTTTTGGAAGATAATCGCCGAATCATTCCGCTTACACTTTCCTCCGGTGCGGCTGGTGATGCTGTTGTCGGACGAATTCGTTTGCGCGGTAAAGCCGATAATTCCTCGAACACCGTACTTTCGCTTTCAGGTGTAACCTCGCTTGGTGGTGTACTTGTGAGCCGGAGCGGGCTGTTTACCATCAGCGATTTTCCCACTCTCAGCCTTCCTGCGGAATTAACGGCTCGTCCGGGTGAAGCAGTAACGCTGAACGTAACAGCACGAAACCGTCAAAATATCCTACCGGGGCGCGTCTTTAGTGCTTCGGTCAATGTTAACGCTTCGCTCTTGCAACCACAAAACACCCAAAACGCAGGCTCCGTCAGTAACGGACGGCGAATTTTCACCTTCCAAATTCCTGCCGGCAATGCCGATTCGACATGGCAAATTCCACTTCGCGCCACATTAGGCAATGATTCCGTAACAACGATTGCCGGACAAATGACCTCTCCGACAGGCTCTACATCGCTTGTGCAAGGATTATTCCGCCTTACGGGGCTGAATCAAGCCGGTGGTCCGTGGAGATTTTTCTCCGAGCGTCCGGGCTTGGCGATAGTCAAAACTTTGCCTAATCCCGTTTCCAATGCTGCAAGCATTGTTTATGAATTGAGCAATGACGCGGAAGTTTCGATGCTAGTAAACGATGTTAATGGCAGAACATTAGATGAAATCTTGCTTGGCGAACAAAAAGCAGGAACATACACCGCCGAACTGCCCTTGAAAACACTTCGCTCCGGCACGTATTTAGTTACTCTTCGGAGCAGTATTGGCACAGCAACAGCAGTCGTAAGCGTTGTACGGTAATCCCATTCACAGACACTTCACTTTTTTTTCAAATAACCATGAAACATTTTTGTAGTATGCTCTTAGTCTTGGCAACAGCATGGAATCTTGCCCTGAGCCAAGAAGCGCAACAAATGGCAAGCCCTAAATCAGGCGCAATATCGCTTGGCGCATTTGCCGCATACAATCTCAATTTCCACAACGCAAATTTTTTGGAATTACCGGCTGCGCCAATTTTCACTCCCCGCACAGGTGCAAGTTACGAGCCTGCCGCCTTCGCAAGCACCAATAGCGGCTCAGTGGCGCTTGGTGCGCTGGTGATGTGCAATTTGTCCGAAGAAATGGCAATCAGTCTGCGATTAAGCTATGCAGGACATGATGCAGCATTCAGGACGACTGCGACCTATCCGATTGGCAGAGCCGACGGCTCAAGCACCGATGCTAGCAGCGAGTACACCCTCAATGCGACACTTTCCACGTTCAGTGCCGAGCCGCTATTTTCCTATCGCATTGGAGGCGGCTTACAGGCGTATTTAGGTGCGCGAGTGAGTTTGCTGACGGGAAATTCCTTCGACCAGCGTGAAACCTTGATTACACCAAGCGACGGCGGTTTTGATGGCAATCGCAATCGTTCACGCAATGTGCAAACGGGCATGATTCCCCAAGCGCAGACACTCTGGATTTCCGGCGTGGCGGGACTTGGGTATGATATTCCCCTTAGCACCAATCTGATTCTTTCGCCCGAAGCCTTCTACTCGCTAGGTTTGACGCAGGTTGTGCAGAATGTGAATTGGAATGTTCATACGCTGCGCGGTGGAATTTCCCTACGGTATCGGTTGTAATCCAGACCAATTTTGAAGCACAAAAGCCGCTTAGAACAGTTCGTTATAAGCGGCTTATTTTCTAAATTTCATTCATGCTTGAATTCACAATGTTTATTGTCGGCTGGGTCATCTTTTAGCCTGACCGCTAACTCCGAAATATAGGGAAGTTTTGTCGTAGTTATCGTATTGTCGTTGTCGTAGTTTTTGTCTTGTCACTCCTTTCCGATATTCATTTGGTCAAAAGAGAAAATTTTTAATAACGCCTATCTGCTCACGTGAGTAGAGTGTAACCTTGCCGTAGTATTGTTGCATACTTGCAGTTCTTGAAGAGCAATATACTTTGAAACCCCTCAAGCCCATATTTTACCTCGCTTCATGAGCATTTTTCCGCAAACTGCCCTCGCAAAGCAAAAACCCTGAAAGCAAGGTGTAATCTTGGCTTCAGGGCTTTTTTGTGTAAAGGTGTTTTTTCTCTCATAGAGCAACAAACACGGCATAGTTCCGTACACGTTTTTCACAAACTCCTTCACAAATACACAAACCCCCTATACACCATGATACAATCTCTTTTGGGCAAAGCAGTGGCAAATCCACGCTTTATGTTTTTGATTGATGGCTTCGGAACTGTTCTTACCGCATTCCTCTCCGACGTAGTGCTTGTGCGCTTTGAAGAATTGTTCGGAATGCCAAGCAATGTCATGTCAATTCTAGCAATTATTGCGTGAACTTTTGCTGTGTATTCCTTCACCTGCACTGCGCTCAATGTCACACGTTGGCAGCCGCTCATGCGCGTCATTGCTCTTGCCAACACGCTTTTTTGCTGCTTGACGGCGGGTTTGGTCGTGTATTTTTATGCTCAGCTCACAGCACTCGGCGTAGCTTATTTTGTGCAGGAATGGTTTGTGGTGGGCGTTGTGGTGTGGGCAGAATTGGGAGCGGCTGCGCGGGGCTAATGGAATAGCCCCCTCAAAGTAAGGTTATCCCGAAAAAGATTTAGAGAAGGTAAACTCTCCATGTTGTTGCTCCCTTTTTCATCCGTTTTTTCTGCCTCATTTGTCAAAGGTATAATTCACGTTTTTTGAGAACGTATTTTATACCGCTATGAACACTGTAAATAAACACATCCGTTTTGACCGTTATGGTAGTGCCGACGTACTGGCATTGGCAGAAAGTCCTGTCCCAACGCCATCCCAAGGCGAGGTCGTAGTAAAAGTGGAAGCCATCGGTGTCAATTATTCCGATACACTTCGTCGGCGAAACCAGTATTTTCAGCCAACACCATTGCCATATATCTTAGGCTCGGAAGCAGTGGGGAAAATTATTTCTGTTGGTGAGGGCGTAACTGAGCCATATCACATTGGAGCAACCGTTTTAGCCATTCTTCCTTTTGGTGGTGGTTATGCAGAGTATGTTTCAGCAATCGCACAATACTGTGTTCCACTGCCACCAAACATTGATGCAAAAACAGCCACAGCCATTTTTGTGCAAGGCTCTACTGCTCAATTAATGATTTCACAGGTTGCGAGGGACTTAAGAGGCAAAACTGTTCTCATCAATGCAGCTGCAGGCGGTGTAGGTTCTCTCTTGGTTCAGTTGGCAAAATTGAACGGAGCAACAGTCATTGCGGCAAGCAGTTCGGATGACAAACTCACCATTGCAAAAGCAAACGGAGCAGATGCAATCGTTAATTATTCCCAACCAAACTGGAGTGAAAAAGTAAAAGCAGCCAACAACGGACAAGGCGTAGATATTGCCTTTGAAACCGTAGGTGGCGATGTCTATAATGAAACTGTCAAATCATTAGCACAAGGCGGGCATCTTATTGTTTATGGCTGCGCCAGTGGTGTTCAAGGGCAAATTCATCCAGAATATTTTGTTGATGAAAACATCAGCCAATCAGGTTTCAATTTAGCATTCTACATCACCACCAAACCACAGGTTTGGCAAGAAGCATTGGGAACGGTCATTAGACTCATTGCAGAAGGCAAACTAAAAATTGGAACTCCTAAAACATTTGCTTTGCAAGATGCCGCCGAAGCACACCGACAAATTGAAGCACGACAAACAACAGGTAAAGTAGTATTAACCATAGAAAATTATGAACTCGGTTAATTCTGTATTTCTAGGGATTTCGTTAGCATTAACGGTATTACTTTTTGTTTGCTACGTCGTGATAGACAAAGAATCGTTTATTCCCATTGTAGCATTTTTTATCCTCATAACGTTATCAAACGGATTATTATTAAAGCAAAAAAATGAAACTATTATGTAAAAATTCGCTCTACAGTTTTCATCTGTTAGAGAATAACCGCACAACGTTGTTTTTTGACTGGTCAGATAAAACGCAAGGAATGAACTACGAAGATTTCCAAGCAGCCTGCAATAATTTTGCGGGCTTTGCTTGGCAATATCAAGCAAAACATCTGCTGGTTGATACCTGCAATTTTCAGTTTCAATTACCAAACGATTTTCCTGTTTGGCGCGAAGAAGAGCTGAACCCACGGTATTACAGTTTAGGTGTTTTAAAATTTGCTTACATCACCAAGCCTGAATTTATCCAATTTATGAAAAATATTCCGGCAGAAAACGGTAGATTTGAAACACGCTATTTTGCGTCTTATCAAGATGCACTACACTGGTTACAACATTAAAATGAACCAACAAGAAACTCTCAAAAATGCGCTCAGTGGCGACATTAATGCATTTCAAACTCTCTTCGCGGGCTTTCAAAGTCAGTTAAAATCCTATTTGTACCGCCTTTTGGCAAACCGCAACGATGCCGAGGATTTGACACACGACACGTTTATTCAAGCGTTCGACAAACTTTCCACATTCAAAGGGGAATCGTCGCTCAAAACATGGGTGTTTCAAATTGCCACCAATATGGCATACACACACCTTCAGCGACGCAAACGCTGGACGAAGGACGTGTCGGAGCAGGCAAAAATGCTGGTGATGGAGAATGCCGAATTACGCGAAAGTATTACAAGGATTCACACCACTGCAACCGATGCCCGTTACGACATGAAGGAGCATATTGACACGTGTTTTACGTGCATTGCGAAAAACATCCCGATTGAGCAGCAAATCGCGCTGATGCTCAAAGATGTGTATGATTTCTCCGTTGCCGATATTTGCTTGATTTTGGCAAAAACCGAAGGCGTTGTAAAGTATCTGCTTCAAGATGCACGGGCAACAATGACGGAAATTTTTGACAGTCGTTGCGCACTCGTGAACAAAAATGGCGTGTGCAGGCAATGTTCCGAACTGAACGGTTGGTTTAATCCCAAACAAAACCAACAGCAGGCACTCATGGAACTTGACATGGTGAAAGGCTCAAAAAAATTTCATCGTGAGGAACTCTTTGCCATGCGCGTTCAACTCGTCAAGGCAATAGATCCGCTCCGCTCAGAAGGCGCGAATTTACAGGAGATTTTACTGCGCTGTAATCAAATGGCGATGGGAGAGGAGACGTGATTGGATGAACAGTTTTGCTGAAATTTTTGGGTAAACGTATGTCGTATTGCAGGTAGTTTTTTTATCATAATGGAAACACTATGACGGTGCAAACTCACACCAAAGAACCCATCATCGCCACCATTAGCCGCCTTTATACGCCGCTTTCGGAGGATTGCCAACGCGACCTTGCGGCAGTATCGGCGGTGCAAGAATGTTCAAAATCCACATATTTGGTTGAAGAAGGTCAGCATTCCGATAAGCTCTTTTTCATTGCAAGTGGCTCTGCACGGGCATTCTACAAAAAAAAGGGGAAAGACGTTACAAATTGGTTTGCCTTTGAGGGTGATTTTATCAATGCGCTTAATAGTTATTTCCAAAACGTTCCCAGCCCTCATTACATCGAAGTTATGGAGCCAAGTGTGATTTTGGTTATTGGTAAGCGAGATGCAAACGCGCTTTCCGAGAAGCATTTTGATTTTGAAAAATTAGGCAAACGTATTATGCTAAACACCCTCCTTCGATTGGATGAACACGTTGTTGCCATGCAATTCGAGACCGCAAAGCAGCGCTATGCCAATCTTTTGAGGATTCGCCCCGACATCACCAACCGCGTACCGCTCAACTATATCGCATCGTATCTGGGAATTACGATGGAAACACTCAGCCGCATTCGCAATCAAAAATACACTCCCCAAAGTCCAAAAAACAGAGCGTGATTGCGAATTTGATATTTGTCAAGCAACATCATCAAGATTGTAGCGTATTGATGGAGAAATTCAGATTCTCCCATCATTACTCGATATGGTATGTTTACTTCTCTACCTTCTCGCAAGAATACGGCTCGTTATTCGGGTTTGCTGTATTTGCTCATGGCTGGTACGGCCGCCTTCAGTTTGCTGACGATGCAATCTATTATCATCGTCAAAGGCAATGCCTTACAAACCCTTCAAAACCTCGTTGCACAAGAAACAACCGTGCGTTGGGTGATTGTTTCGCATTTGGTAAGCCATAGTATTTTTCTTTTGTTGGCAATGACATTCTATCGCCTTTTTAAGCCCACAAACGACCATTCCATGAGGCTTTTGGTCTTGTTTGTTGCCGTGCAAGTGCCACTGATTTTTATTGGGGAAATGCTCAATTTTACGGCACTTTTGGCAGCAAAGGGCGAATTGCTCACCTCCTTTCCAATGCCCGAAAAGGCTGATATTATCCTGCTTATGGAGCAGATACGCTCAAAATTACTCCTCGTGGCGCAGGTATTCTGGGGATTGTGGCTTATTCCTTTAGGGCAGGCATTCTTCACATCCGGCTTCATGCCTCGTGTTGTGGGCGTGTTATTGGTGATTGGCGGTGTGGCGTATCTTGTGCAAACCTTTGCCTATATTTTGTCGCCAAGTGTGTATTCATCAATTGTTGGCGTTACCAATATGCTGCCTTCGATTGCGGAAATTGGAACGATTCTTTGGCTCGTTATCATGGGAACAACGGATAAAACCTCATCTTCTCACACCTAAATACATAATTACCATGCTTGAAAACTACACTCCTCCGACCAAATTGAAACTCTCGGCTCTCTGGACTTCGACGATGTTTTGCTATGTCTATGGCGACCATTTTTCCCTGTTTTTACCGAATTATATTCAAAAACTTATTGATGGGAAAACGCCCGTCGGCACACTTACTCCGCTTTTGCTGCTCGCATTTGCCGTACTGATGAGCATTCCTTCGGTTATGATCGCACTCTCACTATTCCTGAAGCCCGTACATAGTCGTTGGGCGAATATCGCCTTTGGTGCTATGTTCACACTGATAATGATGGCAGATGGTATAAGCTCCATTACTGTTGAATGGTCAATATTTTATACTTTTTTTGCTGTAGTAGAGATTGCTCTCACCTCAGCAATCGTGAGGGTTGCGTGGAAGTGGCAAACTGTTATTCAGAAGTGAACGATGTCTTTTGTGATTGAACTCAGCCACTCTGAGGGAAAAAATGAAATGTGTTGTTGTTACATTATCGCTTGAAGGCTGACGCAGAGAGAGATACAGGTGATTTGTGATGCTAATGCAGCAGTTTTTTCATCCCCCAAAATCCCATTTTTTTCGCGTCAGCATTGGCGCATGGTGTGGAGTTTTTTGTGGAGATAAAGGCATCCCACGGATACATTTCACTAAACTGCGCATTTTACCTAAGTTTGCAGGGTAAGGATTTTGTTCCACTGAACCAGAAATTTCATGCTTCACGTCTTTAGCACTGGCATAGCTTTTTTTATTGCCCTTTTGCTCCTGTTCAAAAAACACCGTTCAAGGGCAGATACCGTCCTTAGCATATGGATGCTGGTTGGTGGGGTGCATTTGTGGATGTATTATTTCGCCATAACCAAAGGTTTTTCGGAAATGCCGGTGCTTGTGGGCTTGGCGCAGCCTTTACCGCTCATGCACGGTCCATTTCTTTTCTGCTATACAGCCGCGATGACGGAACAATTACCATCTCGAAAGTGGCGTATTTTCTTGTATTGGCTCGTGCCGTTGCTTGTTATGCTCTATGCCGTGCCGTTTCTTTTTCTCACAAAGGCAGACCAAATCGCCATTCTGGGCGGCACATCGCAAGGGTATCTGTTTTTTGCTGAATACAGAATGTTGCGGACGGTGGCGATTTATGCGTCAATGATTGGCTATCCAATGTGGGCATTTTTTCTGGTACAACGCCACAAACGGCGCATTGTCAATGAGTTTTCTTCAACAGACAAAATTACTCTCTCATGGCTTCAATACTTGATTCTTGGGCTAAGTATTGTTGCGGTTTTTGTGGTGATGCGCGATCATACGCTCATTTTTGGTGCTGCCGCCGTGATGATACTGTTTATCGGTTTTTTTGGCGTGCGTCAGGTCGGTATTTTTAACCAGAATCCGGCAAATGCAGAGGTACGGCACTTCCCCTCAAGAGCGCATAATGAAGGGGCTTCCGAAGTAATGTCCGAAGTATTTTCCGCAGACAACAATGGTGAATTACCTTCAGTAAATGCATTAGTGGCAGGAAAAAAAGAGCATTTTGAGCCAAACCAAGCACCGATACAAGCTCTGCCAAAGGTATTACCAATCGTTGCAGAGAAAAAGAAATACGCCAAATCCGGCATTACACCTGAGACGGCAGCCGCATTGCACCAAGACCTCACCAAGCTCATGCAAACCGAAAAATTCTATACCGAAAGCGAACTGAAACTCACAGACCTCGCATCACGCCTTGATATTCACCCAAATTACCTTTCGCAAGTTATCAATGAACGAGAGGGGAAAAACTTTTACGATTACGTGAATGAACTGCGCGTGGAAGAATTTAAGCGGCGCGTGGCTCTTCCCGAAACCCGCAATTTGACCTTGCTCGCGGTGGCGTTTGAGTGCGGATTCAATTCTAAATCGTCGTTTAATCGGTATTTCAAAAAAGTTACTAATACGTCTCCATCGGATTATCTCCATCAACTGAAAAGTAGCCAGAGTTTGTAGAAGTCCCTCCTTGCAAGGAAACCCGTTTATTGGGCGTTCCACATCAACAATTTCAACGTCGTAGCGGTGCATCTTCAAATAGCAGGTTCACCTTACAGGGAAGGGCGAAGCGAGATTCGTAATGTCCTACATTTGCGATGAAATTATTTTTTCATCATTTGTCGGAATATTATGAACTTCCTCAAAAGAAAAACTTTCCTAATCGCGCTATCAATACCCTCGCGCACATTTCTCGCACTTGCCGTAATAGCGTTGTGCGTATTAACTGCCTGTTCTACACTCGACCCACACGTCGCAGGAAATCTTGCTGCCAAAACGGTTGATCAAGATGCTTCGCTGCCGTCCATCAAGGTAAACGGGACGCACCTTCACGCAGAAACCTTCGGCAACCCCGCTCATCCTCTTCTTCTCATGCTGCATGGCGGTCCGGGCGGCGATTATCGCAGCATTATGAACGCGAAAGCACTTGCTGAGGACGGCTTCTTTGTGGTTTTCTACGACCAGCGCGGGTGCGGCTTATCCAAGCGTTATCCTCGCAAATCCATTGGTTTAGCCGAAATGCTGGGCGACGTGAAAGGCGTTATCAATTTCTACCGAACATCGCCTACGCAAAAAGTGATTTTAC
>VYMD01001115.1_pt1 | contig 10441 bp, 10 predicted proteins | sample 5115311 | NCBI WGS metagenome assembly VYMD01 (sample SAMN12291779, study PRJNA351875) | freshwater metagenome | isolation source: freshwater lake | place: USA: Michigan, Wintergreen Lake | collected 2013-08-08
GGTGAATGGTCAGGTGGTGCGTACGATCTCACAACATTGTATATAAGCCATAGCGCTGAGGGATTGTTAATTTTTTATTTTTGTCTCAGCGCTACGGCTTATATACTTTCGTTACCGCCAATGCCCATCGTTCCGCAGACAGTGGACGGATTAAATAGTAAGGATTTGCACCCGTAGACAATAAAGAATTAACGAATTAGACTTTCTAACGAAAATTCGACTACTGATAGAAAACTAACGAGTGATTTCCAACTAACAACTTTAAAGGTTGATAAAAAGGTTACAACATGCAGACAACTCCGCGAAAAAATTAAAATGAGAAAGACAATTTTCGTGCTTCTCTTAACGCTACTATCGAGTTACTGTTATTGTCAGTTTCTAATGACAATTGAAAACAATTCCGACTACAAGAGAAAGAAATATTTACTAATCACTTTCTCAGCTAATGAACAGAAAGAAAGCCAGATTCATAATTTTGATGTTTTCAACTCTAATATATTTAACTACATTTTTTGCTGTAATTACGGCACGTTGTCTTTTCCAAAGACTGACTCAATAGAAACAGTTGACTCCATCAAATTAAGTGCTTCGAAAGAAGAGCAGGTTAGAAATTTTTATGAAAATCATTACAATATCGTTCAAACTCTAAACAATGATAAGGGACGAAATTTACTAAAACTTGAAAGACGTTATAAAAACGAACTGTTAAAAATATCAGTCGGCTCATTACAAAATCCCTCGTTCTGTAAATGCAAGGAAATTGAAGATGAGACTTTTACATACACGCTACGTTCAAATGTTACATTTAAACCATTGACTAAAGACGAGAAGTCTTTTTTTAGACGGAAGGTACTCTCCCTGATAAAAAGTGCCCCCATTGCTAATCCAATCTTATGGAATTAGACGAAAGACAAAATTATCGACATGTTCCTGACGGGGCGAAGCGCACTGGCGGTAACACTGTATTTGCGTCAAGCGGGGTTGACGGGTAATCCAACATTTTCGTATCTTTATTCCGTTCGGTGTCGGGGACAGGACGCGGCTTCGGAAGCCCCGCTCGAACGCAAATACTCACGTTGGTGGCAATTTTGTAAGACAATGAGGACATCGAAACTAATATTTGCCTTTGTTCTACTCCATGTACAATTATTTGGACAGGTTGACAAGACAACGGTTGACAGTTTAATAATTACAAAGACCGACAAAAACTTCTTAAACTATTTGACTTTTAGACAAAAGATAAATCAAACGGTTTGGGACGAAAATAAAATATCCAAGAACTCAGACAAAATTGAAATAAAGCAGAAAGACATTGAAGTTGACGTTGAGACATTTAGTTACGACCTTAAAACGAAAACTGGTGAAAGTTTCTATTACCGAATGGGCGGACTAACCTCGAGTAGTATTGACATTAACTTTGACCGAAATAGAGAAATGATAAATCCACCTCCCTTTTCCGACCTATATAAACTCAGAGCACTTTACGACCTTAAAACTATTGACAAAATGCAAGCAATAGAAACAGCGACTCCTTACTTGACAAACAAGAAAGTGAAAGCAAATGAATGTCTATTGATTTACGACCTCGACAAGGCCCTAATTTATTGGGAGGTTAAATCAAAGAAAGGGAACAAGAACACAATTGAAAAAAGTGTGCTTATCAACGCACAGACTAACGAATATATAAGGACAAATGAATTTAAGTACCAAAGAAGATTGTTGTAGCAAAACTGCCAACAACAATGTATTTGCGTCAAGCGGGGTTGACGCGTAATCCAACGTTTTCGTATCTTTAATGCGTTCGGTGTCGGGGACACCACGCGGCTTCGGAAGCCCCGCTCGAACGCAAATTTCACTGCTTCGGGACAGAAAGCCCAAGAGTATTTGAAAAACGGAATTACGAAACATACCCAACAAGACTTTAAAGGCGCAATCAAAGACTATTCAAAGGCAATCAATTCGGACAAGGGGCTAAAAGACGCATATTTTAATAGAGGGACGTGTGAACTTGCACTCAAGAACTTTAAAGCAGCAATAGTGGACTTTAGTAAAACGATTGAACTTGATCCAAAATATATAAAGGCATATTACGGTAGGGCGTCTGTTTATGCTAGTCAAGAACAATATTTAGAGACATTACCGGACTTAGATAAGACCATTGCCTTAGATCCATCATTTCCAGATGCATTGACTCTTCGTGGACAAATTAGAGCTCAGACAGGAAACAAAAAGGGTGCTTGTGAGGATTTTACAAAAGCTAAAGAAAACGGAGATAAGCAAGCTGATCAGTATTTAAGACAATTTTGTGGGAACGAACCACAAAATGGAGAATCGCTTATGTTAGACTGGCCAGAGAGTGAAAACTGGAAAATTGGTGACGACCAAGAAAACACACAGACTCATGTCCTTGACTTAATTCATTCAAACGAGACAATTAACAACTGGACAGAGTTGGGCAACATGACCTCTATAAAGGGGGTAAAAAACGTACCTATGGACAAGGCGATGAACTTAATGTTTGACCAAGCAAAAATAAATTCACCTAAAGCTAAATTGACCTTTATTGAGAAGAATGAAAGCGTTGAATATCCATGGATAATTTTTACAATTGAATCACCTAACTTCAAAAATGACAAAACACCAGAGTCGCAACTTTGGTATATAGTACAAGGCAAGACGTCATTGTACACTAACTTTAGGGCAATAAAAAAAGAAACAATTCCACCCGACTTAAAAGATAAGTGGATTAAATTCTTCAAGACTGGCGAAATAGTTAACAAATGAAAGTAGGTGGATGTGCTGCTGCTAACAATGTATTTGCGTCAAGCGGGGTTGACGCGTAATCCAACGTTTTCGTATCTTTAGTGCGTTCGGTGTCGGGGACAAGGCGTAGCTTCGGAAGCCCCGCTCGAACGCAAATACTCACGTTGGTGGCAATGTGGCCGGACAATGACGGCTTCGAACGGTGGAATTTGAAACACTAAAATATTTGGACAAATTTAGACCATCAAAAGGCCGACCCTTCGCATTTTTGAAAGCGGCACATTTGCAAGCCACACATGCCACGCGCACCTAAGCTTGCAAAAGAGCCGGAGGGACAGACTAAATTATTAAGATACATGACGTGAGCAGCAAGGACATTTTTTGCAATAATTTTTACTTTAACCCTAACCTACAGTTTTTCGCAAAGTAAAGCAGCGTACGAATCAGCTTTCATTGAGATTCATAAAATGTTGAAAGAGGAGTCTCCGCTTGACTTTAGGAGAGCGGAGATTCTGACAGAGAATACATATTGTTCCAACAAACTCGACTATAAAGAATTTTGGCAGCGAATTGACAACATTGAAGTAAAACTGAATCAATTCATGCGTGACAAAGGAGTAATTAACCATGTAATGTGAAAGCAGTTTGCCATTTTCAACTACATGATGGAACCATCAAAGTATAACGACAACACTTGGATGAATTATGACTTTGAAGATTTAATGGGGCAAAAGGACAGGTCTAAAATGTTTGTTACTAAGCTGCTGGATACCAACACAGGTAATTGCCATTCGTTGCCATTTATATTCAAAATTCTTTCTAACGAAATGAAAATCTCATCTTGCATTGGCGCCAAATCATGTTTACACAAAACACAAGGACGACAAAAGGCTCTGGACCCAATATTGAATTCAGAAACAAATCATTGCCAAGAGACAGTTGGTTAATTTCAAGCATGTCTATTGCAACTGAAGCAATAAAAAAGGAGACTTACATGGAACCCTTGACACTAAAAGAATCAGTCGCTTTTACCCTTCATTATTTGGCCTTAATTCTGGATTAGATAAGAAAACTCAATGCTGTTTCTTTAACTCCGTAACTAGGTTATTTAGTCTATGGTTTTCTTCTTTTAAAAGATTAATTTGATTTTGAAAATCAATCAAGTAAAGAGTCAATTCTTCGATTTTTTGAAGTAATCTCATATCCATTTTTCCAAGATCTATTCCCTTTTCTTCCATCTCTTTTGCTGGTTCTATACCGGGTAAATGCTTATTTGTTGTTATAAACTTTTTTAATTCATCTAATGTCATCAAGTCATAACTTTTCTCAAATACGAAATCAGGTCCTATTCCAGCACTTAAAGAAACTTTAACTTCTTGCGCGTAAATACGACCAGCCACGGTTAACTTTGCCTCTTGGCTTAAGTAACTTGTCCCGATGCCTACGCTACCGTTGTTAACAATAAAGTTGCCTCCTGCTTTGAATTGATAGTTTATGGTATTGTCTTGCCTGATTTGCAGGCCATCACTCTCTGTTACAAAGTTATAAACTATGTTAGGGGAGTATCGCAAGTCTCTTAATGTAAGCAGAGATTCAGAGCTACCGCTTACTTTGTCAATATGTAGCTTACCCATAGGTGAGAAATCACCCCCTGTCTTGAACTGGTAATTCAACACATTATCCTGCCGAATTTGTAATCCGTCACTTTGAGTTAAGAAATTATATACTTGATGGGGCGAATATCTGACGTCCTGGAAGGTCAACAGGGCATTTCTCGGGACAGTGGTTTGAATGAGTAATCTTCCTGCATGTATTTCTACATCTCCATTTACAGACAAGTTATTTGTCTGTGCCACTGACTTAGGGAGATAAATTACTACGATTACGGACATTAAAATAAGTATGTGTTTCATAAGAATTAAAATTTTAAATCAAAAATTCTATCGTATAAGTATGGTTCTTAAGATGTTTTTCGAGTCCTTGGAACTAAATTGAAATAAATAGACTCCACTTGGGAGATCTTGCGAGTTAAAAATTGTTTCATAAGAGCCTTTGCTTTGATAGCTGCTAATAATATCTGATACTTTCTGTCCATACAAGCTGATTAATGAGATGTTAATATTGGAGTCTTCTAACAGTTGGTAGGCTATCTTTACTTTATCAGAAAAAGGATTGGGATAAACATCAAATGTATTCTCTCGAAATTCTTTCTGCCTCCCTAGATCAGGCGCTTCTTCCGTAAAACTACTCATTCTTCCCCCAGAATTTGAATTTGGCTCAAGCAGAACAGGTTCACTTGTAATACTGATTGAAGGATTGGACAAATTAGAAGAGCTGGCGTCAAGCCTTTTGATCCTAGTTGTGCCCCACCCGGAGGGCACTGTAATTGAAGCTGAGCCTGTTGTAACCCACACTATCCATGCAGTTTCACCAGTTTGTTTTTCAAGTACTATTTTCCACAAATTTCCATTTACATATCTGGATTTCATTTTTGTGCCAACCAACCAATCTTTAGTTACTTTATAGGCAATACCTGTTGGTGTCACTGTAGTTGATGACCAATCCACAGACCCAACGTCTTCAATACAAAGCCGTGGGGATGTACGTTCTGTTTCAGGTTGCTGTTGATTCTCCCACATATACCAGGAAAAATTTTGGATACCTTGTGCCCATTGAACAATGTAGTCACGTGCCACGGCTGCTTTTTCTGTAGGGTAGGTAAGTGATCCCTTTTGAAATCCATTAGCACCTTCAGTATTCCACAATGGTTTGTTGCTTTCAGAGATATGGCTGAATAGAAGTGATTTTATACCCTCTATCTCAGGAACATTGTTTTCAATCATTCCTGTGGGGTAAATATGACATGAATAAATGTCTACGTACTGACCTCCTCCTTTTTCTATAAATTCTTCCAACCAAGGCAAGCCCAATTGAGTAATATTCGGTGACAAAATTTTAATCTCTGGATCTATCGCTTTAAGTACTTGTCTTGCAGCCTGTGTTAGTATAATCATTTGATCTATACTGCCTCTCCAAAATCCAGAAATATCCGTTTCATTCCAAATCTCATAGAATTTAATGCGTCCAATATATCGTTCGCCAACGGTTCTCACGTACTCTTTCCACTCTTCGATATTAGCAGGAGGAGAAGACGAACCTTTGCCATAAATCCCGTCAACACCAGGATGTTGGGCAGCCCAACGAGGCGTCATTCCTAGCGTATAAAGTATTTGAACGGTTGGGTTTCCTCTTTGGGCTACGGAAACGGTGGTATCCATTTTTGTGAAGAACCAATTATCATCAGAAGGTTCAATGTCTAACCATCGGGTCTCAGAGTCCCAAAGACGCATAAGGCCAAAACCAATTTCTGGCCGGTCATTTACTCTGGTTTCATTGATTTTATTCATGTGAAGCCCAAAGAGCGATTGAGGTATCACTACATTTGAACTAACTACCGGTCGGTTAAGCACCGTGCTAGTAATTTCAGCAATTTGAGCATTGTCGATGTGCAATGTCCCTGTAGTAATAAAATTTATTTCAAGATAGCCATTCACATCTTTTATGAATCCTCCCTCTATAGTTACTTCACTCCAAGAAGAATTTACTGTTACTCGTTTGACAGCCACTGCATTATAATAGTCGGCACCAGCACCATTTCGAAACAAAAATTCAACAGTTATAGGGCTTGGAGCTCTTAACCATATGCTTCCTTTGTAGGTACGCCCCTGCAGAAAGGGAAATTTATGTCGTAACTTAAAATAGCCTCCCTCAATAAATCCGCAGAAATCTCCTGAAGACTGAAAACCATCTCTCAACCAAAGGGTATTGCTTGCTTTAGCATTTCCAGAAATGACTTCACTTTTAATTCTTTCAGGCTCACCTATTCGATTGACTTTCAATTGTAAAGCTTGGCCAGCATTGCTGATGCCAGAGTTAATAAATTGAATGGCTTCGTAGTCAGTATCATCTTCACTTATACACCACCCTACCATTTGATTTTCGAACCCTCCATTACAAAATGGATCTGTTAGGCTACAGTTACTATTAGGATCATCACAATTTTGTGCTCTCACCTTAAACGGAATGCTAGTAAAATAAAGAAATAAAACTATATATATATATTTCATATTAATTCTTAACCAGAATAAATGGTGTGGTTTGCGTATAAAATCTTGGAGCGTTAATTTATAAAAAATATATCAATTTACAAATCAAACAAAATCTTCAGACGGGAGACACCCTTGTCGTTAGTGTAAAAGGGTTTATTGTTTGTAACGATGTTTCGGTTTACAATGACAGTCTAAGAATTGTCTTGAATGACTACCCATAGGGAATCGCCCACACTTTGCCTGGCCGCACATACAGCCCACGACCAAAGCCAGTCAATGAGTGTGCTCAATGCAGTGTAAGTGGACAGATTGAAAAATGCCCCACCGCACCTCTACTAATAAAGATTGGTGTAAATTAACGAGTGACGAAAGACACGGCTACGAATGAAGTGAGGAGAAGGCCACACAGCCGCCAACAAAATGCTTCTGCAATAGCGCGGTGACGTGTAACCTATAAGTGCTATCTTCGTTCCACGTTTGGTGTCGGGGACAGGACGCGGCTTCGGAAGCGCGCTACTGCAGAAGCACAAACGTTGTAAGCAAGGCGGTCGGACGACAAGAGTAAAAACTAAAAGATATGAAAGGAATTTTTCTACTAATAGTTAGCGCGGGACTCATTTTTTGTTCAACAGACAAGAAACCAGACTGTAAAAGCGTAAAACTTGGCACATTCGAGAATAAGACAAGAGAGACTTGGATAACCAAGACAAAGGATAGACAAATTGAGAAAGACAAAGTTGGAGATGCTTGGTATAATGAATGGGCATTAGCCTATATCAATGACTGTGAATACTATATGGTTCTTGAAATAGACAAATCAAAGGACAACAAGATATTTGCAATAGGAGATACTATTAAAATCACTATCCGTGAAATACTTAGTGATAAATACTTATGGACCGCTGAATACAAAGGAAGAAAGTTTGATGGACATAATTATATAACAAACAAATGAGACCGCAGCAGGACGACTTCGTCAAGACCTTAATTTAAACGGCAGACGTGGACTGAAGTGACTATTCTGACTCGACTAACGACAAAGACTCTATTATATCTAACGGTCTGACAAAACCGCCCAGCTTACAACAATGTATTTGCGTCAAGCGGGGTTGACGCGTAATCCAATGTTTTCGTATCTTTATTGCGTTCGGTGCTGGGGACAGGACGCGGCTTCGAAAGCCCCGCTCGAACGCAAATACTCACGTTGTGGCCAATTGCCGGACAAAAACGTAACATATGAGTAAGACGACATTTTGGGACATTATTGAAAGGACTTTAGAGAAAGTTGGGACACCTTTATCTGCAAAAGAGATTTGGGAGAAAGCTAACGAACTCGGGACAATTGGTGACTTTACGACAACGGGAAAAACTCCCTGGGCGACAATTGCTGCGTATTGTTATACTGCAATTAACAGTAGCGGTGACAAATCAATGATAATTCAGACGAGTGAAAGACCAGCACAGTTTTTTCTCAGACGACTTTCAAAAAATATCAACCTTGACGAGATAACCGAAAAGAAGGAAGAACAAAAAATAAAAGAGGAAAAGAAGATTGAGAAGAAATTTCACGAGAGAGACCTTCATACAATTTTAGTTGCGTTTGCAAATACCGACACTCATTTCAAAGCATATTTGAAGACAATATTTCATGAGAATTCAAAAAAGGGAGTTAAGGGACTAAATGAATGGTTACACCCAGACTTAGTTGGAGTTTATTTTCCATTCAGAGACTACAGAAAGGAGACGCTAGAGATTCAGCAACATCTTTCGATAAGTTCAATACGACTATTTTCCTTTGAAGTCAAAATTAACTTGACATTTACCAACCTTCGAGAATATTACTTTCAAGCTGTTTCAAATTCAAGTTGGGCTAACGAGGGCTATTTGGTGACACTCCGACTTGACGAAGACCCGACATTAAAGGACGAGATAAGAAGATTAAATAATGCGTTTGGTGTCGGTGTAATAAAACTAAACCCTGACAACGTTTACGAGAGTGAAATTCTCTTTCCATCACGGTACAATCAAGAAATTGACTGGGACACGGTGAACAGATTATCGGCTGAGAATTCAGACTTCAGTAGTTTTCTAAACGAGTTGACTGAGGACATAACACTGAAAAAAGTAAAGAGTAGGTACGACACAATTTTAAGCCCAGACGAGATTGAAAAATACATCAAGGACAAAGGAATAGAGGACTAGGCAACTGGCCACAACACAATGTTTCTGCTATGGTGCGGTGACGTGTTGCCCAAAGTTTATACATTCGTTCCACGTTTGGTTTCGGGGACAGGACGCGGCTTCGGAAGCGCACCACAGCAGAAACACACACGTTGTGTGGCATGCACGCGTACACCATAAACATTTCAGCAAATGGACAAATTTGGAATGCTTGGTCTGACAGAAGGACTAACTAGCCAACTGGCTACAATGGCAAGACTTCAGAAAAATCACTTTGGTGCAATTGACACATTGTCGAGTTTTGCAAAAAACCTCAGTGGACTAGATAATTTTACACGTTCATACACTGGATTAGGTCCATTTGACTCAATGATGAAACAGATGGCGAACCATCAAAAGATGAAGGGTCAAACAGCCTGGATTAATAATCCCCTGAGTTCCATTGCAGACCGATTAAAAGTAATCACTCAGCCACAAATAGCTCTGTTCGACAAGCTAAACACATTCGGGAGAGCCTTTTCTTCTTATGACAAAATTCGTCAAATAAATGGTTTACAGTTTGCACTAGGAGGAATATCCGCACAAATCACACGTGACAGCATTCTGAACAAAAAATGGAATCTCCTTGAAAACTTTGAAGAGATTACTGAAGAAGTATCAGCGATAAACGACAGAGTGATTGAGCAACAACAAATCACTAAACAAGATATTGACGAGTTAAAGAATATAATAAGAGGAATAGATTTAAAGCTTGAGAACAGAGATAAAAACTTTCTTTCAAAAGTTGTTATCTGGATTACGATTCTAAGTTTTATTTGGGACGCGTTTTCATTTGCAGAACGATTTATAAAAGAAGACGACCATGTGACTAAAATGGAATTTGAAGAATTTAAATGCGACTTATTAAACGAAATAAAAAAGAATAACGAAAACGAAAAAGATGTAAGACGTGTCGGTCGACAATGCAACTTGAGAGCGAAGCCGAATACAAAAAGTTGGGTATTAAAAGTTCTGACTGTAGATACAGAAGTTATTGTTCTTTCGACAAATAATAAATGGGTTCAAGTCAGTATGATTGACACCGATAATACAGTTATTTATGGCTGGGTTTATAAGAAATATTTGGAGAAGTAGTGCACGCCACACAACAATGTATTTGCGTCAAGCGGGGTTGACGCGTAACCCAACGTTTTCGTATCTTTAATGCGTTCGGTGTCGGGGACACCACGCGGCTTCGGAAGCCCCGCTCGAACGCAAATACTCGCGTTGGCAGCAATGCCGTTCGAGAAAACTGAAATTTAAAATAAAATAGGAGAACAGAATTTATACATTAAAAAAGACAAAATCACTATGACATTTTACCGACTAATTTTCACTGGACTATTTGT
>VYMD01000740.1_pt1 | contig 10391 bp, 4 predicted proteins | sample 5115311 | NCBI WGS metagenome assembly VYMD01 (sample SAMN12291779, study PRJNA351875) | freshwater metagenome | isolation source: freshwater lake | place: USA: Michigan, Wintergreen Lake | collected 2013-08-08
CAGCGCACCGCGCAAATTCAGGAGTTCCGTAGGGCTGTATTTCACGTGAACGCTTGGCAAAACGAAGGTGTAGTTAGCTGCTTCGTCGCGGCGCGAGGTACTAAGCCACCTGTCGCCCGTTGCGCGAACTTGATTCGCAGCATTTGCCAACTGCGTATGCTCCACACGCACACCACCCAAAAACATCCATTTATCCACCAAAAGCCGCGTCATTGCGTAGCCGGAAAGCACCGTTTCATTTGCATCCCAGAAATACGGGTCGGAAATGCGACGCATACCGTTGGAATCAGGCAGGAAGCGGTCGCGGTTGTTGCGATTTGCCTCAAAATACTCCCGCATACGAATATGATCAACCGTCGGACCAATGCGGAGTTGGCGATTGTAAAAGCGAATATCTTCGTAGTTATCACGGAACCGAGCAAAAAATTCATTTTCGTCAGGTGCGCCAACGAAGTTGTAATCAATGTTCATGCGGTTGCGAGCGTTATTCAAAGAACGAGCTTTGATTCCTGTTTTGAAAACACCGTAATAATCACCAATCTGGTAGTTCAAGGTTGCGTTAATTCTTGCGACAACGTTGCGCCCTGCATTGCGAATGTTATCATCGGCATAGCTTTGGAAATCGTTGTAGGTAAGAGGGTTGTAGATGTCGCGTACCGTTGCAACGGCTTTCGGTAAATCGGTGTACAAGCCTTGAATTTCCATGTCAATATCGCGGGCATTGAAGTTAATGCGAGGAAATATGCGCTCTGCACGGTTCACCGTTACGAATGCCCCATAATCAATGAGCCAAGCACCGGTTCGGGATTCACCTGTGAGCGAGATATTGAGGTTGTCGCGTTGAATAATGCGATTCGAGGTTTGAATTTGCATCCGCCCCAAGCGAGAAAATTCGGGCGTTACAAAGGTTCCGCTATTCGGTCGAAAGCGTAGAACTCGGCGTACATCCTCGTCGTTGATGTTGCTGTACTGCACATCAAAAATGAGGTTTGAGGTATTGTTAAATTTGTAATCCAGCGTGATACCCGCACCAACACGGCGACGCTGCGTTGTTTGGTCACGGTAACGGTAATCATTCATCACAAAAACACTGTCGCCGCTGCGATGTGGTTGAAATTTTGGGTCGGCAATAACGCTCGGCGCAAAGCGGCGAAAGCCCCAATCGGTAACTTCGATGCGGTCTTCACCGATATTTGCGGAATAAAACGTAAAGTCCGTGCGCACACCCAAACGCCCGTCTTCAACCTCATTATCCTCAAAAAAGCGTTGATTCCAGCCAAATTTGCCAATACCCGTAAATCCGCCAATGAGGTTGTTGTAACCACCGCCCAACTCCGCTTTAATTTTGGGTTTTAAGCTCTTCGCCATCGGTGTCCGCAAATTCACTGAACCGCCGATAGCATCGCCGTCTTGGTCGGGTGTGAGTGCTTTGGTAATTTCCATCGAAGCAAGCAAATCCACCGGAATAAGGTCGAGCGACGCACCGCGACTGCCTTGCTCTTCCGTGCTGACAAGCTGTTCACCATTCATATTCACCGTCGTAAAAGCAAAGGGCGTTCCGCGTAGCTGCACACGATTACCTTCGCCGCGATTTCGCTCAATTTGTACGCCCGGAACACGCTGCAACGCCTCGCCGATATTCAAATCGGGAAAACGGCTGATGAGGTCTGCCGAAACGATATTTTTGATATTGTCCGCCGTGCGCTGCTGATTGAGCGCCTTTTGCTGCCCTTCCAAGTTTGCCGACACGACAACTTCATCGGTCAGAACAGCCATCGGTTTCATGGTGAAATTTTTTATCGTGAGTTCACCCACTTTCACTGTCAGCGTTAGTTCTGCTTTCTCAAACCCCAGATAGGAAGCCGTTAGCGTAGCCTCCCCGACAGCAACGTTACGGATGTAATACTCGCCTTTGGTGTTGGAGACAGCACCGTTATTTGTTCCTTTTACCACAATACTCACGCCTGCAAGCGGGTCGCCGGAGAGTTTATCGGTGATTTTTCCTTTGATTTCGCCGGAAGCCCAAAGCAGATTTGAACAAGCAAATACACTGATGATTGTTACCAAAAACACGTATTTATGCGCTACGTGTTTATGTGCTAGAAATGTGCTGCGCAGAGCGAAACGGAGGTAAGAGAGATTCATGGTACACACAAAAAATTGAGATGAATCGAATGAGATGATTCTGTTTGAAGAAAATACTAAAACGTTTTAGTATTTAGTGTAAAAAAAATTTCGGTGCAATGCGAAATTTTTCTGGTGAGCAATTATAAAGGAAGACTGCTTGAGATGTTTATCAATCAAGAAATCTGAACACACGTATAAACGATTTGAAAGCGAAAAATTTTATCTCAATGAAGAAAAGATACTACGATTTGAGATAAATTTTCTTTACTTTTGTAAAACGTTTTAGCAAAAGTACAACACGAAGTTTTTTTACGCAAATTTTTTTTCGCTTATTGCGAAAATATTTATCAAAATGTTTTGAGGAAACCGCTATGCCCACAACTAAAACCACGATTAAAGACGTAGCAAAGCAAAGTGGCGTTTCCATTTCAACGGTTTCTGCGGTTTTGAACGCCACAGGCTGGGTGCCGGACGAAACGAAAGACCGCGTAGAACGTGCTATAGATGCGCTAGGCTACCGCCCGAACCGCATTGCACAAAGTCTGAAAAAACGCCGCTCCAATGCTTACGGAATCATCGTTTCCGATTTGCTGAATCCCTATTTCACCGAGATAGTAAGCGCATTACAACTGCGATTGCTGGAAGGCGGAAAGTATTCGTTTATTTTTAATTCCGACCGAAGAAGTGATTTAGCCGACAAAAGTTTTGAATTTATTTTAGACCGCCAGCTTGACGGAATCGTGCTGATAAGCGATTCGGTCAGTGAAAAAACTGTCCGCAAATACAGCAAAAAATATCCCGATGTGCCAATAGTTGCTATTGAGCGCGATTACGATTTGGACAGTATTTATACCCTGCTCGTAGATTCAGAAAAAGCAGCTTTTGAAGCAACAACGTTCCTCATCAATCTTGGGTACAAGCGTATTGCAATGATTACCGGTCCTTCTTCCGGCGTGGGCAGCAGCACCTACGGGCGTTTGCAGCGTACCGAAGGCTACAAACGCGCCTTGCGATTAGCAAAATTGCCCGTGAATGACGATATTATTTTGGAAGGCAATTTCCGCATGGAATCAGGCGAACAGGCAATGCACAAACTCCTTTGCTTGCCTAAGCGTCCCGATGCGGTGTTTGCAGCAAACGACCTTATGGCTCTCGGTGCAATGAAGGCGTTGAAGCAAGTAAATTTGCATATTCCTGGTGATATTGCCCTTATGGGATACGATGATATTGCCTTAGCATCAATGGTTTCACCTGCCTTGACAACGCTTGCTATGCCGAAAAAATCTCTTGGCGAAAAAGCAGCAGAAATTCTCCTGCAATTAGCCGAAGAAGAACCGGAAAATAATGACATTGAGCGCGTGCAATTTTTCAGTGCTATGCTTGTACCGCGTGATTCGGTCTGAGTTTTCCGTATCATTTGAGAGAAAATTTTACCATGCCTACCATCAATTACAATGCTATAATCGAAGCTATTCTTACGGCTTCAGACCCGCAAACTGCTGTTCATCGCTTTGTGAAGCGAGAAGGAATGGTGCTGTCGTGTAACGGAAAAACGTACAATTTGGAAGAATACGAACGAATTGTCGTGGTGGGGGCAGGAAAAGCAAGCGGTAATATGGCACTAGCAATCGAGGAAATCCTTGGAGACCGCATAGAAACGGGCTTAGTGATTGTAAAAGACGGCTACACCGCACGCACAAAGCGCGTTCGCATTGCCGAAGCAGCGCACCCCGTTCCCGATGAACGCTCACCGAGATTAGTTGCTGAAATGGCGCAAATACTGGGTTCTATGACAAAGCGTGATTTGGTGATATGCCTCATTTCCGGTGGCGGCTCCGCGCTGATGACTGCTCCCATCACAGACAGAATCACCTTGGAGGAATATAAAAATCTGACCAATCATTTGCTTCGATGCGGTGCGGCAATCACAGAAATCAATACTGTGCGAAAACATCTTCTGCGGCTTTCCGGCGGAAGGCTTGCCGCGCTTGCTGCTCCGGCGGAAGTGTTGTGTTTGATTGTGTCGGATATTGTCGGCTCGCCTCTTTCGATGATAGCTTCGGGTCCGACTGCGCCCGATGAAACTTCACCGCACGATGCACGTGCAATTCTTGAACGGTACAAGTTACAATCAATCATTGCACCGTCAATTTTGGAAACATTATCTTCCGTCATTAGTGAAACACCCATGCCGTTACATCGAACTTTTTCGAGGGTTCACAATGTGATTATCGCCGATAATAGTTTAGCGGCTGAAGCAGCACAAAAAGCGGCATCAGAACAAGGCTTTCAAACATTTATTCAATCCACAACGCTGGAGGGTGAAGCCCGCGAATTTGGTAAACAATGCGGTGCTATTGCGCGTAGTGTGATAGCCGGTGCTACACCTCATTCACCTAAAGTATGCTTAATATGGAGCGGTGAAACCACCGTAACGGTCAGTGGTTCAGGCAAGGGTGGACGTAATCAGGAATTAGCACTTGCAGCAGCAATCGAATTACATAACTTGCGCGGCACATCGTTACTGGTGCTGGCAACAGACGGTACAGATGGTCCCACAGATGCAGCAGGAGCTATCGTACACTCAAAAACGATTGAAGAAGGGCGGAAATATGGCTTTGATGCGACGATGTTTCTTGAAAGAAACGATTCCTACTCATTTTTTGATAGTACCCAATCTCTCCTCAAAATAGGTCCTACCAACACCAATGTCAATGATGTTGCCATGCTGTTTGTCGAATACTCTTCGACTGATGCTGGTACACACTAATTTTCAGATAGGTATTTTGGGGTTTCATTGTTATTTACCCCACGGTCAGAAATATGACAGTATTATGTTTATAGTATTGTTGTTATTGCATAATTGAGTTTAACAAAAACATCTCATTATGTAATAACGGCAATACAATATTCTCAATCCCGTAACCTTAATTTGTCTTAATGCCGGTTTATATGCTGTTTTACATTGAGAAGCTCAGCTTCAACGGTCGTCGTTAGTGCTGAACCTCGGATATACAATCCTATAGCGTGGTTAGTTTACATCAAAAATCTGGGGAACAACATTGTGCATAGCATAAGTGCCTTGCATTATCACCATATTGTGCCGTCATGATTGACCAAATTCACAGCAAAAATGTAGGTTTCTTCTCACAGTCAGTGTTTACTTCTTCAGATTTCATTAACATTATGCCCCATTTTGGGTTTTTTGTGTCCCATCTCCGACAAATGTAGTCTCGTCTCCGACGTGTCTTCAGATTTTTGCGGTTAATCACGATGAAATTCATCGAATTCAGCACAAAAAGTGCAACTTTTTATGTTACAACAGCGACACGAAGAAATCTCCGCACAAAAACAGAGGAATATTGATATTTTTTGCTCTTTTGTTTAGAATATGCAGTGACTTTTCTTCCGATACCTTGCGCCAAGATAAAATTTCCTTCATTTGGTTGTGCAAAATAATTGAAAACACTGTTGAGAAACGAATTGTTGATGAAAATTTGAACCAATCGAATCAGTACCGAATTATGAAAGGGATTTTTTTGCTATCGCACGTGAGCTATGTACGTTGTGAATTGATATATTATATGTAATTTAGCAATGTAATTGCGGTTTTACATAAATCCATCTGCTCCATATATCTATCTCCCCAATGATACCACGAACACTCCACACCTATCTTCGGCAAGCCGCGCAGTATTTTCCTGTTGTGGCGTGTTTAGGTCCGAGGCAATCAGGAAAAACTACTCTCGTTCAAGATGCCTTTCGACATCTGCCCTATTGTTCTTTGGAAAATCTTGATGTCCGCGACTTTGCCCAATCTGACCCGCGAGGCTTCCTTGCTACCTATCAGCAAGGTGCAATTTTCGATGAAGTGCAGCGTGTTCCATCTTTGCTGTCGTACTTGCAAGGTGCTGTTGATGCAAGCCCAAAGGTAAACAATGTGCAATATGTTCTTACGGGTTCACATAATTTCCTTTTGCATGAAGCAATTACGCAATCCTTAGCCGGGCGTGTTGCTCTGACAACATTATTACCCTTTGCTCTTGAAGAACTACGCACGTATCAACATTCCTCCGAATCCCGTTCCAATCAATCTGAAAACACGTACCTGCCGCAGCAATACGAGGACATACTTTGGAGTGGTACGTATCCGCGAGTTATCGCAAGCGGCATTCCGGCACATCAATGGTATCCGAACTATATCAGCACGTATATTGAGCGCGATGTTCGCCAAATTCAAGCGATTACCGATTTGGCACAGTTTACGCTCTTTTTGCGGATGTGTGCCGGTCGCACAGGGCAGATTATCAACCTCACGGCAATGGCAAATGAGTGCGGTATCAGTCCCAACACGGCAAAAGCGTGGATCAACCTTTTGGAAGCGTCGTATATTCTTTTCAAAATGCCGCCGTATCATAAGAATTTTAACAAACGCCTTATCAAAGCACCGAAACTCTATTTTTATGATACCGGTCTAGCATGCTCGCTGCTGGGCATACAGTCGCCGGAACAAGTACAGAGCCATTTTGCGCGTGGTGCCTTATTTGAAACCATGATTGCGGCGGAGCTGAAAAAATGGTTTTTTCACCGTGGACAACAAGCGAATATCAGTTTTTGGCGTGATAGCAACGGCAAAGAGATAGATTTTGTTATAGAGTACTCGACCGAAAGTACACCGTCTCGGCGTGTGGTGGTTGAAGTAAAGTCCGGACGGACATTGAGCAGTGATATGCTGAATACCTTGCAGTCGTGGCAAATGATGAGTGGTGACACAGCCGACGATTCCTATGTAGTTTATGGCGGCGATGAAATGCAACGTCGCAGTTCGTGTACGGTCGTCGGTTGGCGGGATGCTATTGACCATATTTTCTAATATCCGAAAACTGCTACTCTCAGCCATCGGCTGATATGACTGTCTCAATTATTGCCTCAAGTGGAGAAAAAGTGTTGTAAATAAAGTGCTGTATCAAGTGCTGTAAAAAAAGCATGACACTGTAAAGATATTGAGTGAGCTGATCTGCCCTCACCTGTAATCCCCTTTTGACAAAACACCCTTAAAATACCCCGGTATTCGCATTGGCACACTTCTTTTAGAAACGTGTTCATAATTCACGTGAGACGCTCACTGTATGAACATTTTTTGAAGGATACCCCGCCATGCGTAATTCTTGGCTTTTGCTCGCCCGCTCTCTGAACAGTGCATCGTGCCGCACTGCTGCTTCCCTTCCTTTGGTAATGCCTATGATGACGGTGCTTGCTTTTGTGCTGTTGTGTATAAACCCAGAACACCTTTCAGCGCAGATGGTGAAATTTACCTACAATCAAAAAACAGAATCATACGATGTCACTACCGACGACGGTAAGCCTGTGCATAATTTACCAATAATTAGTAGGCTCAGTTCTACTTCTTCACCGCACCGTTATTTGGTCAAATCTTTTAATCATTGGGGCATTATTGATGCTTTGGGAAATGTTATTCTGCCACCGATGTACGACAATTTGGAAGAAACTCAAGGATTGCCTATGCGTTTTGCCGGCAAGATGCAAAATAAGTGGGTACTTTTGGATGCAAACGGTGCTACCCTGAGTGCCTTGTACGATGAAGTGCATATACAAAATATACGTTACCACAGTGATGCTGTACGTGCATGTTTTCCCTTCAAAGACAACGGTTTGTGTGGCTTTATAGATACTAACGGTCGAGAACTTGTTGCTCCTACGTTTCAAGATTATGAGACGTGGTTTCGCAGTTGGCATCCTGGAGGTCGTACATCAGACCCCACCGCAACAACAATCTTTTGGCTAAAAAAAGCTGATAAATGGGGTCTGGTTTCCTTGCCTGAGCGGCAGATTCTTCCTTTTCAGTTTGATAGTGTGAGAGTTAATGTTCTCAACGAAAAGAGCATTGCTTTTGTGCAGCTGATGTTGCCTTGTCAGTATGAAGAAATTCATAGGTTTCATGATTCTCTGTTGTGCTTGAAAAGCAAAGGTGCATGGAGTTTAGTATCTATTGAGACCACCCAAGGTAATGCCACTACGATAAAGGCGTTTCTTCCTTTTGCTTTTGACGTTCAGCCTGAGTGGTCAGAGTATAATTCTTCGTCCTCCAATTTCTATCCCATTGTGCAACCATATGTTATTCAAGCATCTAAACAAGGCAGATGGGGCGTGTTGAATAGTGCGGGCAAAGAAATTATTCCGTTTCTGTATGATGAAAAAGTTACAGCGCAACTGCCGGACCGGTTTACTGCTAAACTCAGGGGTAATGCTATCCTCATCAACGAGCGAGCAGAAACGCTGTCTCCGCTTGGGTATGCCGAGATTGAATATGATAATTACCGTGCAGCATTGAAAGTGATGAAGAACGTAGGAGGAAAGAAACTTTTTGGCTTAATAACGACCTCCGGAACAGTCGTCGCAGAGCCTCAATTTACCGATGTTGAGTTTGTCGGCAAGCGGTATGCGTTTGTCCAAAAAGAACCATCGAAGGGGTTTGCCCTGTACCGCATAGACACCGGTACGATACTCACCGATTTTATCTATCAACGCAAAAAAGACGGCTGGTTTAGTATGTTTAATTCGTTCAATGATTTTGGAACAGCGGAAGTGTTTGTTCAAGGGCGTTGGGGCATCATTGATACTCTCGGCAAAGAAATTCATGCACCAACTTTAGAAAAGGTCTGGTTCATGGAGAAATGTGGTGCAACTGCCTTAGTCAAACACAGTAGTGGACTATGGTCATTTCTTTCCCGAAAAGGAGAATATGTGTACAAAGAGCGGTATTCCGATACACGAGGTTTTAGAGAATATGAAACACTCGTGCAGCAGAACGGGAAATGGGGTATTATCAACGATTCTACGGGCGCAGAAGTCTTTCCCTGCCAATATGATAGCATAGAAGTTCATGGAAAAATGTTTGCCCGCTTTCTGCGTGACGGGAAATGGTCTGCGTTAAACGTAGAAACGCGGCAAGAATTACCATTTGATATGATAAAATCACCACATGAGGTTTCCGGTCGAGCCGTGTTTGTTCAGAAAAATGGTAAATGGGGTATCGTGTCTGATACGAGAAATGATGCCGGAGCTGTGGTTGTTCCCTGCCAGTATGATTATATCAAGGAGGCGTTTAGAATAGACGATTATGTCCTCGTGCGACGAGGCACAAAATATGGCTTAGTTGTAATCAATGGCAGCGAGCGAGGCAAAGAAGTGCTGCCTGCAGAGTATGAAGTCCTCCGAGTCATTTATTACGATTCAGAACGTAAGGTGTGCAACGCCATCGGCTATAAGAATGGTGTAGAGCATAAAATAACTCTACCATTTGCAGAGTAGTAAACAAGAACATCCAGTTTATTCTGAAGCCCTCTCCCAGCACATCGCTTGGGAGAGGGTTGGATGAGGGACGAACCCAACAGCCCCACTTTCAGACGTGGGGTGTACAATTCACAGATTAATTCATTGCGTACATAATTTTGAAAATCCTGCTATGCTAACATCTCATTTTTCTCTTCCCCGCTTTCTGAAGAGTGCATCGTGCCGCACTGCTGCTTCCCTTGCTTTGGTAATGCCTATGATGCCGATGCTTGCTTTTGTGCTGCTTTTCTCTGCCATGTCCTGCGTTTTTTCGCCACTGCTTTCCGCACAAATGGTGCGATTTACCCACGATAAAGCTACGAATTCCTATATCGTCACCACCGACGACGATAAGTCGGTACATCATTTACCGATGGTGGGTGATTACAATTATACTTCATCACCTCATCGTTATTTGGTCAAGCCATTTAATCTTTGGGGAATTATTGATGCTTTTGGAAATATTATTCTGCCACCGATGTATGAAGTGTTGAAAAAAATTGAAGGGCAGCCCTTGCGCTTTGCTGCCAAGATGCAAAATACATGGGTACTGTTGGACGCAAATGGTTCTATCTTGAGTGCTGTGTACGACAACCTGCACGCAAAAGATATACACTATTGGGACAATACTGTGAGAACATGCGTTCTTACGCAAAATGGCAATTTGTATGGCTTTATTGATACTAATGGTCGAGAAATCGTTGCTCCTGTGTTTCAAGGCTATAAGGTGTGGTTTGATGGTAGTTACCCTCTAAATTGTACGTCAGACCCCGCTGCAACACAAGTTTTTTGGCTACAAAAAGCTGATAAATGGGGTCTGGTTTCCTTGCCTGAGCGGCAGATTCTTCCTTTTCAGTTTGATAGTGTGAGAGTTAATGTTCTCAACGAAAAGAGCATTGCTTTTGTGCAGC
>VYMD01000473.1_pt1 | contig 10382 bp, 8 predicted proteins | sample 5115311 | NCBI WGS metagenome assembly VYMD01 (sample SAMN12291779, study PRJNA351875) | freshwater metagenome | isolation source: freshwater lake | place: USA: Michigan, Wintergreen Lake | collected 2013-08-08
AACTTTTTGCAATTGAACATAGCGGAATTTCACCTGATATGATCACGACTGCAAAGTCATTGGCAGGAGGACTTCCTTTGTCGGCAGTCATCGGCAAAGCGAACCTCATGGATTCCGTTGAACCAGGTGGACTCGGTGGAACCTATGCGGGCAATCCAGTCGCATGTGCGGCCGCTCTTGCAGTTATGGACTTGATAGAGGAAGAAAATATTCTATCTCAGTCCACAAAACTTGGAGAAATGCTTAAAGAAAAACTCAAAATGATCCAAACAAAACATAAGAGTATCGGAGAGATTCGAGGTCTCGGAGGTCTGGTTACCTTTGAATTAGTTGAAAATGGGGATGCACATAAACCGTCAGCTGACCTAGCCAAAAAATTAACAAGCAAATCACTTGAACATGGTTTGGTGTTACTGTCTTGTGGGGTTTACGGAAATGTGATTCGAATTTTAGTTCCGATCACAGCGAGTGAAACCATCGTTAACGAAGGGCTTGCGATTATTGAAAAATCATTGAAGGAAATAGGAGCTTAGATGAAAAGACTCAATCATTGGATCAACGGAAAATGGACGGAATCAGTATCCGGCAAATATTCTCAAATTGAAAATCCAACTACATCGGAAATTTTAGCGGAAGTTAGCCTAGGCAGTGAAGCAGATATTGATGCTGCGGTAAAAGTAGCTTATCAATCATTTTATGATGGGAGATGGTCTCGTATCACACCTGGTGAACGATCAAACTGCCTACTTAGATTGGCGAATTTACTTGAGGCACGTTCTTCGGAATTTGCAAAAGTTGAATCCGAAAACGTCGGCAAACCTTACAAAAACCTGAGTTTAATGGGTGATATTCCGTTTGCTATAGATAACTTAAGGTTCTTTGCAGGCGCGGCAAGAGACGTCCACGGCAGTAAATCCGGCGAATACTTTGCAGGATACACGAGCATCTTCCGAAGAGAACCGGTGGGCGTTATAGGACAGATTACACCTTGGAACTATCCGATACTGATGGCCGTCTGGAAATTCGGACCAGCACTTGCGGCAGGATGTACAGTTGTTTTAAAACCAGCGCCTAATACACCACTCACGACACTCATGCTCGCAGAGTTAACGAAAGAAGCGGGAATTCCCGATGGAGTATTCAATGTCGTGGCAGGGGGAAATGAGGCAGGCCAAGCTCTTGTTGACCATAAACAGGTAAGTATGATTTCTTTGACTGGATCGACTGGCACTGGCAAAAAGATAATGAAAAGTGCTTCGGATACTCTCAAGCGAGTCCAGCTTGAGCTTGGAGGAAAAGCTCCATTGTTGGTATTTGAAGATGCAGATTTAAGCCTAATGTCCATTAAGGCAACGATAGGTGCTACATGTAATACTGGACAAGACTGTACCGCGGCTACACGAGTCTATGTTCAAAAGGAATACCTCAAAGAAGCAACGGAAGCCATTGTAAACACAATGCGCAATATTAAGGTGGGCAATCCATTTGATGATGAGACGGAAATGGGTCCAATGGCATCAAAACTTCAAAGAGACAATGTACTTGGCTTTATCCAAAGAGCGAAGGCATCAGGTGCAAAGATTTTGACCGGTGGCGGAATTCCGAAAGATCTCGGTGCTGGGTATTTCATGGAACCAACAGTGATTTCAGGTGTTGAGCATCATTCCGAGATTGTTCAAAATGAAATCTTCGGACCCGTCCTTACTATACTTCCTTTTGATAAGGAAGATGAAGCCATCAAACTTGCAAATGATGTAAATTATGGGCTGGCATCCTCACTTTGGACTCATGACATAGCGCGAGCTATGCGAATTGCGAAGCGCCTGGAATTCGGTACGATTTGGATCAACGATCATTTACCACTTGCTTCCGAAGCTCCGCACGGTGGTTTTAAACAGTCTGGTTTTGGAAAGGACCTTTCTGCAGAATCGTTGGGTGACTACCTTGTTACTAAACATATTATGATTGGCGGCGTGGACTGATTTTTTTAGTACAACTTGCCTAAAAAGAGTAGAAATTTCCTACAAAAAGTGTAATTTAACACGCGGATACCAATGGAAGAAACCTACTCCAATAATAGCATGAAAAAGCTAAGGCATATGATTGATGCCTTTAGCGATCGCTCCAAAGAAATCGGAAATGTGGCGAGTACTATCCAGCAAGTCGCGAAGCAAACAAATCTTTTGGCTCTAAATGCCGCAATTGAAGCGGCAAGAGCCGGAGAGTATGGACGTGGATTTGAAGTTGTAGCAAATGAAGTTTCCAAACTATCCTATAGAACCTCGGAAGCTACAAAAAAGATCACAGAAATTATCATTCGAATAAACGAAGAAACTCATAAAGCCTCTAAAGAAGTCGAACATTTTGAACGTGAGGCTGTTTTAGAATACGCCTTGCTTTGGTCTTCACATGTTGCTACTGAATTGGAAGCAAAGTTTTATATTATGGCTACCTCCCTTTATGGATTAAAGTTTTTGATACAAAGTATGATCCAGTCCGAGAGTGGCCTTTCCCGTTCACAGATACTCATTCTTTTAAAGGAATACTTAGATCAAAACCCTCAGCAGTTAGCATATGCTTGTTGCTTTGAACCAAATGTTGTTGACGATAAAGATAGTGAATATGCTGGGCAAGTTGGACATGACAAAAATGGACGTTTTGTTCCTTACTGCAATCGGCTAACGGGGAACATAACGATCGAACCTTTGCAAGGGTATGATGTTCCAGGTGAAGATGAATGGTATGAACTCCCCAAAAGCCTAGGACAAGACGTAATGATGGAACCTTACGATTATCCTATCAATGGGAAGCTAATTCGTATGACGAGTCTCATGACAAATATGACGATTCACGGCAAGTTTGCTGGAATCATGGGCGCTGATTTTTCACTCGAACAATTACAGTCCACTATCTCACCTAAAAAAATATTCGGGATAGGGAAAACATCACTTCTGTCCAACGAACACGTCTATGCCGCCAATCCAGATTCTTCTTTACTCGGTAAAAAGGCTGAAACGATATCATCTGAAGCAAAACTAGCAGTGACAAGCGGTGAATCTTATAGCTACGTTGACAAAGACCAAATCGCACATTTGTTTGTACCGGTGCACATTGGTAACAGTTCAAACTCTTGGTCAATTTATGTAGAGTTCAATTTAAAGAATGCGACTAACGTTTCTTAGAACAGGGGAAAATCCCCCACCTTCAGTGCGAAAATTGGTCGCTTGACCCTGGTAAAGTCGGCTAGTCAAGAGTATCATTTGGAAATCATAAATGTACGCTCTATAATCAATTTTAAAGTCTACTTCATGAATTGTTCGTTTGGTCGGAGGAATCTCGTCTTGTGCTAAATAATCCAATTTAGAAATTTCCTCAAATTTTGACTTTGTTAGCTTTTTCCCCGAATAAACACCTTTACTTCCATAACCATTTTGAGGTTTAAAAAATATCTGCTTTCTTTTTTCCCAAAAATAATCTCGTTCCGATTCTTTGAACAGAATCGTTTGTGGGATTACACTTGTTAAAACATCTATTTTGGACTGTTCTATTCCATTCTCTTCAAGAAATTTTTTATCAGAAAGGTATCGAAGATTTGATTTGTTAGCAAACAAAAGATAGTCTATCGGATTCGGAGACAAACAAACTTTTTTTTGGATAAAAGCGTCCTTTACTTTTGTTAGCGATAATCCTTCCAACATAAAATCTGTATGACGATTGTATATAAAATCAATCTTTTGATCATTATAATAAAGATTACCCTCCATCGAAACCAAATCATCTGGTGAGAGGATAAAACACTCTATCCCCTTCGATTTGAGTATACTTTGATACATCAAAAATTCTGAGTATAAAAATTGTTCTGTTGGATTTTCATCCAAAATCGCCACAGTCTTCAAAACCTTGCCAGGAAACTGGAGGCTCCACTCCGCTTGAAAAGCATTAAAGATAAAATTCGGACGATTTACATTGCCAATAAGCGAGGAATCAAATTGCATATGGTCAGTGCAGTTTAACTGAACATCATAAAGAATAGAGTTGATGAGTAGTCCGCCAGCATTCGTATTGATTTCGATAAGCTTCGGCCCAGATTCAGAGTCATGGAAGTCGATACCCAAAAATAGACCGCCTGATATAGGGTTGTCTACTAATTGCTGATAATCGGGTCCCAAGGGACTTAGAAATTTTTTTCTTATATTAGCATTTTCTAAAACGTGCTTTAGTATACTCGAAAAATTTAATAATGATCCATAACTCTTTTCGGATAAGGATGTTGGAGAGTGAGAAAAAAAACGATCCAACTTAAGCGGAACTTTTGTTTCGGATTCATATGTTCTTTCGATCTCACGAAGTTTGATTAGATCAATCGTATCACAACTACACGAGGCATTGAATATATTTGTATCCACAGATTCCATGCTTTAGACTCTCTTTGAAACTAAATGTTGGATCAAGTGATATTTTCTTGCTTTTTTTATTTAACATTTGTAGAATTTGAGTACAGATTGAATTCCGAATGAACGACAAGTCAAAAAATAAGATTAGTGAACAGATGTTCTGGAATCTTCTGGATAGCTCACCGATACCATACATTTATGTGGATCCAAAATTAGAAATCCTCCGATTGAATGTTTCATTTCGTACGTCTTTTGGTTATTCCGAAGAAGACTTCTCTTCTTTGGATGGCTTTTGGCACCTTGCCTTTCCTTCTAAGATTGATTATGAATGGGCAACCAAAACATGGATTCAAAATTTTCAGTTAATAACAACAGATCACAAGAATCAAACACCCGTTGAATTTGAAATAAACTGCAAAGATCAGTCAAAAAAAATAGTGTCAGTCAACTTTTCCATATTAGAAGATGAGAGTCCTGCTCCCTATATAATCATTCTATCTGATATCACGCAGATAAAGATTCAGCAAGAGAAAGATAGGCGAAATACCCAATTGTTAGAAGCATCACAAAGCATAGCTAAGGTGGGAGGATGGGAAGTTGATGTTGATTCAGGTGAACTTTTTTGGACCAACGAAACATATCAAATTCATGACTTGGATCCAACTAAATTTGATCCCCTAGTAGATTCTGCTATTGACTTTTATCTTCCCGACTCGCAAACCAAAATCAAAACTGCGATTGACAAAGCCATTCAAGATTGTGTGGGATACGATTTGGAATTAGAACTGAACACAGCCAAAAATCGTCAGATATTTGTCCGATCAACATGTGAGGTGACTGAATTTGAGGGTAAGAGTAAAAAATTAACGGGCATTTTTCAGGACATAACAGACCAAAAGCAAAAAGAAGCTTTAATAAAAAATTTACTTAACGAAAAAGAGATGATACTGAAAGAAGTGCACCATCGTATCAAAAACAATATGAATACGATCTCGAGCCTTCTCGACATGCAAGCCCATCATATACAAAATCAGGAAATTAGGACAATATTGGCGGACGCTGTGTCACGTATTCATAGTATGATGGTCTTATATGACAAATTGTATCTTTCCAAAAATCAAAATTCCGTATCTCTAAAAGAGTATCTACCAACACTACTAACGGAAATCATACGAATTTTCTCTTCAAGCAAATCCATCGAATTAGTTTTAGACATTGATGATTTGGTTTTGACTCCTCGTTACCTCAGTCCAATGGGCATTATGTTAAACGAACTCATTACTAATTCCATGAAGTATGCCTTTCGTAGCAGATCTGGAGGAAAGATCTTTGTCGAAGCAAAACAAAGTAACATCGGTATCTATTTCTCCTACTCAGACGACGGTCCAGGTTATCCTGATTTTACAATTATAGATAAGTCAAACGGATTTGGATTTACTCTCATACGACTCATCGCCAAACAATTGAGGACAGACATCAATTTCAGGGAAAAGTCAGGCAGAACAGAGGTAATATTAGAATTTCCCTGTTCAGACCTTGGGTGAAATTTACTTAAAAGCGCTGGTTAACTCCTATACTAATCCAAAATAAATTGCGTGGTATATTTTGGGATTGGTATAAATCGCGAGCGAGTACGGTAACTGCCTCCGGAGCATTTTGTTGATTGATTGACTGATACACTAGTTCGTTGGCATACCCAAACAAACGTGATGGATCTACGGTCCGACCATCTCGTTCCGATAGATTGGCAACTGCGGCTGAGTCTTGTGAATTTGTATAAAAAAATCTTTCATTGTCATACAAATAGATATCGGGTCGATAAACGTGATTGAGTGAAAGGAAGTAATCATTCACCTCAAATTGTGCGTTATTTGTTACATCATTGACGCCAGATTTTTGAGAAATGTAGTTATTTGCCCATTGGTATCCAATACTACTACTCATATTTAACTGTATGAGTTTTTCTTTGAAAAAAGTATGTGAAATGGAAAATGAAGTATATTGATTCCCATACCCTCCAGCATCATCAGAAGACGTCTGTTTAAATGTTTGAATCGTGGGAGCTAAACTTTGTTGAAAAAAAGGCAATTCCCACCAAATAAAGAATTCATTCCATGTATACTTTGCCGCTCTATCTTTCTTAAAATACCACCATGACCCAACTGTAAACTTACCTATTTTATTTGTTTCGATTTCATAGGCAAAGGTTGTAAACAAACCATCTGTTCTACCCATTCCATTTTTTTCATTGTACGTCTTAACTCGAGATGGATTTACAGCACATTGATTGCCTTCGATTGATTGGGGTAAGTCAGGACTACATTTATCGTTGTATACTCCATTGTTCGGATCAAAAAACAAAGAATGACCTTTTTGATCCGGAAAAAAATTGCCAGCCATCAAACGTTCGTTTAATCGATTTAAGTCTACAGATGGACCTCCCGAAAAAGATTGTATCCTTTGGTCTGTATCTCTATCAGATCGATTCTGCAATGCGATATTTCCCTCCAATTCGAAAAAGAAACCCGAGTGATGGCTTACTCTTGCATTAGGAACATAGGTAAACGATTGAGAAAATTCTTTATAACTCTCGCTATTGCGACGTGAAAGGTAATCCCCACCAAAACTTTGTCCACGCCAAATCCAATCAGAGGCAATTTCATGAGTGACATCTATATTGACAGTAGGTTCATCGTCCTCTGCTTCTACCTTTGTTGCCTTAGGCGAGGAATAAATCTCACTAAACGTTGAAAAAAAGATCAGAAAAATAAACGAAACGAATGTATAACTCTGAGCCATAGGTTACAGGATACGATATTTTTTATCGCCACTTTCTTTGCCAATCATTGTTTAGATTGGCGACTACCATATCTGACCTGAATTAATTACTTAGAATTCGATACTCAATATAAAAGAACTTTTCAGCGAACCTCTTTTCAAACTACGATTTGAGGCACCCTACCAATTCCTGTTTTGCGATCTAAATAATTGCCTAATAGACCGTATCCACCCAAAAGCCCGAAATAAAAAATCAGAGCGAATTGCAAATCTATTTTAGTAGAAAAACGGATTAGTGCTAACGAAAGTGTTACCAATACAATCAATATAACTATACTTACAATCTTTTGAAGGTTGGAAAGGGAAACATAATGAATCTTTGGTGCCAATTCAGTAGACGACCTCTGATTCGGCATACTCATGTTAATGTTAGACATATAATCCGGCTTAGAGATGAGAGCCTTGAATTTGAGTGAAATTGCGATGGGAGAGCGAAATAGTCTAATCATCTCCCCAAATACATGAAGATTGGCTCGAATGGGATTGAAAGTTTTGAGTGGTTTGACAATACCATAGACAGGCTCCTCTTTTTCTTCTTCGAACGTTCCGAAAATTCTATCCCAAAAAATAAATACACCGGCATAGTTTTTATCTAAGTATTTGGGGTTTCTTGCGTGATGAACTCTATGGTGGGACGGAGTGACGAATAGATACTCAATCCAATGAGGCAAACGCTTAAAAAATCGAGTATGCACCCAAAATTGGTAAAATCGATTCAGGGCATCCGTTAGAAGTAATACCGTCCATGGTACATTTAACATTGCGAATATCATATAAAAACAAAGTGTGATTGCATTTCTAAGGAATGATTGCCTTAAAGCAACCGTTAGATTATACTCTTGGCTTGAATGGTGCGCCACGTGAGATGCCCAAAGAATACTAATCTCGTGGGAAAAGCGATGGCTCCAATAAAATAAAAAATCGAGCAAAATGAAAATGGTAAGCCATGATGCTAATGCCTGAATATTTTCCAAAATATCTCTTTGGAAAGAAAAATGAAAAAGATTCGAATGAAGAAAGCTGGATAAGGAATACTTGAGGGAAATGTTTTCGTAAATATGCATCATAAGGATCAAAACGAAGATATCTGTCAATCGACTGATAATTCCCAAACTCATATCCGAAATCGTATCGGGGATAGAATAGAAATTCTTTTTATAGAATAAATTAAACACAACTTCGATTACGATGAAAAAAATAAAGAACGGAATTAACATTTCTATAAAGTTCATTATGGTATTAGAGTTTTGAATGTTAAAAAAGTTTGTCTTCTCTTTTCTTTATGGAAAGGCACTTAGCAACTATTTTTCTTGTAGAATGCAATGCATTGATTTATCATCCGATTTACATAGAAATCAAAACAAGGTCAACTATCAAAGGCATTCGAAGATTTAAAAAGTAATCGATGAATTGGAAATTTAGGACCAATCCAGGAAGAATGGAAAAATGATAGCCAGCTCGGGGAAAAAAAACCACGACCACCTAATTGATAAATATATGGCATCTTGGCAGTAAACTCTAACAAAGCTCAAGAATTTCTTGCGAAAAGAATTTGGGAGAACCCACCTGAAACTAAAATTGAAATGTCTATTTACCTAAAGGAAGAAGACTTCATCGACTTCTTCATTCAAAATCGAACTGATTCTTCACTAAACAAGAGATGGAAACTGCTATCTATAATTCACTAAAATGTTTGCTGGTCTCTACCACACTTATTCCTGGAAGAAAAACGCATAAGAGAGAAACTCTCTTTTACGCTCATTCTTATTATTTGCAATCGTCTCTAAAGCAATCTCTTCTATAAAAGTAAGGGATTCTTTATGTCCTCGTTGGCATCGAATCATAGCTTTTTGGAATAATGTATTTGTAAATCACACGATTTCTGCGATTTCTCTTTGTCTTTTTCTCTTCAAAATCGTTACCGAATGCGTCATGCGTATAACCTAACCAAATTTTTGTTCAATATTTAGTTTTGGCTGGGCTTTGGGTCAGCCCAACTATCGCATGTAAATTCGCTAGAGTTAACAAATTTATCTCGATCTGGTCTTTGTAACCAATAGCATTCGGAATCCTTTTGGCTTCCAGGCCACATTTCGATTTCTAAACTGCTAGGAGGCATTCGATGAAATCTTCCGATGACGTGTTCGCCATTTTCAGACCGCACCCGATGTTTAATTATAAATTCCTGAACCATGCCCTTGTCTAAAAAAACTACTAATACTAACATTTCCTTTCTTACGTTACTTTTCAGATTACCATCTTCTTGGAGGTCATATGCAGTATTTAAGTATTCGTAAATCCGACTAACAGGAAAACTCTTACCGAAGAGCTTTTTGTTTATCCTCCTTTTAAAAGTTAGAATTGTAGAAGGTCCTTCTGGATACATTTCCCGTAGATTGCTTTCCGTAGTCTCTCCAGGAATAGGAAGTTTGCTACCGTCAAAATGGAATTTATCATGCTTATATTTATGTTCCTCTGCTTCAGAGTAGATTACATGCTTCGGTTTACATAAGAGGATCAATAAAAAGCATAACACATAATAGAAATTTCTAATTTTCATCGTTGATTCCCAAGGACTGTACGCACATCGCCAATATATTGGTAGTATGGATGACGGCCGCCACTCCCAGTTGATACATCGTATCCATTTTGGCGACCTGATCCATTTCCACTTCCATTGATTGGCTGAATAATTTTATCTAGTCTATTTGTTAGCTTTCTGCACAGCAATGATTGCATTTCCACAAATGACTCCTATTGGCTATGGCAAACTAAATTGGACGCTTTTCCGCTCCGCGGGCGAACCATTCCCCTAATACGGCACTACTTTAGTTCGCTCAAATTCATTGAAGTATAAGAAAAGTTACCCGGCAACCTGCGCAGCGACCCATAGGGAGCGAGCAGGCGACTTTTGCGGGCGAAGCAGCGTTAGCGTAGCAAAAAGTCGCGGACGGCAGCCGCAAACACAGAGCACCCACAAACAAAAAAAGCGTTCACCTAAGTAAACGCTTCCTTAAACAATAATGACGAACCCGGCAACGTCCTACTCTCCCATTGAGCGAACCCAATAGTACCATCGGCGATGAGAAGCTTGACTTCCGTGTTCGGAATGGGAACGGGTATGGCCTTCTCTCCATAATCACCAGGAGT
>VYMD01000475.1_pt1 | contig 10347 bp, 9 predicted proteins | sample 5115311 | NCBI WGS metagenome assembly VYMD01 (sample SAMN12291779, study PRJNA351875) | freshwater metagenome | isolation source: freshwater lake | place: USA: Michigan, Wintergreen Lake | collected 2013-08-08
ACCGTCATTAAACACAATCGCGCCAACGCCTAGCGTTGAAACAATCGGTGCGTGATTCGCCAGCACTTGGAATGGCTTATCGCTTGCCGGAATGGTGACGGCTTCTACTTTGCCTTCAAACGCAAGCCCCGAAGGCGTGATAATTTCGAGGTCGAAGGGTTTTCCTGTGGTCATTGCTGTTTGTGATAATTTGAGAGAAAATCAGTAATAATCAGTTGTTGAGAGTTACTTGAACTGAAACCGAATCGTTACGCCATTGGTTTTTTGCGAAAGGGCGCAAAAATATACGCCAATTCTACCGAAAAACCTTCCAAAACCTTCGATTCTACGCTGCCTGTACCGTCGCGCCCACGTGAATACAAGCGAAACTCGTTCCCGAATTTGCCTTGTACATTTTCCAAAACGTCAATGCTTTTGCGGTCTGGGTCTAAAATCCAATATTCACGAACACCGTGCGCTTCATAGACTTCGCGCTTTTCGACTAAATCATGCTTCGCATTACTCGACAAGACTTCAACGATAATATCTGGCGCACCTTGCACATTTTTTTCGCCGATAATATCAAGTCGCTCCGTCGAAATAACGATAATATCCGGCTGGTACGCATCACCGTCATCGAAATACACGTCAATCGGTGACATAATTACTTCGGCGGCATCGCCTATGTCTGCAAAATCCGCCATTTTTCTGGCAAGGCGCAAGGCTGAGTTCTGATGAAGCGGTTTTGGTGCAGGCGACATAACAAGTTCTCCTCCGATAAGTTGATACGGAGCGCCTTCCGGCAGTGCCTCGTAATCCGCAATTGTATGCGGTCGCGGCTTGGCAAGTATCTCGCTGATGCTCATAATCACAGCACATTTGCTTGATTAAATTCTCACTTGGTCTTCGACGGCTACCGTCTTATCGGTTGTAGTTGTGCCTGTGTGGAGTGTTTCTTTCGGCTCGACAAGCATTGTCCAGACTTCTTCGCCGTTTTTCGTGTAGGGAAGATGCTCTACGCCTTTCGGAACAATAAGGATTTCGCCCGGCTTCACTTCTGCTGTGCTTCCATCGCGGAAGTCCATATAAAGCGTTCCTTTGTACACGACAAATAACTCGTCCTCGTGTTCGTGGCTATGCCAAACAAAATCATCTTTCAAACGAGCAATTTTGATAAAATTCTCGTTCAATTCTCCAATAACTCTTGGAGACCACGTTTCACTGAAAAGGCTGTATTTTTCTGCGATATTGGCGTGTACGAACATACAATCTTTCTTGAAGTCAGTCGTAATCGGTGCATGATAAACAAAAGGCAGAAATCGTTTTGGAAAAAACTCCGAAAACGCTTTCTGCCTTTCGCTGCTCTTTGGCTTATTGTTTCATTTTTGCTGCTTTGTCCTTCACTTCATCAATCGTACCGACGTAGCTGAATGCGCCTTCGGGCAAATCATCCACTTCACCGTCCAAGATAGCTTTGAAGCCTGCGATAGAGTCTGCTATTTTCACATAGCGACCTTGTACACCCGTAAACTGCTCTGCCACAAAGAACGGTTGCGAGAAGAAGCGCTCAATTTTCCGTGCGCGTGCAACGGTGAGCTTGTCTTCGTCGGAAAGCTCATCAATACCCAAGATGTTGATAATATCTTGCAAATCTTTGTAGGTTTGAAGCACTTGTTTTACACGGACAGCCGTGTTATAGTGTTCATCGCCAATGATAAGCGGGTCAAGAATACGGGAAGTAGAATCAAGAGGATCCACAGCCGGATAGATACCTTTTTCCGAAATTTGGCGAGAAAGTACCGTCGTAGCGTCAAGGTGCGCAAACGTATTTGCCGGAGCAGGGTCGGTAAGGTCGTCCGCAGGTACGTACACAGCTTGTACGGAGGTAATTGAGCCTTTGTTCGTCGAAGCGATACGCTCCTGCAAAGCGCCCATCTCGGTAGCCAATGTCGGCTGGTATCCTACAGCCGAGGGCATACGACCAAGAAGCGCGGACACTTCCGAGCCGGCTTGCGTGAAACGGAAGATATTATCAACGAAAAGCAGTACGTCGCGTCCTTCTTCGTCGCGGAAGTATTCCGCCATTGTGAGCGCCGTCAAAGCGACACGTGCGCGAGCGCCCGGCGGTTCGTTCATCTGACCGAATACCATCGCGGTTTTGTCCAAAACGCCCGATTCTTCCATTTCCAAATACAAATCGTTTCCTTCGCGTGTGCGCTCACCTACGCCTGCAAATACGGAATAACCGCCGTGTTGCTTGGCGATATTGTTGATGAGCTCTTGGATAATCACTGTTTTTCCTACACCCGCACCACCGAAAAGACCTGTTTTGCCACCTTTGGTAAAGGGCTGAATGAGGTCAATAACTTTGATACCTGTCTCGAACATTTCTTTTTTCGTGGAATAGGAAGCAAAGTCCGGCGCAGGACGGTGAATGGGCGAAGTTTTGTTATTTTTCAAGCCTTCTTTGCCGTCAATCGTATGACCGGTTACGTTAAAAAGGCGACCAAGAACATTCGGACCAACCGGCACGGCAATCGGCTTACCAATGTCTTGCACTTTCATTCCGCGTGTCAGACCATCGGTTGAATCCATCGCAACGGCGCGAACACGCGATTCGCCCAAGTGCTGCTGCACTTCGCAGACGAGTTCCTCTGCTTTACCCGTATCAACGGACGTGCGCGGGATGCGAAGTTCATTCAATATACTCGGAAGAGAAGAGCCGGAAAATTCTACGTCCACTACCGGACCGATAACCTGTACGATTGTGCCTTCATTCATAGCGTTGTACAAAAATATGGTGGAAAAAGTTGTATGAGTATTGATTTTTCGTGATATTCTGAGGTTGTTTTGGCTTTGAGCGCACTTTTGCTACAAAGCCTTCAAAAGTACGCAATAAGTGTCATTTTGGCAAAATAAATTCTCAGGCTTGACGTTTTATGACCGCATTTCGACGCAAAGTTATCGTAAATCCCGCTTCCGGCAACGGGCGCACGGGTAAGACATGGAACGACACCGAAGCATTTCTCAAAAAAACGCTCGGCGATGCCGATGTTTCCTTTACCCGCGCCGTGAAAGACGGAACAATCCTCACCGCCCAAGCGCTCCGCGACGGCACATACGACCATATCATTGCTGTCGGCGGCGATGGTACGCTCAGTGAAGTAATGAACGGCTTCTTTGTGAATGACCGCCCCGTTAATCCTCGCGCCGTGCTTTCCTTTGTTCCTTCCGGCACAGGCAGCGATATTGCCAAAACGCTCGGCATACCAACTGACAAGAAGCAAGCAATAGCGCGTATTGCAGGGCTGTTGACCGAAGGAAGTAAGCAAGTGCTGGATGTGGGAAAAATTACGCACAAGCGGCTTGATAACAAGAATTTTACGGGGTATTTTCTCAATGTCGCAAGTTTTGGTATGAGCGGGAACGTTGTCCGGCACATTAACCGTGCGTCCTTCTTGAAAAATTTTGGCGGAAAAGCCGCCTTCTATGCCGCATCCATGCTTGCTTTGGGGCAATATCGCAATACTCCCGTTCACATTCGCATCGAACAAGGCAACACGACCGTTTTTGAAGAGCGCATGAATACTCGCCTGGTGGCTGTGGCAAATGGTCGCTGGTTTGGCGGCGGTATGCTCATTGCTCCCAATGCTGCACCAAATGACGGTTTGTTTGATATTGTGTTGATTGAAAATTTAGGCGCTTGCGAAACAGCTATCAAATTTCAGAAAATTTACTCGGGTTCGCACCTCAGCGAAAAAAGCGTCCGCGTTGTGCGTGGAACGCGCCTTACCGCCATGACCGATGAAACGGTGTGGATTGACTGCGACGGCGAATTTCCGGGGAAATTACCGCTCACAATGGAGATTTTGCCTGCATTGCTGCCGTTTGTCTAAAATGCTCTTTCTGCGCTGCACATTCCCAAAAAAATAGTAAATTTGAGGGCTATACCAATCCTTACACCTGAACAATACGTTTACGTTTATGCAAGAATTTTTTCTTCGGTTTATCCCGTCTGCATTGCAAGCCGATCTTGATGTTTTTCGTCGAGCGCGATTACTCGTAACGACGTGTTTTTTTTCGTCGCTCATAGCGCTCTTTTACTCGTTGCAGTATTTCGTTCTGATGGGAAATATGTTTGGCGGAACAACGTTGTTCCTCGCCTTTATTTTGCTCGTGTCTTTGCCTTTGCAATTGCGTAATGGCGCACGCATGAACGTATTGGCAAATATATTAGTTGCATCATTCTTGTTTGTCAGCACAGTTCTTGTGTCGCTTGAAGGCGGACACGACACGGTTACGCGCATTTGGATAGCTATCGTGCCGCTTCTTGCCGTTATGTTCACGGGTCTCAAAGGGGGCGTACGCTGGCTCATGGCAACATTAGTGATTTTGACGGTGTTTTATGTCCTAAAAATTATGGGCATCGAAGTCCCTGTAATTGAGATTCCACCTTCGCAAAAGCAGTTACAGAGCTACTTGGGCATGGTTGGTATTGCTGTTCTCGTGTTTGTCCTTGCACAAATTTATGAACGTAGCAAAGACGCGACGCTTGCACAAATGGAAACACTACGCAAAGAATCCGAAGCCCGCGCTGCGGCGGATTACGCCTCGTTGGAAGCAATGAAACAAGAGAACGAAAGCCGCGCAAAGCGTGATTTGGAGCAGATTGAAGGGCAAAAACAGTACCTCGCTTCGCACGTTTCCACAGCGCTTCACGCGATTGAACTTATGTCCGAAGGCGACCTCACAGGGCGCTTGCAAGCGGAAGCCGATGATGATATTGGAATGCTCTTCAACGCAATTAACCGCAGCATCGAAAACGTCAGCGCGATGATTGCACAAGTTGCCGCTTCGGTTAATAACACTGCCGATGCCGTGACGCACATTAGCAGCGCAACCGAAGAGCTTTCATCCGGCGCAAAAGAGCAAAATGGTCAAGTGGTGCAGCTTGCCGGAGCGGTCGAAGAAATGTCTCGCACTATCAGCGAAAACACGCATCAAATCTCGGTTGCAGCCTACGAAGCCTCGCTTGCCAATGACGAAGCATTTCAAAGCGAACAGGTCATGCGCAGCATGATTAGCAACGTCGAAAAAGTCGGGCGCGTCGTGTTGGATTCTGCCGCAAAAATCAAGCAATTAGGACAATCCAGCGAAAAAATTGGTGAAATCGTCTCCGTTATTGATGAAATTGCCGACCAAACAAACTTGCTTGCACTCAACGCCGCAATCGAAGCAGCCCGCGCAGGCGAGTCGGGACGAGGCTTTGCGGTTGTTGCCGATGAAGTGCGCAAACTCGCCGAGCGCACACAAAAAGCCACGAAAGAAATTTCTGGCATGATAAAAACCATTCAAAACGAGATGGGCGCTGCCGTCAAGGGTATGAACGAAGGAACAACGCTCGTGGAGCAAGGTTCACAACTTGTTGCGCAGACCACACAGGCACTGGAGCAGATTATCAATCGCACCAGCAAAGTTTCCGACGTAATGTCGCAAGTTGCCTCCGCAAGCGACCAGCAATCATCCACCAGCGCACAAATGGCACAAAGTATGCACTCAATGTCCGCGGTGGTGGAGCAGTCCACGCAAGGCGTGAACGACATTGCACAAAGTATCGCCCATTTGAGCCGTCAAGCCGATGAACTCCGCGACTCAATGAGCCGTTTTGTATTGCAGCGAGAACTGCTGAACGTGGGAAAAAGCAGCACCAAAGCGCTTCCGGCGGCAGCAAATAAGCGTTCATGGACAAGGTAAATTTTCCCATTAGCCCGAAGAGCATTAACGCAATGAACTCACTTTCACGCATAACTCTCAACCCTGCACAAATGGGCGGCAAACCCTGTGTTCGCGGAATGCGCGTAACGGTAGGTACAATTATCGGACTAGTTGCATCGGGCTATTCAACGGAGCAGATTTGCGAGGCGTACCCTTATTTGGAAGCCGAGGATGTCCGTGAGGCGTTGTTATATGCGGTTTGGCGTGTTGAAGAGCAGGAAATCAGTCTCGATACCGCATGAAACCGATAATTGTGGATATGAATTTATCACCGCTTTGGATCCCGACATTGCGTCAAGCAGGATTTGAAGCGACTCATTGGAGTAATATTGGTCATGCGACCGATGATGATATTGTAATTATGGACTACGCCCGACAACAAAAGTGCATTGTCCTAACTCATGACATGGATTTTGGTATGCTTTTAGCGCTCACCAAAGCGACATTTCCAAGTGTTATTCAAGCTCGTACACTTGATGTGATGCCACAAAGCCTTGCAACAAGCATTATTGCAGTCTTACGCCAATATCAAGAATCTCTTGATATTGGCGCATTGATTGTGGTAGATAGCACCAAAACACGTGTTCGCTTGTTACCTCTCGGGTAAGTGGGAATATCATTTTGCACTTTTTTTACAAGATTTCAATTTTCCCCTTCATTTCAATACCCCTTTTTTCGCTATGAAACGTTATTCCACCGCATTAACCGCAGCCCTAATTTTCACAGGCTTAGAACTCCCTTCACACCTCACTTCCCACAATGAATTGTTCGCTTCAAGTACAGAGCGCACAAAAGATGCACGAGGACAAGCATCACGAACTCTCGCAGCAAAGCGCACCGCGACAACCGCACAAGCACCAACAGCGCAGCAATCCTGCTGTTCCTTGGATGAAGCAGAAACGCCAAACACCAAAACAAGCAATTCCCCAACCGCACAATTTGCCGCTTTCACTCATGACCGCTCGTTTGTGAATAAGCATGAGGAGCCGCTTCCCTACGTGTTTCAAGGCAAAGGCGCACAGGTGAGCGTTAAAGCTGCCGACGGAACAGATTGTTCAGGCTATGAAATCAAGCCTACAAAAGCCACAAACAACGTCATTTTCGTTATCCATGAATGGTGGGGACTGAACGATTACATCAAAAAAGAAGCTGAAAACTTGAGCGCGGAACTCGGCGCACGGGTGATTGCGCTTGACCTTTACGATGGTAAAGTCGCTACAAGCCGCGAAGATGCAGGAAAATATATGCAAGGGAACAAGCCGGAGCGCTCTAAAGCGATTATCGCAGCCTTTCAAAAGTACGTTGGTGCGGAAGCAAAAATTGCAACCGTTGGTTGGTGTTTCGGCGGAGGCTGGTCGCATCAGGCTTCGCTGGCTCTTGGTAAGCAGGCTGTCGGCTGTGTGATTTATTACGGTATGCCGGAAATGGATGCCGCGAAATTAGCCGCAATGAACGCACCGACGCTGGGAATCTTCGCAAAACAAGACAAATGGATTACGCCCGAAGTGGCTTCCAAGTTTGAAGCAGCAACCAAAGCAGCCGGAAAGTCTGTTGAAATCAAGATTTACGATGCAGACCACGCTTTTGCAAACCCCAGCAACCCGAAATTCCAAAAAGAAATGGCTGAAGAGGCGCATAAAATGGTGCTTGCATTCTTCAAAAAGTGTTTTGCTTGAGTTTGTGTATGATATACTTCATCTCGGATTTGCACTTAGGTCTGGGCGACCGCGCAGCCGACAAAGCGCGTGAACGCTCACTTCTCAAATTTCTCTCCCATATAAAGCCGCACTGTGAGCGGCTTTTTATTTTGGGGGATTTGTTTGATTATTGGTTTGAATACCGAACCGTCGTGCAGAACCAGCATATACGCACCTTAGCGGCATTGGCGGACTTCACCGAAAGCGGTATTGCCGTCGAGTATTTGATTGGTAATCACGATTTTGGTCATCGGCATTTTTTCGAGGAAGAACTTGGCGTGAAGGTGCATTACGGCGACGTTTCGGTGAATTTGTACGGGAAAAGTTTTCTCTTGGCGCATGGTGATTGCAAAGAATTGGACAGCCGTAAATCCCGTGTTATCCGTTCAATTCTCCGTAATCCGCTTGCAATCAAGGTTTGGACGGCATTACACCCCACAATCGGCATTGGTATTGCTGCGGCGGCATCACGCAAAAGCCGCATAGAATCAAGTACAGAGCCGACCGCAAACGAAAAAGACGGTTTGGAGCGGTTCGCACGGGAAGCAATCGGCGAGGGGCATGATTGCGTTGTCATGGGGCATATTCATGTACCGCTTGTGCAACAGATTGAACACAAAGGACGAAGCGGTTTGTACGTCAATACGGGAGATTGGCTTACGCATGATACCTTTGCGCAATTTGACGGAAAAACACTGAATTTGTGCCGCTTGGGGGATATTTTTTGAGAAGGCGCACAATATACGATTCGGCATTTGCATAAAAAAAAACACCTTCCAAGACAACAATCTGTTCATAATCGAACAACTCTTGTGCATTTTTGAACAACTGTTCGCACGTTTCCTAACCTCAAAAACTCCCGAAACCGCATAAAACCTTGTGCTGCAATTCTGGCATGATTCTTGGCTTTTGGGGAACACCGAGTACGAATTGTTTCAACAAAAGTTACAGTGAATATGCTCACAAACTATATTGTGATTGCGCTGCGGAATATCAAGCGGCAAAAACTTTTTACGACCGTCAATGTCTTGGGGCTGTCTCTGGGACTTGCTTCGGTGTTTCTCGTAACGCTTTTTGTTTCTGACGAACTCAGATTCGACCGCTTTCACGCAAAAGGCGAGCGCATTTATCGCATCGTTGGCGGTCAGACAAACAACGGCGAAATGATGTACAAAAGCCCCCTCATGCCTGCGCGGTTAGCGGAACATCTTATGCAAAACTACACCGAAGTCGAGGCAGTAAGCCGTTTCGGGGAAACGGTTGGAGAATTTGTCACCGACAAAATCACTCTCAAACCCGGTCCCGATGTGCTTGGAGCAAGCGTAGATTCTACGTTCCTGACGATGTTCTCCTTTCCCGTCCTTGCCGGAACGCCTGATCTTGGGAAAAGCCGCACAACGCTTGTGCTGACGCGCTCTTTGGCAACGACGCTCTTTGGAAGCCCGTTTCAAGCCGTCGGCAAGATGGTGAAATATTATGGCGTAGAACTGCCCGTGAGTGCGGTCTTGGAGGATGTGCCGAAACATTCCCATATCCAATTCACCTTTTTAGTGCCATACCAAGCACAAAAGCAAGATGAATACTGGGAAGCGAATGCTTACCACGAATATGTGCTGCTCCGCGAAAACGCCAATCCACGTGCTTTTGCGGACACTATTCGTGCGATCGGCAAACGTTTTATTGCTCCCGCGCTCAAAAAGTACAATCCTGCTTGGGGCTGGGAGCAAGAAACAGAGCCGCTTTTCGGGATTCGGCTTCACTCCTCGCTCACGGGCACGGGGGATGCAAAGGTCGGTACGTACAAGCGCGTGATGATTTTTGCCTCCGTAGGCGCATTGGTGCTGCTTTTGGCGTGTATCAATTATGTGAATCTTTCCACAGCCCGCTCTATGCTTCGTGCGAAGGAAGTCGGCATCCGCAAAACGCTTGGAGCATCGCGCACACAAGTAATGATGCAGTTTTTGAGCGAATCCGCCGGGCTGGTGTTGGTCGCATTTGTGATAGCGGCGGTGATGTGCGAATTGGCGCTACCGATGTTCAACAGCTTTTCGGGCAAAACCTTTCTCCCGCAAGACCTCATCGAATGGCGCTTTCTGGCGATTGTCGCGGCGATTTTGCTCACGACAATTCTTGTGAGCGGCGGCTATGCGGCGTTTGTGCTTTCGGCATTCAAACCGCAAATTGTGCTGAAACTCGGCTCTGCATCTAGTTTGGGGAACACTCGCTTGCGCAAAGGCTTAGTGATTGCGCAGTTTACCATAGCAACGGCGCTGATTTCGGGTATTGCCGTCATGGGCGAACAACTCCGATTTATGCAGCAAGAATCGCTTGGCTTTGCGAAAAACACTACTGCCGCCGCGTATCTCGACCCGGCAATTCTGTCGCAACAAACCGCCTTCAAAGCAAGAGTGGATGCGATTCCGGGCATAGAAGCCAGCGCAATGACGTACCAATGTCCCGCACTGTGGACGGGTGCGGCAAAAGTGAACGCAAGCGGCATCAATACTCATTCCCTCAATACTGATTCCGTCAGCAAACCTTCTACAAATAGCGTAAACGCACTGCTCTACGCCGTAACCAAGGATTTTCGCCATGCGCTGGCAATTCCGCTTCATGCGGGGCGCTTTTTCACAACGGAGAATGATTCATCGGCAAATGTGGTCGTCAATCAAGCGTTTGTGCGGTCTATGGGCTGGAGCAATGCTGTCGGACAGACGATTCGTTACGAACAAAATGCGAAAGTCCGCACCATGACGATTATCGGCGTAGTTTCGGATTTCCACAGCAAATCCTTCCGCGACGCGATTGAGCCGATTGTGTTCGAGCCGCAAACTCGTGGACAGGTTATTATTCTGCGCTTCCGTCAAAACCAGATGCAGAGCGCTCTTCAGCAATT
>VYMD01000829.1_pt1 | contig 10319 bp, 4 predicted proteins | sample 5115311 | NCBI WGS metagenome assembly VYMD01 (sample SAMN12291779, study PRJNA351875) | freshwater metagenome | isolation source: freshwater lake | place: USA: Michigan, Wintergreen Lake | collected 2013-08-08
TGGTTGTGTGGGATTGCCCGGAAGCCCAAGCTGTGTTGCTAACACGTTAAACTCTTTGATGTTGCCGCGAGCGGGATTGGTTGCCAGCATCCGCGTGTTGTTGTAGAGAGAATGCCCCAAGCCCCATTCCACCATGCCGTAGAGCGTGAAATCGGTGAAAAAACGGAACGTCGTAGAAAACGACCCTGTGTAGATAGGCACAGGCGTTCCAGCAAAGACACGCTCTGGTCCCAAGACCGGACCGGTGGCGTAGTTGTACGTTCCATCAGGGTTGTAACGAGGTTCAATAACGGGAAACAGGAAAAATGCCGCTCGGCGTTGCCCGGGAATAATGACGTTGCGGCTGGTGGCGGCAAAAATAGGTTGTGCGCCGCCGATGTCTTGAACGATATTATCAGCGAAATTGAAAATCAGATTGAATTGGAGCGATGTTTCTTTGGTGCGAATCGGTGTAGCGTACACGCTTGATTCTACGCCCCAACCCCTGATACTGCCTATGTTACGGGGAATACTTGATGTTGTAAGCCCAGTTGAAGGTGAGTTGACAAAGCCAATAATGGAGTTGGATGCAAACTGCTGATAGTAACTAACATCAAGTCCATAAGCATCGCTAAACTCCGCTTCCAATCCCACTTCTATTTCTTCGATGCGCTCTGGCTGGATGTCGGGATTGCCAATATTCTGAAGCGTAGCACCCACGCCGTATCCAGACTGAACCGGTCCCCAAAGCCGCGATATGCCATCAAAAGAGTTTGGCAACTGTCCCGACTGACCATATGCAGCGCGAATCTTCAGCAAATTCAGGCTTTCAATACCAAGAGTTTTGCTCAAATCCAAGCGATCAAGCCGAACGGCTGCACTTGCACGTGGATAAAAAATGCTTGGCGCACGAGGTCCGATACTGCTGGAGTAATCGTTCCGTATTCCCGCCGAAAAGAACAGCCAATCAGCGTAACTCATTTCTTGTTGCAAAAAGACCCCCGCCTCGCGGCGATTGGTAAAGTTCTGGTTGGAATTGACAAACGTTGCACCAGCTTCGATGTCTTCAATCAATGTTGTTGGAAAATTTTGGACGGTTATATCAGTGGCGCGGGTAACCCGTGAAAAAAGCTGCGCTCCAACAATAGTCGTGGAAGAAATATCGTTCGTGGGCTTGAAGAAATATGTCGCACTAACATCTGCATTTATCTGCTGTACTCGTTCGTTTGCCACAGCTCGCTCGCCATTGTTAATACGAGCAAGAGGGCGGTCTTGCGGAGAAATTTCTTGAAAGAGTGTATTTGCTGCGTCGTACCCCGCCAAGCCACGCAATGTCAGCCCTTTAATCGGTTTCCAGTTTAGTTCCAGCGAACCAATAAAACGCTGTGCAGCACTGGAATTTTCAATCTGCATCACGCCCAGACTATCGCCGGAATTAGAATATACTGCCTCAGGACGAAATCCGAGTGTATTGTTGAGCAGCCCGTATATGTTGTCGTCGTTTTGTGGAAGGGTGATATAGTTATCAATAAAATTTGTCGAAATTTTGAGGTTGATAAATTCGTTAGGAGCCGCATCAATGTTCGCACGGAAAGAGGTGCGCTGCATTTGGTTTTGTGTCAATATGCCTTCTTCTTGGCGGCGGTCAAGCGAAGCGTAGTAATTCACAAAGCCCGTATTTCCTGCAAGCGTTACGCCTGTTTGCCAGAAAGGACCGAGTTTGAAAAGATTATTTGCTTTTTCAAAAGAGAGCGCCATATCTTCGGTGTACCGGCGCGATTGCTCGTTCCAACCGACAACGGTTTTGACATCAATAGATATTGAATTCATTGATTTTTTCGCCCCAGTTTTCGTGGTGATAAGAACCACACCATTTGAACCGCTCGTGCCATAGAGCGCAGACGAAGCTGGACCTTTCAGAATTTCCACATTTTGAATATCTTCGGGATTGAGGTCAGCAAGCGTAGAAACCCCTTGTCCGCCGACACTAAAAAATCCTGTTTCGCTGTTGTCAATCCGCACGCCATCAACGAACATCACCGGCTGTCCTGTTCCGAATAAACCGCCTCCAGAGCGCAGAGTAAAGCGGATACCACCGCCAACGTTGCCGCTTGCTGGGGTGATTTGCACACCGGCGACTTTGCCCGCTAGAAGCTGCGACATATCTTGGAACACGTTATTTTTTGTGAGTTCCGCAGCATCCACACGCGCCACTGCAATTTCGGCAATGCTTTTTTGTGTCCGCGAGGCAACACCCGTAACCACAACTTCTTCAAGTCCCTTCACATCGGGAGCTAATTGCACAGCGACTTGTAGGGTTTGTCCCGTTTCCACCACAACCGTTTGAGAAGCTGCTTTGTAGGCAAGTGCCGAAGACTTCAGAATGTATTTACCCGGCTTGACGTTAGTAAAAATAAATGCTCCACCCGCACCGGAAATAGTGCCGTATTGACTGCTCTCGCTGACCGTTTCGTCTGCGGATTTCGTGGCAGAAACGAGTTTCAGTCGGATTCCCGAAATAAACTCTCCATTTTTTTGGTCGGCAACTGTACCTTTCACTATTGCTCCACCTTCAGAGCCGTTTCCTGTCTGGGCTTGGGCATGATATGAACAAAAACAGACAACAACCAGGATGCCTATTGCCACCATCCTCTGCACATTGTTTTTATCTAGCCACGAGAAGCATCTCCTCGTGTGAAAAAACGTTTGAGTAAAAAGATTCATAATGATGTTCTCCTAGAAAAAAACAATTATTAAAAGATGTTTTTCTGCAATCATTAAATATGCGATTCAATATATGATATGTTGCAGAGCGATCGAAGGCAGAAAATACCGAAAAAAGAACAAAAACTGCTACCAAAAACTATAAGCCAAAAACACTCAAAAAAAATGATCCGACACGTAATAGTAGCAAATGTCTTGATTATTGGGATTTCTGGGAGCATCACCAATGAGAGCGGAATCAATAATCTAGGACTTTCGCAAATCTGTTGGGCAAGGGGTCAAGACCCCTTGTTAAATAAAGACTTAGCAACAAGGGGTCTTGACCCCTTGCTTTAAAGAATGCACTTTTGCGAAAGTCCTACCTTTGCAGAAATTACTCTGTAAAATTGAGTGGTTCTAGGTTCCGAAGAAGCAACCGAATCAGTACCCAAGCTAGTAAATAAGCGCTTGCAGCCAACGCAAAAACAGGAACATACGAACCCGTTGCTTGGAGTAGAAAACCAATAATTGAGGCAATGAGCATACCGCCAATCGCGCCCGACATACCCGCCAAGCCAGTCATAGAGCCAATCGTGCTTTTCGGGTACAAATCGGAGATGAGCGTAAATAGGTTCGCAGACCAGCCTTGATGCGCTGCGGCGGCTATTCCAATCAATACAACAGCCGTCCATAAGTCCGATGTTTGGGAGGCAAAAAATATCGGAACTATACAAAGTGCAAACACCAACATTGAGGAAATACGCGCTTTTGGAGCATTCCACCCTTTTCGGACAAGCCACGACGAGAGATAGCCGCCACTAACGCTTCCAAGAGTTGCCATCGTATAAATCGTTACAAGCGGCGCACCTACGCTACTGAGCGTTATTCCGTGATTGGTATTCAAAAATTTTGGCAACCAATAGAGAAAAAACCACCAAATTGGGTCGGTCAGGAATTTTGCGGCGCACAACGCCCATGTTTCCTTGTGTTTGAGCAATTCACGGTAGGAAAAACTACTTGTCGAAGTCTCTACAGGGTCAGCGAGAATATAAGCAAGTTCTTCACGGGACAAGGTTTTATGCGCTTCGGGGCGCTCATAAATGTACAACCAAAAAATCAACCAGATAAAACCAAGTCCGCCCGTAATGATAAATGCTTGTTGCCAGCCGAATTGCAGCGCAATATACGCCACCACTAGCGGTGCGATGATTGCGCCGATGTTTGAACCTGCATTAAACAAACCCGTCGCCAACGCACGTTCTTTTTTGGGAAACCACTCCGCAACCGCTTTAATGCTTGCGGGGAAGTTTGCCGCTTCGCCCAAACCCAGGGCAAATCGCGCTACACCGAATCCAAACGCCGAGCGAGCAAGCGCGTGCGCAGCACACGCAATGCTCCAAACCACCACCGCTATCGAAAACCCACGCTTCACGCCGATTCTGTCCAAAACAAAACCCGTTCCCGCCAAACCCAATGCGTATGCGGCTTGGAAGGCAGTTACGATAAGACCATATTCGCTTTCGCTCATGGAAAATTCGCGCTGCAACTGCGGTGCAAGCAAGCCAAGAACTTGCCGATCTATGTAATTTATTGTTGTTGCAAAAAAAAGCAACGCGCAGACACGCCAGCGAATGTTCATGGTGGTTTTTGGTTGGTGGTTTTTAGTTTTTGGTTGGTGGTTTTTAGTTTTTAGTTGGTGGTTTTTAGTTTTTGGTTGGTGGTTTTTAGTTTTTGGTTGGTGGTTGGTATAGTAGGTTTTTTGCGGTGTTGAGGTAATAAGCGGTGATTGTTGAGTTGCAAATCAATGGAATTTGGTATGTCAGCAATAACCATCAAAACCACTAACTAAAAACTATCAACCAGAAACCAACTGAAGCCGAAACTGCCCGCCAATACTCACAAGTTCATCGGATTGGCGACGGAGTTGCGTGGCGATATTTGCCAGTGAATACACCGCCTGAGAAGCCTCTTCCGCAGCAGCGCTTATGGAATGGGCATTGGTGATGACTTCTTTCAAAATGGCTGTTTCTTCATGGCTTGCATCATTGATATTTGAAACAAGATTTTGAATCGTTTTTGTGCCGTCAATAACTGACATGAGCTTTGTTCCGGCTTGTTCTGCAAGGTGTACACCGTTTTTTATTTCATCGAATTGCGATTGCATCATTTGTACCGATTCGCTTGTTTCTTGCCGAATCGCGCCAATCATCTGGCTAATTTCCTTCGTTGCTTTTTGCGTACGCTCGGCAAGTTTGCGCACTTCATCGGCAACAACCGCAAAGCCTCGTCCTTGCTCACCTGCGCGTGCTGCTTCAATGGCAGCGTTTAATGCCAAAAGATTCGTTTGGTCAGCAATTTCTTCAATCGTCGTCAGAATTTCGCTAATGCGTACGCTTGATTCGCTCAGGCGTTGCACACGCTCGGTGGAAGCCTCCGAAAGTTGATACATTTTACGCAAACGTTTCAATGTTTGTTGGAGCATTTCGCCGCCGGAAGCCGCAACAATGCTATTTTCCTCACTTATTTCCCGCGCCTTATGCGTGAGTCGGGTATTGCTATCGCTTGAAAACATCACGTGTTGGATAGCCCGAGTGAGTTCTGTTACTTGTGCGGCTTGCTCTTCAGCAGTGGCGGCGAATTGGTGAGAGGAGTCGTCTAAGAGCGAGGAAGTCTGCGAGGCAAGCACCGAAGCGTGAGAGATTTGCTCGACGGTGAGGCGAAGTTTATCAACAGTTTGATTGTATTCTCCGTACAATGCGTTAATATCACGGTCTGTATCATTCGGCAATAACGCCGTTAGATTTCCACTGGCAAGATCGCGCATCACGAAAGACATTTTTTCAACGCTGGTGTGCAGGTGTTCACGCTGCTTTTCTGCGCCTAACCGCCTCTTTTCTGCTTCTCCGGCTAAGTGTTCTACTTCAATTTTTTTTTCCTCGACTCTATGGAGAGAGTCTCGAATTTTTTCAACCATGTCATCAAATGCCTTCGACAAAATGCCGATTTCGTCGGTCTGTTCAAGCCGAATCGCCGTGTGCATATTCCCGGAAGATACTCCTTCTGCGGCTTCCTGAATGCGGTGAATTGGTCGGGCAATAGCTCTTCCTAAAAGAAAAGCAAGTGCAATAACACTTGTAATGCTTACGAGTGAAATAATGCCGAGTACAATCGCAGATAGTCTAAAGTCAGCCTGAGCTTCTTTTTGATGAGTTTTTGCACGTTCATTGTAAAACTGTGTAAGTACCGTCATTTCTGCTTGTACGGCAGTTTTAACTTCGTCGTTTTGCAATTCTATTTGCATTGCTGCGGCTTCTACGCTCCCGGATTTTTTCAAAGAAATTATCTCGTCGCACAAAGTATGATATGTTGCCAAGCCTTTTTGTATGCGCTGCACAAGAGTTTTCGTACTGTCGGTGTCCATCAAAGGTTGGATTTCCGCCACAAATTTTTCAATGAATTCAAAATCCTCTGCGAGTTTCTTCATCGTCTTTTTGATTTCATCCTCGCTCCGCCAATGGGATACAATCTGGTATTCACGTTTCCGAATCTGCTCCAGTTTTGTATTCATTCGTTGAACTTTGTTCAAAACAACAATGTCTTCACGCTGAAGCGTCTCCACACGAGTATTCATGCGCTTCAGAGCGAAAAAAGCCGCGATATTTGATGCAATAAAAATCACTATCACCAAACTGAATGACAGCAAAATTTTTTGCGAAATTTTCAGATTTCTAAACCATTTCATAGCGATAACCTCTAACACACAAAAAACAAAAATCAAGAGAAACAAAAAACCAAAAACGAGAAACAAAAAACCAAAAACTAACAACCAAAAACTACTTCCCAAGCACCATTCCCGAAAATGGTGGAATGTATGCTTGCAACATCACGAGCAGCCCCATCAGCAGTGCCAGCGCGATACTATGCCAAAACACATATCGGAGCGTTGCTGATTCCTGCCCTTCATTTCCCGTCGCCGCCCCCGCAACAACGATACTTTGAATGTTTACCATTTTTCCCATCACACCGCCTGAACTATTTGCCGCCGCCATCAGAACCGCGCTCAAACCAAGCTGTTCTGCGGTGATGCGCTGAAGCGAACCGAAAAGGACATTGGCGGAAGTATCCGAACCGGTTATCATCACGCCCAGCCAACCAAGCATCGTTCCAAACAAAGGATACCACCAGCCCGTTTGCGCAAACGCAAGTCCCAATGCGGCATCCAAGCCGGCATAGCGTAACACCATTCCCAGCGCAAGAATGGTGGAAATCGTCAAAAGCGACAATTTTACAAGATGAAACGTTGCGCGGTATTCTTGCCAAAGACCGCGAAAGCTATATCCCATGCGCCTTCCGGCGAATAGTGCTGCAAGTAAAATTCCTGTTCCCGCCGTCGAAAGCCAATTCAGCGAAAACACGGCATTTTCGAGCGTGGGCTTCAGAACAACCGGAGGAACGCGCTGTACAGCTTGGTGCAAGAATGGAACATCAATTTTTACAGCAGTCCAAGCATCAAAAAAACTTTTTACTTGAGGAATGCCCCAAAGAAATACCGTCAAAGTGAGTATTATCCAAGGTTCCCACGCTTGATAGTAGTTTTTGGTTGGTGGTTTTTGGTTGCTGGTTTCTGCTTGTTCGGTGTTCCTTGTTCCTTGTTGTGATGCGGGTTTCCAGACTTTGAGAAAAAGAGTTACCGCAGCAATGGAAACAAGCGATGCGACAATATCCACAAGCCAAGGTCCGTGATAATTCGCCACCAAAAATTGCGGAACAGCAAACGAAATTCCGGCAATAAAAATTGCGGGAAAAAGCTCACGAACCGCACCAAATCCCGCATACATCCAAACAAGCCAAAACGGAACAAGCATCGAAAAAAATGGTAATTGCCGCCCCACCATCGCGCTTAAATCCATCATCGGCAGCCCCGTTACGCCCTGAAGCGCGACAATAGGCGTTCCGAGCGAACCGAATGCTACGGGAGCAGTATTAGCGAGCAGTGCAAGTCCGGCTGCCTGAATTGCCGGAAAACCAAGCCCAATCAGCATTGCAGAAGTAACTGCGACCGGTGCGCCAAACCCCGCCGCTCCTTCAAAAAATGCTCCGAAACAAAACGCCACAAGCAAGAGTTGAAGACGTTTATCGGCGGTTATTCCCGTGATACTTTCTTGCACAACGTTGAACAAACCGCTTTTTTCGGTGAGTTTGTACAAAAAAATCATGTTCAAAATCAGCCAACCTATCGGCAGAAAACCAAATGCCGCGCCGTAAAGAGCCGATGCAGCCGCCATCGGAAAAGGAAAACCAAAGACCAGCGTTGCAATCCCAACAGCAAGCGTTAATGCGGTCAGTGCGGCATGATGCGCTTTTCTGCGAAGAAAAATCATCGCCATCATCACCACAAGCGGCAGCGCTGCTACGAGCGTTGAAAGGGCTTGGCTTTGAAGCGGGTTATAGGTTTGTTGCCACATTGAAGGTTGAGGAGTGTTGAGTTTTGAATGCTGAGTTTTGAGTGGGAAATTGTAATTGCTGTTTTTTCAATAGATTAGTATCGCTTCTTCTCAGCATTTGAGGTATAATTAAAATCTCACCTTACGCAAAAGACCCTCACCCAACCCTCTCCCAAAAGGAGAGGGCTTCAGAACTAGCTTCTCTCCCACCCTCGCCCTTTGGGAGAGGGTCTCGCGCAGCGAGGGGTGAGGGGTAACGCGAGTGATGGTAAGGTGAGTTAAAATGTAGCCCACTTTCAAAGTGGACTACATTTGCGCGAAAAGTTTACTGAACAACGACACGACCACCAATAGATGCTCCATTGATGCTTGCGCGGTAGAAATAGACTCCCGAAGGGAGGTTTGTTACGTTCCAAGAAAATGCCTGCTGACCCGCTTGCAATGTGCCTTCGTGCAGTGTAGCGATAGTTTGCCCCAAAACATTGGTTACAAAAATTTGAACGCTACTAGCTTTTGGAAGATTCAGAACGATAGATGTAGAGCCGTTTGCAGGATTTGGTTGTGCAGAAATGCTTACTCCGACGAGTTCTTCTTGGCGGACACTTGTTGTGATGCTGGTTCTGCGGAGCAATACGCCGCCAACGCCCACAGCAAAAGCCGTACCGTTAGGCGTAACCCAAACACTGTTCAAATCGCCTGTTCCTGCGGGATTCGTTTCTTGCGTCCACGTTGTTCCGGCATTGCTTGTGCGGAGCAAAAAGCCTCTGCGCGAAGCAATCACGCCATTGTTAGCATCAGCAAAGTGTACAGACATCAAACGCGGGTCATCGTTGGCAACGCGGGCGATAGGTGTCATCTGCACTGTCCACGCGCTTGCGGCTGTATCGCCAGTAGTAGTGCGGGCTACAAAGGCACTTGGCGCAGATTGTGGCGAACCAACAACGAAACCTGTGTTATCGCTGGTGAAAAACAGATTTTGTGTACGAGGATTGCCCGAAGAGCCGTAAGGACGGGATTCCTGCCACGTCATGCCACCGTTGGTGGTGCGATAAAAGAAGCCCCCGCGAGCAATCGCATAGCCCAAATTTACATTGCGGAATTGAATCCCCGTTACGTCGCGTGTAGTATTGGCGCGGTCTCCAGCTTGACTTGTCCACGTTGCGCCGCCATTAGTTGTGCCTTGAATTGCGCCGAGTTCGCCCGAAATCCAGCCCGTCATCTCGTTCACAAACGACACACCACGCAGCGAACCAGCATATGCAGTCCCCGCAAGCTGCGCTGCTGTTTGCGCTGTCCACGTCATGCCGCCGTTGGTGGTGCGAAGAATAGTTGCATTATCGCCGACAACCACACCAACATTCTCATTCACAAAGCTCAGAGCGCGAAGCGTAACGTTTACGCCAGTCGTCGTTAGGCGTGTCCAAGACATACCGCCATTGGTCGTTTTGAAAACCGCACCGGAATCAGCAGCAATATACCCGACGTTTTGACTGGCAAAGCTAATTGCGCGTAGTTCTATTGCCGTGCCGATGTTTACTTGCGTCCATTGTGCATAGCTTGAAACAGTAGCAGCCAAAACAATGAACGAAAACACTAATGAGTTAATAAATCGTTTCATAAAAACCTCCACAAAACACAATTAAATGGTGATAAAAGAACTATTTTCTAAGAACTAAAACGTTTTAGTAATTCAAAGATTGCAAAAATTTTTTGGACTGCCAAAAACTTTTTTACAATTCTACATTTTTCAACGTTTTGATAAAATCGTTATCAAGTTCTACACCCCACCCTGCGCCAAGCGGTATCGGCATAATGCCGTTTTTAACCTGTAACACTGGCGAAACCACATCCTTCATGTAGTTGTCAGTCTGGAACTCCTGATGTTTGCTTACGTTTGGGGTAATGGCAATCACGTGAAGCATCACGGCGTGGTTATGCGCCACACGCGGACTGTGGGGTGAAATTTTCATACCTGCTTTTGCCGCCATTTGTGCAATCTTCAAAACCCGCAGAAAACCTCCGGCGTACATAACATCGGGCTGCACAATGTCCACAATGCGCTGCTCAATCATACGCCGAAACTGCGGCATATTCGTGTCCTGCTCGCCGCCAGCAATCGGGAGTTTGCTTGCTGAAGTAATGCGCTTGGTGAGTTCAAATTCTCGAAATTCGCATGGCTCTTCCAAATGCGCA
>VYMD01000478.1_pt1 | contig 10315 bp, 7 predicted proteins | sample 5115311 | NCBI WGS metagenome assembly VYMD01 (sample SAMN12291779, study PRJNA351875) | freshwater metagenome | isolation source: freshwater lake | place: USA: Michigan, Wintergreen Lake | collected 2013-08-08
GCAGGCCTTGCGTGGCGAAGAAGACATTGGCGGCCCACAGCCCGTCGAAGTACGGCAGCCCGACCAGCACGGCGACATCGTGGTCCTGCCAGTCGTTGCGGCCATCCACGGCTCCCCAATGCGCGACCGAGAGCCGTGAGAACGGATGCTCGAAGCTGAGGGGTACATGCTCGACCCGCTTGTGGCAGCACAGAAACACCGAGCGGTCCGCGTGGTCGGGTAGGGCCTCCGCGAGGGCTGGCAAGACCCTCTGGAACCTCTTCGCGGCTGTCTCGGTCATCTTCCCCTTGCCGATGCCCTTGGACGTGCGCGAGATGTGCAGGGTCACGTTCGAGTAGCTCCTCGCCCCGGAGGGGATCGGCTGGATGACCGCGCGGTCCCCGAGTAGCTCCCACAGGACCTGTTGGCGTGCCGTGGCGTCCAGCACGACCGGGCCAGGAAGGTCGTCGGGGATGATCAGTCGTGCGGTGTTCAGTGAATGCTCGACCCCGACCTTGGAGTACCAGGCCCAACGGGAGAGGATGGTCTCCACGGCGGACAAGGTCTCGTCCACGATTCCCGCTATGCGTTGCCGGTCCAGAGGGGAGTCCTTGCGGAGGGCGATGTGGTCGAACCTGAGGCTCGACATACGCTCGCGAAGGGCTGCCATGGAGTACCGCCCCGGGAACGCGACGCGACCATCGTGGACCGCTCGCCAGACGATGCGCGCCTGCGTGTCGTCCTTACCGGTGGAACCTGAAGTGACCTTGGAGATGGCTTCGAGGACCCGCAAGGTCTCGTCGAGGGCAGCCGTCTGGTCGGGGAATGATGCCCGGATGCCGATGTCCACGAACGACAAGACCTGACGCACGTCCTCCGCTCTGAGACGGTGCTGCTCGACCACGTTGGCGAGGGATTCGTCCACCACGACCAACCGACGGGTCTTGCCGTTCGACATGGTCAGGAGGTCACGAAGCCGGGAACCATCTCCGCCTACGTTGTCGAGGGCGAGGGTGTAGGCAGCATGGGTGACGACCAAGACGAGAGCCTCAGCCATGACCTCTGGCGCGACCATGTGGGAGGAGTGCCTCGCAATGGCGCACTCGAACCCTGCGAGCCTGTTGACCTCGGCCGCGAAGGTATCCGCCTCGACGATCTGGCGGGTCACGACCAGCATCCCGGTCCTGCGTCCGGTGGTCTGGTCGGCCTTCGCCAGCATGGAGGCGTAGACGACAGTTCCCTGCGTCTTGCCTGCCCCCGTCGGCGGATTCAGGACTCGCCATACGCGACCATCACCAATGGACAGGATCGCCTGCCCGAAAGCGTTGGCCATCGAGTGCCAGACGGAGCGGAGGGGTTCGGAGGTAGCGTTGCCGAGCGTCTCGGCCCAGTGGCGTTCCATGGTGGACACGAAGGAGCCGGGCGACACCGCGTTGTAGTCGAGTGTGTCCATGAGGGTTCCTTGGGGGGTGGTGGGAGGTGGGGGTCGGGAACGACGGATGGAGGAACACCACGCCCTGCCTACTTCCCTCGGTATAGAGGTTCGACGTGGTATTCCTGCGAGGTGGTCGTGGGGCGTGCGTCGCGAGGAGGTAGGGCCGTGCATGGTTCCCTTCGGTTGCAGGGAGCGACGCCTTGGACCCGTAGGAGTGTTCAAGACCGAGGCGGGCGTCGAGGCCCTTGATGGACCATGCGAGGGCGAGGGCATCGGGGTTCTGCTTGCCGAGTTGTTCGTGATGGGCGACCTCCCGTTCGGCCATGCTGAGGATGTCCCGCTTCAGGGTGCAGAGAGCCTCGACTTTCTCGGCCGCGACCAATACCGACACCTCGTTCTCGAACTGCCCTCGAAGGGCATGAAGGGCCACGATGAGGCCCGCGATGGCCGTCGTCTTCCCATAGCCGGCAGGCAGGCCCACGACCACCCTGAGGGGCGTGTACCCGAAGGCTTGCTCGACCATCGTCCGTTGAAGTGCAGCGAGGGTCGCCGACTGCTTCAGGCCGGGGTCCGTTCCGTGGGCCGCGAGGTGCCGTAGGGTGAAGTCACAGGCGAGACGTGCGACAAGGCGTTCAGGGCCACGCAGAGGCGAGGCTTCGGGGTTCTGTCCGAGGGAGGGCATGGGCAAGGTCTCCTTGGTGGTCGTGGACGAGGAACGACGGAATCGATGCCCATGGCGAACTAACCGCCCTGACCTCTATGAGAGAACTTCCGGGGGGTGCCGAGGGCAGTTAGTTCGGGGAGCCAGTAAGGCCGGTCGTGGGAGGGAAGGGTGGTCGTGCTTGTGGGTGCCCCTGTCCGTGGTAAGTCGGACGGGCACTAAGGAAGAGGTTCGGGAGGGTAGGGACCCTACTTATCGGGGAGCCGAGAAGGAAGAGGGACTCGGATACCGGTGGCCGGTAAGTGGGCAGGGCACTAAGGAGAAGAGTGCTTAATAGTCGTCGACCCTACTTACGGGGCCTCCGAGGGCGCGGGAGTACCCCCGACTTGGAGTCGTTGGTCGAGGCGTCTCTTGTTCCAGAAGCCAGTCTGAACCTGGCTTTTCGGCCAATTCGCCTGCCAGTTCAACGACTTGTGGTCGTGCATGTTCGTGTCCTCGGAAGGTCCCTTCAAGGTCCGTCAAGACCTCCTCAGACTTCGCGTCGAATCCCGGAGGTTGGACACCCGAGGTCGGTCGGATGCCTCTCATTACCGAAGGGGTCCGCGCGGAACCGCTCGGTGCCGTCGGTGACCTACGGAGGTAGCCTGAGGAGGGGCCGAAGGGAACTGCACGGACCCCTTCAGGCGAGTCGGCTGCAAGAGTCAGGCAGCCCCGTGCGATGGTGCCCACCGTGGCCACCGATCTGTGAGACGGTAGGGCGACCATCACCACGGCCGTACTCATGGATGCCATTCACGGACTCCGAGCCATCTACGGTCGCCGCTTGTTCCTGGTGACCTTGTTCGCTGCGTTCGTGTCGGCAGCAACCCGGTGGAAGATCCAGTACGGCCACCACATCTGGAAGGACCCTTGGGATGTCCTTGCGGGGACCGTCGGGCACCTCATCGGTCTGTGGCTTCTTGCGGCCCTCGGGATGGTGCTGTCCGGGGTGCTTCAGGAGTTCGTCTTCGGGGACGACGGGGGCCTGAAGGATCGGAGCATCGACAGGTGCGCAGTCGACCTCAGTGCCGTGGCCCTCGTGGCCTGCGTGGCCGTTGTGATGATCCGGGTGGGGTTCTGACTCACAGGGGAGGCAGGGAGCGGGACCCCTTCAGGTCCTCGCCCGGTTCCCTCAGGTCTCCGCGAGATCCCTACAAGCGTTCACGACAGTCGCCCTGCCGATCCCGTAGGCCTCCGCGAGAACCCCGATGGACTCGCCAGCCTTGCGCCGGGTCCGTAGCTCCTCGCGCTGCTGTTCAGTCAGCTTCGATGGGCGGCCCATGTGCTTTCCTTCGGCTCTCGCGCGGGCCTGTCCGGCCTGCGTACGTTCGACGATGAGGTCCCGCTCCATGTCGGCGACCGCACCGAGGATCTTGCGGATGAGCTTGCCGGCCGTCGAGGTCAGGTCGGACTTGCCCAACTGAAGCACAACGACCGAGACGCTCATCCCTTCGAGTTTCTGAAGGGTCTGTTCAACGTCGATGGAGTCACGGCCGAGGCGGTCGAGCTTCGAGACGACCAGTGTGTCGCCCTCTTCGAGTCGTTCGAGGAGCTTGGCGAACTGCGGTCGTTGGGACGCGTGGACACGGCCCGAGATTGCATCCGCGAACCAGCGTCGAGGAGTGAGGGCGTAGCCGGCCGCCTCGATCTCCCTTCGTTGGTTGTCAGCCGTCTGTTCAGTCGTCGAGACTCGGCCGTAGCCATAGATCCGAGAGCCGGCATTGGTCGCGTTCATGGTCGCCATCAGTGGTCGGGAAGTGTGGTCATTTTCCTGAGATGGTCGGCATCTGTCAATGACTATCTTTCGGACCACCTCCTCAGTGGTCTGTCAGGTGGTCGGGAAGTGGTCCCTTTCGGACCAATGCGGAGGTGGCTTGCCCGTCGGTAGGATGGTCGTCTCGATAGCAGATAGAGAGGTGACGAGCTATGGCGCAAGGCGGCATCCCGCTCGGTGTCTGGAGCGGCAGCGATGCAACGGATCGGCTCCGCGAGTCAATTGAACAAGCGAGCGCGGAGTCCGCAAGGCAGACGCGCATGATGCTTCGACTGACGTGGGCAATCGCCGCGCTGACTGCCGTAATGCTGGTCGGCGTCTGCGTTCAAGTCTGGCTGGCTTGGATAGCCCTACCCAAGTAGGAAGGTGACAGGGTTGGGCGACGGCTACGCATCGTCCCCGTGGCGGTCGCCGCTCGGTGCCTGGATGGACGTTCGGCGGGTCCGAGGGTGTCCCGCGAGGTCGGACGGCAGGAAACGCGAGGGGGGTACGGGGGGAAACGCGAGCGTCCCGACACAGCGGATGCCGTCTCGAAAATATGCGTCGTGCGGGGCTGGATCCCTTCAGTCCCCACACGGCAACACCCAGGCCGTCCTTCGAGACCTCTGCGAATCAGCGCGGCACACGCGCCGTGGACTGTGCGGCTCGCGACGGACCCGTACGGAACCTGAAGGTCCCCAGTGGGATCCCGAGTTGCACCCCGCCGACTAGTCCGAAGGGTGACCTACGTTTCACCGGTAGGCAAATCGTTGGGCAGAAGACGCTTCAGCCCTTCGTTGGCCGCGTGTAGCCGAAGCCGTTGCAGAGCATCCGAATCGGAAGGTCCATCGACGAAGCTGCGAGCGCCTTGCACTCGACAGGATCTGTCGGGATCGCTTGAACGAACGCGGGTGGGGGGACAAGGTCATCGGCCGCGCAGATGTGATCCTCATGCTGCCAGCCGGAATCGGCCAAGGCTAGACCGCGTCCGACGGCGTTCGAGACGAAGACGAAAGCCAGCGCCGGCCCCGTCACTCCGCGATTGCCCAAGTAGGCCAACCCGCGCGCCAGCGAGCCTTCTACATAGTCGGTGATGGTCAATTCGTGAACCACCGTTCGGCCCGACTGCTTGTCTATCCGCTCCGCTTCCGCAACCATTTCGAGGCGGCCGTCGCGGTGGAGCAAGCCGTAGCCTTCCGAAGCCGCTTCCTTCTTGTGGAAGTACGATGCCAAGCCGTCGAAGACCAACACCGCTCCATGTCCTCGCGCGTTCGCGTAGCCGAAAACGGGAGGCAGACGGCCACCATCCTGTCGCAGTGCGTCCACGTCGATTGCCGTCGAACCCTCGTCGTAGTTCAGAGGAACGATCAGCAGCGCAATGCGGGCGCGTTCGCCGTAGGTCATCGGAACAGGAAGGCGCCCGGTCTTCATCTGCGCCAGTCGTTGATCCCTTAAGCCCGACGCACGGTCCATGAAGTTCTGCCGACTGAGGAATGCGCGGCGAAGGTTCTGAACATCCATCGGAGCGATTCCGTTCGAGTGGCGCAGATAGAAGTGGGCGTGCTTGTTCGCGACCACCCGATGCGGTCCGGCGAAGCTCCGTTCGATTCGCAGGACGACTGCGCTGCCGCCGCCCTTCAGCGGCACCGCCTTGAACTGCGGAGGGCGTAGGGGTGGGTCGCAAGCCTGAAGGCACACACTGGAGACCTGCCCCATGAACGAATCGACTTCTTTCGGGTCCATGCCGACCTTACCGACCGGGATGCCCTTGTCGGTCGCGATGCCGTAGATCAGGTCGCCGCCGTCGGCGTTCGCAAATGCGGTCACGGATCGAAGGATCTTGATGGTCCTTTTCCCACTACCCCCGTCTTCATCGTCGTCAGCCGAGGAGCGTTTGTACTCGATACGGTGATCTTCGACCCTGCCGGCTGTAAGGAGCGCGTCTAGGTCGTCTTCGGTGATGTCTTGGAGTGCCTTCGGGATCATCGCGGACTCGCTCCTAACCTCAGTGCGGTGTTGCGACTCGATCTAGGGCAAGCTATGCGCCACGCGTAGCTTCGTGAGCAGCAACATGGATCTTCGAGCTTACTTCGTCAGAAATGTCGTCAGCGACTTCGAGGCGTACCGCGCGTTTCGGCGCGAAGGGCCGTTTGGTTCTGGCATCGACACGAAGCTTGCGCTATACGCGGCGCTGTCTCAGCTTCATATGGTCGATCACCTGTACGAGACGTTCAAGGATACTCGGTCGTTCCTGCCCGAGGCCTCGGTTGCGGATCTTCGTACGCACCTCTGTGACGCGACTCCCGACTTCAAGCTTGTGTGCGACTGCGCGAACGCCTTGAAGCACAATCGCATTGATCGCAGTAAGCCCGTGATCGAGGGAATACGGGCGATCAAGGACTACCCTGCGGTCATCAAGCGAATGGATTCCGGCGGGGCCTACTACGTCACGGACAAGCCTGTATTCGCCGAGCTTCTGGATGGTCGATTGCTGGACCTCGGGGCTGCCCTGCTGGTTGGATTGCGAATGTGGTCCAACGAGTTGATCCGTCTCGGTGTGATCCCCGGCTTGCCGAAGCTGGTGGTTGAGCCATTGGTTATTCACCCCGCCCCGACAAGTCGGCAGTCGGTGTCCTTCAAGATGACCGCAATGGTCGGGGAACACTTCAACGAGCGCCCACTCTGCTTCATTCATGATGAGCAGGCGGGCCACTATCGGCAGATAGGGCCGGACGATCCCTTCAACGTCGAGATCAAGGTTGAAGCTGTAGTTGGCCCGTCGATCTTCACCTCGAACGAAGCCGAAGGTGGAGCTATTTCAACGGCCTCGGATACTTCGCGGCCTTGATCGCGTCCAGCTTGATCTTCAGGTCCGCGCCCTCCTAGTGAAGCCCGTAGCTCATCGATATCTTCTTGTGCCCCACGATGTCCGCCGCGAGATTCTCGGGAACGTCCGTCCGGTCGACTTGTGCTCATGGCCGTTTCGCGGGCGGTACGCTGGGAATCATCAGACAAGGGCCGGGAAGCATCCCGGCCTTCGATTCAGCGTTACGTCGTGATCAGCAATAGCGCGATCACGCACGGGATCGCGGTGAGCGCGTGGCGGGACAGACGGTCGGACCTTTGCGATCTTGCGAAGACCTTCGCCCGTAAGTCCGGCGACGTCACCCTCGATGACGGCCCCGTGGTACTCGGGGTTCGCCGGCACGTTGAGTTGCCACGGCAGCGATCGGTGCTTGGGGTGACGACGGCATCGGGATCGCGATCGAGAACGTGATCCGCTCAAGCAGCGCCCGCTTGTTTTCGACGCTGATCCCGGATACGTAGCCGCGTTCTACCGAGGTCATGCCCTCTGCGGCGTGCCCGGTCAACGAACTCACCGACGGGCTTCCCGGAAGGTTCGCCGCAGCAGTCTTGAACGTGAACCTGAAGACGTGGAAGCCCTTCACGGTCTGACCGGGCGTCTCGTCTCGCAGCCCCACTTCGGCGATGAACCCGCGGAACCAATCCTCGGCGTTGCCGGAAGCCTTGCCCCCCTTCGGTGAGAACTGCGGGAACAGCAGACGTGCCCCCGCAGCCCTCACAGTCTCGACGTACTTCAGGAAGCCAAGACGAACAAGCTCCGAATGAATCGGAGTGATCCGACGGGACGTCTTGTTCTTCAGCCTTCGGTGGACACGTTCATCCGACTCGCCTTCATCCGTGAAGTTGAAGCACCACACCCCATCGACTTCGACGATGTCGGCCTGTGGGTTCAACTGGCACACCTCGTTGATCCTCGCGCCCGTGTACAGGCCGACAAGGGGAAGCCAGTAGCGGTGGGCCATCGTCGGGTCGTTCGCGAGCATCTTGAACGTCGGACCCTCGAAGAGCTTCCGCAGTTCACCAGCCGTCAAGGCGCGTTGCCTCTCTTCGCCTGCTTCGCGTTCCCCTCGGTAGCCGATTCCTTCGACCGTTAGTGCAGTAGGCCAGCCCTGATCAGAGAAGTGCAACCGAGCGTGCTTCAGGAACGGCCGGAAGCCTGCGAGATACCCGTCCTTGAACGTCTTCGGCGCCACGTTGTCCAAGGCGGTCAGCGAGTCGAAGTACTCGACGACCATCTGCTGCTTCAGTTCGTCCGCGAAGACGATCCCCTTCGGCTCGATGATCCGTTCGCGGAACTTGCCGACCGCGCGGCGGACCGTGCGATACATCGCGGTCTTCTGATCCTGGCGCTTGAGGAAGTCCTCGATGACAGTAGCGACCGTCAGCCGGGTCCCGTCGATCCCGAGTACGCCCGTAGAGGTCCCGTTCGCTGCCCTCGGCGTCTCGGGGTAGTCCTCGCCCCTGTCGCGCTTGCCGATGATCTCCAGTGCCTTGCGGCGGGCCACCATGAAGTCGAACGCCAGCCGGCGGAATTCGTCCGAGGTCTGTACGACCGCGTACCCCGCTTCCTTCAGGCAGCCCCTGAGTTCCCTGACGAGGTATCCCGGAGTTCGACCGAATGGCAGGCCCCCAAGGATCTCATCCCGTTCATCGGACCGATCGCTCATGTACTCGTCATGGGCCTGCCGTGACGGTTTCGAGGCGCGATGCTGGTCATCCCGTTGAAGCGGCCGGATCGCCCCGTAGAACTCGACGAACGACATCCTGTCCGCGTCCGACGAGAAGTGGCGGACGGTCGGGACGGTCTCGACAGCCGGGGCAGGGGAGACCGCCGCGCGGACCTTCCTGCGGGCCTCGCGGATCCGGCGGTCGAACCGCACGGCTTCCTCTCGGACAAGGCGGATAGCCTCGTCGCGGTCGGTCGTCTTCAGGGAGAACTTGACCTCGCGACCCTCGTTGAGGATCGGGACAAGCTCGTCAGGGATGCGGGCGCGGAAGTAGTAGCGCGAGCCGCGTTTGAGCAAGTACGTCTGTGAACGCACGTCGTCGGCCATCCGTCCAGTGTACCGATTTGTGTACCAGGACGACCGACAACTGCTTGATTCTGCGGGAACTTCTTGCGAATCAACCAGTTAGAGAATCTTGGTGGCGAATCAGGGACTCGAACCCCGGACCTGCGGATTATGATTCCGTCGCTCTAACCGACTGAGCTAATTCGCCGAAGAGGCGGGAGTCTACACGATCCCCCGCCGGCTCGGCAATCCGGCCCGGCGCTCAGCCCTCCAGCCCCGGGAACGTGACGGTGAACCGTGTCCCGGGCGGCTTCTCTTCCGGGCGTGCGTCGTCGACCTCGATCGTCGCGCCGTGCTGGGTGGCGATCTCGCGCACGATCGGCAGGCCGAGGCCGCTGCCGTCGACGCCGGTGCCGAGCACGCGGTAGAAGCGCTCGAACACCAGGTCGCGCTCGGTGTCGGGGATGCCCGGCCCGCTGTCCTCGACCTCGAGCAGCACGCGCCGACCGTCGGCCACGACGCGCACGGTCACGGTGCCGTCGCGCGGGGTGTAGCGCAGCGCGTTGTCGATCAGGTTGCTCGCGAGCTCGCGCAGCAGCATCGGATGGCCGGCGATGCGCACGCTCGCGTCGCGGCCGTCGCGGTCCCACTGGGCGCGCTGCGACTCGTAGCCGAGGTCGATGCCGCGCTCGATCGCGACCGGCACCCACTCGGAGACGGCCTCGCGCGCGAAGGCGTCGAGGTCGAGCGGCTCGAGTGTCGCGACGTCGCGCAGGTTCTCCATCCGCGCGAGCGCCAGCAGCTGGCTCACGAGGTGCGCGGCGCGCTGCGAGCTGCGCGCGATCTGCTCGAGCGCGCGCTGCTGCTCGACGGGGTCGCGCTCGCGCATCGCGAGCTCGGACTGGGTGCGCAGCCCGGCGAGCGGGGTCTTCATCTGGTGGGCGGCGTCGGCGATGAAGCGCTTCTGCGCGGCGACGATCGCGTTCTGGCGCTCGAGCAGGTCGTTGAACGCGTCGACCAGCGGCGCGATCTCCTCGGGCGCGCCGCGCGGGTCGATCGGGGAGACGTCGTCGGGGTCGCGGCCGCGGATCCGGCGCTGCAGGGTCTTCAGCGGCGACAGGCCGCGCGACAGGCCGAACCAGACGAGCAGCACCGCGACCGGCAGGATCATGAACTGCGGGAAGATCACGCCCTTGATGATCTCGTTGGCGAGCCGGTTGCGCTTGTCGAGGGTCTCGGCGACCTGGATCAGCACGGGCTCCATCTCCTCGCCCGGGCCGACGTCGATGTACAGGTAGCCGATGCGCACCGGGTCGCCGCGGTAGTTGGCGTTGCGCAGCTTGACCTTGCCCGGCACGGGATAGTCGTACAGGCCGGGTCGCGGCAGGTCGGCCTCGCCGGCGATGGTCTTGCCGCGGCTGCCGACGACCTGGTAGTAGACGACGTCCTCGTCGTCGGTGGCCAGGAAGTCGCGCGCGGCGCGCGGCAGGATCACGACGACGCGCTCGGAGGCGACGCGCACCTGCTGCGCGAGCGCCTGGGTGCGATCGTCGAGCGCGCGGTCGAACGGG
>VYMD01000484.1_pt1 | contig 10275 bp, 4 predicted proteins | sample 5115311 | NCBI WGS metagenome assembly VYMD01 (sample SAMN12291779, study PRJNA351875) | freshwater metagenome | isolation source: freshwater lake | place: USA: Michigan, Wintergreen Lake | collected 2013-08-08
CACGCGGTGCCGCGTGGTTTTCCATTTTGGTTCTAAACTTGTGATGACTCCCTCGATATAATGCCGTAGCTTGAAGCGGCGTTTGGTGTCGCTGGTTTGGTCCACGGCGACTTGCTTGAAACTTTGTATGAGGTTTGCGGCACGTTCAAGGTTACGGAGGGTTAAATCAGCGCCTGTTTGAGCGGTTTCGACGAATGCTTCCAATTCGCTTTTTTTCAAGCCTCCTTCGGTGAAACGTTGCACAAAAGCATTGGTACGGCTTTGGAGGGTGGAAGCGGCGGTAACGGCAACGCCAATGGGTGTGTTGAGTTCATGCGCTACTCCGGCGACGAGTGTGCCGAGGGAAGCCATTTTTTCGGCTTGGGCGAGTTGGGTTTGTGTGCGGCGGAGATTTTCGAGACTTTCTTGGAGTTCGGTGTTTTTGAGTTCTATTTCCGAAGTCTGCTCATTCAAAACTTCTATTTGCCTCGTGATTTCGTTATTGGCTGCGTTGAGCTCTTCATTGGTTTCATATAATTCTTTTGTCCGCTCTTTGACAGTGCGTTCAAGTTGTGCTGAACGTTGTTGTAATTGCTTGACTCGTTGTTTGTACAAAACAAAACCAAAAGCAAGAGCAGATGCACCGCAAAGACTATAAAACCACCATGTTTCATACCAATATGGCAACAGGTAAAACTGCAGAGAAGCGCCCTCAAGATTCCAGACTCCATCATTATTGCAAGCTCGAACTCTGAATGTGTAGCTTCTCCCGCGTTGCAAATTCATAAACTGCGCTTCGCGGCGGGTTCCCGCATCTACCCATGCTGTATCGTATCCTTCAAGTTTATATTGAAAAAGCACCTTTTCTGGTTCAATAAGACTCGTTGCTGTGTAACGAAAGGAGATTTTCTGCGCTCGGAGTTCTAAATTTGTAACATCAGACTGTATAAGTCGCACCATATCTGTTGAGTCAGCAATTGCCTCTTCAATTATGACTGGAGGTGGAAGTTTATTTGAGCTTGAATCACGTAAATCCAGAATACTAAAATCATAACGTCCTTTCACAACAACATAGGGAAACGATAAGGATGCTGAACCATCTTGAACGCCTGTTGAAAATTCTCGACGTATTGGAAGATGAATATTTTCTGCTTTTTCTTTATTCGCAAATCTTTCATGTAAGTCTTTGGAACGTACTTTGTACACTTTTCTTTTCCCAATAAGCCAGCAGTAACCGTCTTTGGTGAATAACATTTCATTAATAATGTCATTTGGAGTGAGGCATTCCATCGGCTTATACCCAATATTATTTTCAAGAACCCTCACCAAACCTTTTGTCGTGATTACCCACATTGTTGTATCATTTTCAATGAATATGTTCCAAGCAAAACCAACCTCCCCCAAGGCAATCTTTTTAAGCCCCTTACTAGTCATTTGAATAATAGTATCTTTGATGCCAACAGCCCAGGCAGTCTTCCCCCAGTTTTGTACTATATTTGCCCAACGACCATAGCTAAAACCAACTTCAGGCTTATAGACTTTAATATCAGGTTCAGGAATCTTGTTGTTATTTGAATTTATTGCACCGCGTATTACTGTACCTTCTCTAGTTAATCCAAAAAACCAAAGATAGTCCGATTTATCAATCAACGATAGATATAGAGGTGTTATTCCTGATGTACGGGTATCAAGAACAGTTAGAAATTGAGGTTTGTTTGGGTGAAAGACTTGAATTCCACCTCGAGAACTAATCCAAGTATTACCAATATTATCGTGGTAAAATGAATAAACCGTATCATTCACAAGTCCATTTTTTTTAGTAAATGTTTTCAATTTTCCATCGCGTGTAAGAACTTGCAAACCAGCATCGAAACCAATCCAAATTTGCCCCAATGAATCCTTAGAAAGAACATTGACTGTATCAGATAACAAACCATCCTTGCGATCCACTAAACTGATTCTACCATTATGACAGATAATAATTCCCGTAGAGTATGTTGCAAAGAGTAGAGAATCATTTCCCTTCACCACTGAATTGCGAATAAAAGATTCTGTACTCATTATGGTAGTGTTATTATAATATGTAAAATAAGGTTTTATAACCCTAGTTAATCGAGAAGAAATACTAGTCCATAAAGCACCTTCCTTGTCAATGATTATTGGTTGTTGATAACTAGCTAAATAATTCAATTGAAATTCCACATTATTAATCAACTCCCATTGCCCATCAAAATATCGGTGTAATCCTTGTGAATTTAAAGTGTAGAAAGCACCATCGGTTGCTAAAGTACCAATTAAATTCCCATCATAACCAATTGATTTCTCACCCTCAACATCAGACAACGTCTCAATGTGATCATTTTTTACTACTTGAACTATGGTACTTAATTTACCCTTACTTATCATTTTGACACAATAAACCCAACACCCAGAATTATTAGTATGCAGACTAAAATGACAATGCCGTCTAGGCTGATTTTGGGGATGTTCCACCAGCCCCATAGCCTGCGTATATATTTTTTTTACCTGCCCATTCACCAAACAATACAAAATGTTTTCTACTTTTTTGTCAGAAAATTTTCGCTTTCCTATCGCAAATAAATTAGCGCTGCTGTCAAGTGCAATCGCCTCAAATCGGGTTGAAGACCAACCTTCAGCGTTAGAGGAAACTACTGTAACTTGCCCCTCTTCAAACCTCATCAGAGCATCGTTAAAAAGAATCCATAAACGATTTTTAGGGACAGATTTATCATAGAGAAGGGATACCCAATATCCCTTAAATTTACAAACATAAAAAGTCTTCCATTTTCCATTGTGATATTGACAGAGATAAGTAGAATCTCCTGCAATTCCCAAACACCACAGGGAATTGTTTTTCCCGGCAACCATTTTACCTATGTGCACTTCGTCAGTATTTTTGCCCAAAGGAATTGTTGGAATTTTTTGGAATCTTATCCCATCAAAGCGAGTTAAACTTTTCCCTGAATTCAGCCATAAATATCCGTCCTCCGTCTGACACAATCCACTAACAGGCTCCAACGGAAGTCCATCGTTTATTGTCCATGTGTCAATTTTATACGACGAAAGAGCTCGAGTTGGATCAAGCGAACGGACTTTAGCATTTTGGGGTGTTTTCGGAATTGCAACAAGTTGCGCGGCTATGCCCTCAACATACAAGGAAACTATAAAAATGCTTACTGTATAAAATAATGAGGAAGTTATTGGGAATGACATACAATACTCCTTTGGTGAAGAACTTAATCGTGTTAGCATTAATACAAAAACTGAACTATCTGCTTGCAAATTCCACCACAAAACACGCCCCCTGCCCCAATTCCGACTCACACCACACGCGCCCCTGCATAGCCTCCACCATACGCTTCACGATACTCAACCCCAGACCGGTGCTGTGTTCTCCGCCCGTCGGTCGTGCAGAAAGCCGAGCAAATTTCTCGAAGAGTTTCTCTTTGTCCGCATCCGAAAGCCCCGGTCCTTCGTCTTGCACTTCAATTCGGACTGTATCTTTCTGCTGAATCACGCGCAAATACACGGTTTTTCCCTGCGGTGAGTATTTTATGGCATTGGAAAGGATATTGTCCACGACCTGTTGGAAGGCGATTTCGTCTGCCGTGATGCGGACAACGGCGGGAATTTCCGTTTTGAGCGAAATGTGTTTTTGTTCTGCTCGGTGCGCATAAAGTTCCGCTAACATCCTGACAATCGGCGCTGCATCAAGTGATGTGAGGTTCAAAGAAATGCCGTTTTGCTCAATCGCGTTAATGTCGAGGAGATTGGTTACAAGTTCAAACATCCGCTCGGAAGAATTGATGATTTGTGCGAGAAATTCTCGTTGCTGTTCGGCACTTAATTCTTCCCTGTTGTACAGCAGCATTTCCGCTAAATTTCTAATCCCGCCCAAAGGATTTTTCATATCGTGCGCCGCTATACCCAAAAACTCGTTCTTTTCTTGATTTAGCTCAAGCAGTTGTTCATTTTGGCGGCGAAGCTGTTCCGTGCGTTGTTCTACCAAGCGTTCAAGGTTTTTACGCAAATTATCCAACTGTATTATATCGGAGAAAGAGCGTAGTGCGGAGGTAATTGACGTGAGCAGTTTGACGTTGGTCAGTTCGGTTTTGCTTTTGTAATCGTTAATATCGAAAGCGCGAATAACCTCGTATTCAGGCGCTTCGCCGGGCTGCCCCGTGCGTAAAATAATGCGCACAAATTCGTTGTTGAGTTCCCCGCGAATATGTTCCACTAAACGCAAGCCTGCATCAGGCGTTTCCATAACGACATCCAGCAAAATCACGGAAATATCCGGTATTTTCGCCAATATTCCGCGCCCTTCTTTTGCCGAAAAAGCACTTTCAATTTGAATGGCTTTTTGTTCAAAAAGGTAGCTCGCAAGCGCATACCGTGTAACGGTATGAATTTCCTCGTCATCGTCAATGATAAGGAGTTTCCAAACGTTTTCACCATTTTGGGTGTTATGCTTGGAATCATCAAGCAATTCCAAGCTATCAAAATCCGTCGCAAGTGTGTTCATAGTTGTTTCAAAGGATTGATAAATGCACGTTGTTTTATCGGTGGTATTGTTCTGAGATTTCAACGATATTGTCCACGAATTGCACGAATAAACACGAATTTTGCAACCATTCAATTCCGCAGACGCGGCACCGCTACTCGCTGAACGATAGAGACACCGGCAAATTCACCCAAACCGTCGCCGGTAACATTCCATTCAATGTTCGGACCACCCGGACTAAAAAGCCCTACTTGACCACTTCTGGCGCGGGTTTGGTAATAGCGGTAAAATGCTCCGTCGTATGTTTCCACAATGACGCGGCTTTGTGTTCGTGCATTGAGCAAAGGAAGCGCAACGTTGTTGGAACGCCATGTGTTGGAGGTTACTGCAATGATGCGACTAGATTCCGTCAGTGTTGCTTCACCAAATCCCCGCGAAGAGAGTAATCGTGATGTTTGTGGGTCATGGAGATTAGTTCCCGTCCGGTAAAGTTCATTTGACCTTGCACGAATGACAGCGCGAGATTCAAACACGGTGTCAAGCACAACTGTACCGAGGGTTGTTCTAACGGGAACGATGCTTGTTAGAATTGAGACCGAATCTACAAGAGCAGCAAACGGCACTCGCGCTTCTGCACGGGCAACAAGGGTTTTCCAGCGAACTTCAATGGAATATGTTTTTCCCTCCATCACGCGAAGATTTGGAACACGATAAAGGCTTCTGTACGGCACTGTTGCTGCGGTGGAGGTGCGCGGCTGTAATTGCATAGGATAGGACTGCCCATCTACGATAATGGTAGCTTGTGCGTCGCCAACAAAGACTTTCTCATACGTAAATTCCTCCAAAGGTGGAATAGTTTTGGAGATTTGAATATCAGAAACAAGCTGCCCTGCTTCAAGCAATCCGCGAATCACCAGTTTTTCTTCATAAGGAAGCGTTGGCGTTTGTGGAGTACAAAACCAAAGTGGTAAGAAAAAAATCAATAGGCAGAAATAAACGACAAAGCGAGACCGCAGGGTTTTACCAATCGTTTGCATAAACATCGTCAGTGAGAATGAGACACAATACATTTTAATTCATAAAGATACGATTTTCTCACCTTTTTCGCTAATGTTCGCGCTTTGAAATTTTTCATAACTATATTTCAGTATAAAAGACAGGATTATCTGAATTTTTTCTTAGGAATTTCCAACTTTTTTTGTAGATTTGTGTACTTACAAAATTGTAAATCCACACATCGTAGAAACACCAATCGCACAGAATCGTTATGCTTCGTCAGCCGTCACACAAAACAGCCCTTTTTTGTTCGCTCCTTTGCTGTACTGCGCTTTTTTTTGCCAATGCCCTGAATTGCCTTGCCAATGGCGGTGAAGACGATTCTACACAAAAAAATCCTCGCCTTCCAAACGTTCCTGCTCGAAAAAAAACTGACATCGAAAAAACAAAAACCTACAACGCTGACCGTGTTGTCATCACCGGTGCAAGAAATGAAGTGTTGTTAAAAAACTCTCCCGTGCGTGTTGAAATCATTGACCAAGCCGTTACCAAAACAACAGGCATGGTGAATTTAGGCAATATGCTCCAAGAGCAAACCGGAATGGTTATCACGAACCACGTCCGCAACGGTGTGCAGATTATGGGCTTAAACCCTGATTATACCTTGATTTTGATTGACGGACAACCCATGATTGGACGTGTTGCCGGAGTGCTTGATTTAACGAGAATTTCCGTTGGGAATGTGCAACAAGTTGAGGTGGTGAAAGGTCCGATGTCGAGCCTCTACGGTAGCGAAGCATTGGCGGGCGTAATCAACATCATCACCCGCAAACCCGCTTCGGGGCTTTCTTTCAGGGTGTATTCTCAAGCGATTGAACGCGGCGCATTGGAAGCACAGGCAGAACTCAGCTATGGCGGAGAAGCCGTTGATGTGGCGGTCTTTGGGAATATTAAATCGGCGGCAGCATTTACAAGAACACAAATTATGCCGCATGAATTTGGCTTCGACACGCTCACTGTTCCTTTTTCCGGTTTTCAAGACCGCACCGCGCAAGCTCGAATAAAATGGTATCCTGCATCGAATCTTAGTATTTCAGCGAATCTTCGCCTTTTCGGAACAAGCAGCGAAGGCGTATTTATTGAGTCCTTCTTCGGGCAAGTGGCTTCCAACAAAGGTTCTGTTGTGCAAAACGACGCTTCGGCAACGCTTGCTCTGGAATGGACACATGGCAAAGCGAGGCTTTCCGCGCAAACGTATGCTTCCATGTATGATGAAACCTACAACTTCGATGTTTCGCAAGGTCAATCGGGGCGCACGGACAATCTTCTCCGCAGAATTTCCCGCACGATGCTTCAGTACGATGTTTTCTGGTTTGAACGCAATCGCTTTACGCTGGGCGGAGAATTTCAATACGACGACGCAAGTGGTTCTCGCTATCCAACCACACCCCAATACCTCACAGGCGTAGGTTTTGCGCAGTGGGAAGGTAATCCGCTTGATTGGCTTTCCTATGCACTCAGCGCCCGTTATGATGCAACAAGTGCCTTCGGCAATAGCTTCAACCCACGTCTTTCCGTGTTGTATAAACCCTCCGACGCGCTTCAGGTACGTGCTTCTGCGGGAACGGGATTCAAAGCGCCGGATTTTCGCCAACTCTTTGTGGAATTTTCTAACCGCCTCGCCGGAGCCGGATACGACCTCATTGGCGCAGACAGGCTTGGAAACACACTTGAGCCGGAGCGCTCACAGGCGTTTGACCTTGGGGTGATGTGGAATATGGGAGAAATAGACTTAGGTGAAGTCTCGCTGGGAGCGTGGAATCTTGATGCGCGGCTTTTTAGAAACAATCTGAACAATCTTATTGAAGTCTATCGCGTCGGCAGAAGCGACAACCGTGATATTTACTCGTATCGCAATGTTGCCCGTGCTTATACGCAAGGTTTGGAGACGACCTTACGCAGTGCCGCACAACTTTCTCCTTTTGAAACGTTTACTACTTCGCTTGGGTATCAGTACTTGGAAGCGATGGATGTGGAGGTTTTGGAAGCGATTGCACAAGGGCTTGCAGGCAGTACCAATCCTGCAACGGGAGAATTTCAGCCGTTGAAACGCGCAGATTATCGTGGGTTATGGTTTCGTCCGCCGCACTCCGGCACAGCGCGGGTGCAATACGACAATGAGCGTTTAGGTATTTCTGCAAACATTCGCGTACAATACATCGGCACGATGGGCGACGAAGCGCTTGACCGCAACGGTATAGTCATCGGCAATCCGCCGCGTAAAGTCTGGGACAGCGAGGCGGAATCTATTCCTGCATATTGGAATTTGAACGCTGCGGTGAGCAAAACTTTTGCGTTTGAAAAAAATGCCCGCCCGCTTGGTATTTCCTCGCTTCGTGCAACTGTCGGTGTGAATAATGCTCTTGATGCCATTAACCTGCGTTCTTTGCCGAATCTTGTAGGACGGCAATTTTTTGTGAATCTGAATGTGGAGTGGTGATTTTTCAGCTGTTGGAAAAGCGGGGATTTTGTATTTTGTCCTGGTATTTACCCTCGTTCTTCTCCTTTTCATCAGCAACTATGCGCTTATTCTGTCTCTACTTCTTTTCGCTTTGTGCCACAGTCTTTGCTGTGATGCCGCTCCAAGCACAAACGTGGACAAGTGCCACAAGTGGGAATTGGCAATCGCCCGAACTTTGGCAATCTTCCACTGAGTTTCCGGGTTCCACCTCCAACGCGGCATCAGTGCTTATTCTTCCAAGTACATCGCTTACCATTACCAACGCCACACCCCGCTTCCCCATTGCCTCGATGACTATTGGTTCAACGGAAGCAACTTTTCCCGTTACAATTTCAGGAAACGGCTCTTTGCTGGTTTTAGGCGACCTCACGCTTCATGCACCGCTAACACTTGGCAGAGGTATATCGCTCACGGTGCAAGGTTTTGTACGGGGAACAGGCTCGATTGTTGTTTCGTCGGAATCCGCATTGAGATTGACAACAACAGCGACAAACGCCCTTGCCACTACAGCCAGCATAACGGCAATGCCAAGAACGGAATCAAGTTTCGCCACGGTGATTTTGGGAGCAGGATTTAACGGTAGTGTGTTGTGGGGCAATGTCTTTGGAAACGCAAACACGCCGTTTCTGGGCTTGCTTCGCATCGAAGGAACGATGACGTTGAGTTCACCGCTTATTGTAGGCACTACGGGCACGTTTGATTTTTCTGAACAATCAAGCAACAAGCTCATACTTACTACGAGCGCCACCTTTTTCGGTGAAATCCTCAACCAAAGCCCAACACGTTTTTTTGTTAATGCGCCAGCGCCGTTGATTCTTGGTAATCTTGGCTCACGGACATTCTTTATCGGTTCAACAATAACGGTTTGTAACCCACTTGTCATTACAAATAATGGTATTCCTGCGACATTTTCAGCACGTGTTTTACCCGTTGTTAGTCAATTACCACCAATTGCGACAGGAAGTCTTGTGCATCGTATGTCCATCGTCAATCGGCAATGGAACGTTTCTCAACTAAACAATAACATACCCGGCACACCTGTTAGCTTCAGCCCATTATGGATAGGTTCGCAAGAGAATGCTGGTTTTAATAGGGGTGTAGCTGTTGCCATTGCATTTCGACCTCCGCCCACGACCTCTGTTCAATCGCCAGTTAGCGCTGCAATTACCGACCCAAATTTCTCCAATTACTTCAGATATGCTGTAACCGTCACGCAAAATGTTACGCCATTTTCGGATATGCCTGTGCTGGTGGCTTCGCAGCCGAGACCAGGGGTGCTTTTTTATACACCTACCGTTCAGTCTTCTGGAAACACGATTAGAATTATTGGAAATAGGCTTGTTTCTGGCGCTGCCGTAGCCATTGGCAGTGTAAATGTTCCGGCAGCAAATATTACATTGCATTCAGGAAACGTCTTGAATGCTGATACTTTAGCAGTAATTGTACCACCAAATTCTAACCTTTTTGGATGCCCTCCCGCTGCAATTACTGTTACGCAGCTTGGTGGAATTGCGAGCATTGGTGGTGCAGGTCCAATTTGTACTCCGATTATTACCCCAGATATTTACACTGTAACTCCAAACCCCGTTCCAGGCGGAAGAATAGATGCTTTACTTACAATCAGAGGAAGAAACTTTGGAATGAATACACCGAGAGTTATAGCGGAAGGGAGTGGATTAACAGCAACATTACTTCCCTTGGAACATTCTTCTACAAGCACAACAGTAAGAGTTCCCGGTTATGTCATCAGAAATGAAGGCAATTTAAGGCTCACAGTCACTAGTGTTGAACGCGCTCCAGTCGAAACAACCGTCAATATCCGCATCGTCAGTTCCGTTCACCAAAGCACAGCCTTAAACTTGAACAACCTCGCCATTTTCCCAAATCCCGCGTCAAACCTGATTTTATGTGAGTTTTTTCCAAATGATTTTACACCTGTTGAGTTTCAAATTCTTGATGTGTTGGGACGTGCTCTTTTGCAAAAAAGGGAGGAAGCCATTTCACGAGGAAAACAAGAAACGACGCTGGATGTGAGCAATCTTGCTAATGGAATGTACCTTTTACGCATGACGCAAGGAACACAGCATATCACGAGGCGATTTAGTGTTTCAAGATAAGCGCATGGCAGTTTATGCCCGAACATCGCTCCACTGCGGCATTTTATCAAACAACGCGACCACAAACGGGCATACGGGCTTGAGTTTGAGATTGTTCGCCCGTGCATATCGCACCGATGCTTCCACAAGCTGCTTCC
>VYMD01000487.1_pt1 | contig 10260 bp, 6 predicted proteins | sample 5115311 | NCBI WGS metagenome assembly VYMD01 (sample SAMN12291779, study PRJNA351875) | freshwater metagenome | isolation source: freshwater lake | place: USA: Michigan, Wintergreen Lake | collected 2013-08-08
ATCACACTCGCACCATTTTCTGCGAATCTTCGCACCACGCTCACCGTGCGCATAGATTCTACAAGGCTTGGGGCGATTTCCTCACTCGTGCAGCACGAAAGCGGTTTGGCACAAGCATTGGTGCGCATAAGAGGAGAAGTGCTGCCTATGCCCCTGCTCCAAGCCGCGCCGGAAAGTCTCGCCTTTGCAAGCATCGTGCAGGGAGATTCGGTCGGTACACGGGAATATGTTCTCACGGGAAGCAATCTGCCCGCACACGTCGTTGTTACTGCGCCAGACGGTTTCTTACTGCTCAATCCCGCGACTAATATCTGGGTTCGGAGTTTTACGCTTTCCACAAGTGGCACCGGAAGCGTGATGCAGCGTATAGCAGTGCGTATGGATTCGTCACTTGTTCGGACGTTCAGCAATGCCGCAATAACGCATCTGAGCGGTACGGCAGCATTCTCCACACAAGCAACGGTGCTGGTGAGTGGCAGTGTTGTTCCTTTGACGCTGCCCGCCGATGCTGAAACCACACTCGAACTCCGCCTTCTCACACTGCGCCAGCCCTTGCTTGTCCGCGACACGGCGCGGGTGCAGATTTGGCTGAAAGACACGCGCCTCAATGCGCCGTCGCGTCTGCATCCCCGCATTATTGGTCGTTTTCTGAAAAACCTTCGCACCACCTTCAAACTTGATACGAACAACCTCACGGTGCTGGGGCTACGCACCACACCCGCTACGAAAGCACGTCTTGAGACAATGACACAAACGCCCCGTACCACGCCGTTCACAAGCCTTGTCATAGAGCGCGTGGACACCAGCACCACACGGGAATTGCTTCTGGCTGAAGTCCAGCTTTTGACGACGCTTGGCATAGCGACCACGAACACCTTCCGCATTGCACAGCCCACGCTTTGGCTGGAAAGCGCCACAGGAATACGCTGGACACAAGACACCGCACAAATACAGATTCGCCCCGTGTTCGCACCAACACGCCCAGCGCAGACCGCACTAACGGCACGAGTTATACCAAATCCAACGACCGACTTCATGGAATTGAACTATACACTTTCGCGCTCTTCAGAAAAAGCGGTGCCAGTCATACTGCTCCTGTCCGATATGGCAGGGCGCACCGTCAAACGTGTAGAACTTGGATGGCGCACAACGGGAGAAATACATCAAGAAACGGTCTTTTTCTCAAGTCTCGTGGCAGGAACGTACCGTCTAATGCTGCTTGCCCCACACGAGACCATTACAGGGCGTGTGGATATTCTGAAGTAATACAGCCGCCAGCCCGCTTGTCCGGCTCATCCATCCCAATTGACAATCCTACGGCTAAAGCACGTGGGCTTTCCCGAACTCATTATCGTAACATTACTCTCAAGAAATATTATGGCAGCAACTCCCTCCACCATGATTCCTCTCGGCACACCAGCGCCCGATTTCACGCTTCCCGAAGTAGTCTATGGCAAACCCGTTTCGCTTCAGGATGTGCGCGGCGTAAAGGCGACTATTGTGATGTTCATCTGCAATCATTGCCCCTACGTGCAGCTTGTTAATCAAGAACTCGTGCGGATTGCAAAGGACTATACCCCGCATGGATGCTTGTTTGTGGGCATCAGTTCTAACGATGTCAGTGCTTACCCCGATGATGCGCCCGACAAAATGAAATATCACGCCTTAGAAGAAGGCTATCCTTTCCCCTACTGCTACGACGAAACGCAAGATGTAGCGCGGGCTTACGGTGCAGCGTGTACGCCAGATTTTTTTGTTTTTGATTGGGATTTGAAGTGTGTCTATCGCGGGCAGTTGGACGATGCGCGTCCCGGAAATGGCGTTGAAGTTACAGGAAAAGACTTGAGAGCCGCGCTAGATGCGGTTTTGAAGGGCGAAAGTGTTGCTGAAGACGGACAAAAACCAAGCGTTGGTTGCAATATCAAATGGAAAAAACATTCCTAAGCTCATCAATCCTTGTTTTCTATTCTCCATGAAAACACCAGTTTCCGATAGGGCTACGCAAACACGTCGCTTGCTTTCATCGAAAATTCCGGCAACGCAGGAGCAGCAGAACACCGCATTTCCCCTTTGCAAACAGCGATATTTCCCGGGGCGGTATAGACCTCAACCTCTTCATAATTCGGGTAAACATACCAAACCACCTGCACTCCGGCAGCAAAATAATCGCGGAGTTTCTCTTTGATGCCATTGACCTTATCATGCGTCGAAACAATTTCAATTACAAAACTCGGAATAGGCTTGCCGCCAATTTTTGCCTCATTGCGCTGCACAGAAGAAATGTAGGCAATGTCGGGGCGACGAATTTTTGCGCCGCCGAAAAGTTCAATATTCACCTCCGATAAAAGCACATCTCTTTGCTGCCGATAGATGGTTTGGTCAAAGGCAAAGATGATATTTTCTGCAATGATTGTTTCTTTGAATGTCATAGAAGCCTCATTTGTTTCGATAACACCTTGATTCCACTCGTATTTACGCCCATCGGTCGGCGGCTCCCATGCAAGAAAATCTTCCAGCGAAATCTTCTTCCCCTCATACCGAGACCGCACCAAGCGCATCGTACCATTGCGGGTTACGAAGTCCGATGGAATGCGGCGTTGAGGCTTTTTTGCTTGCAGTATTGACATGGTAATCCTTTTGAAATGTGGTTGTTTTCGAGGAATAACTTACGAAATTTTCTCAAGACCGCGCAAAGTTGTATTTTACTCACTTCCGTAACAACAATTTTCCATGAATGACTCTGTAACACTGATGCAACCTACATTCCAAGACATCCAAGCTGCTCACGAGCGCATCAAACCCTATATCCACCGCACACCTCTTTTGACAAGCCGCCTCTTTAACGAATGGACGGGTGGAGAACTCTACTTCAAATGCGAGAACTTTCAGAAAGTAGCGGCGTTCAAAGCACGTGGCGCTTTTAATACCGTTTTTTCGCTGACCGATGAAGAGGCTGCACGCGGCATAGTTACGCACTCTTCCGGCAATCATGCTGCGGCAGTTGCTCTGGCAGCAAAAACGCGAGGCGTTCCGGCATTTATCGTCATGCCCGAAAACTCGCCCCAAATCAAGAAGAATGCCGTCATGGCATATGGCGGAGAAATTATTTACTGCGGTAACACCCAAGCAGACCGCGAAAATGCTGCGGCGGAAGTTATGCAGCGCACACACGCAACCTTTGTGCATCCCTACAACGACCTTCGCGTTATTGCCGGGCAAGCAACCTGCGCAAAAGAAATCTTGGAAGACGCACCAAATCTGGATTTCATACTTGCACCCGTGAGCGGAGGCGGCTTGCTTGCGGGAACGGCTCTCTCTGCAACCAGCATCAATCCTCACATTCAGGTCATTGGCTGCGAACCCGAAGAAGCCGATGATGCTTTTCGGTCACACCGCGACGGCACGATGTATCCTGCCGTTACTCCGCCCACAACTATCTGCGATGGTCTTCGCACCTCGCTTGGAACGCTTACCTTTCCGATTATTCGTGAGCGGGTTTCGGCAATTCATACCGTCAGCGAAGAATCAATTGTGAAAGCGATGCGCAAAGTGTGGGAAGTGCTAAAAATAATCATTGAACCGTCTTGTGCCGTGCCTGTTGCTGTGCTGTTGGAGAAAAAACTGGATGTTCACGGGAAACGTGTCGGTGTGATTCTAACAGGCGGGAACGTAGATTTAGACAGGCTTCCGTGGCAGTAAATGTTTCGGTAAATTTTTCACCATTTCACGTTATGATACCAACCGAAGAACTTCTTGCACCGCTCAAAGCACGATTTGATGAGGCTTCCGACAGCATAGAGCAAATTGATATTTTAAACGAAATGGGATTTTTGCTGCGATTTCGTGATACAAAGCAAGGCTATGTATTTGCCAAGGATGCTCTTGAACGCTCGGAAGCCGCATCGTATCAAGCCGGGATAGCAAAATCCTCCCTCACGCTTGGCTATTGTCATTTTTTGCTCGCCCAGCATGATGAAGCGATTTCTTACGCACTAAAAGCGCTCTACAACTACGAAGAACTTGACGACGACCTCGGCAAAGGCAGAGCGCGATTGCTCATGGGTTCGGTACATTGGTCTATGGGCAATTATGACCAAGCGCTTTCTTACGCAATGGCTGGAATGAAAACGCTGGAAACAAGTGATGACGCTGAGTTTGCGGGTTGGGGATGGAATATCATGGGCGGTATTCACCAAAGCATTGGCGATATTGACCAAGCCGTTGCGTACTTTGACAAGGCTATGACGATATTTCAAAAATCAGGTAACACTATCGGCGTTGCACGAGTGATGAATGGATTAGCTCTGGCGCTTGATTCTATCGGCTCTTACGAAGAATCGTTAGAATACAGCACCAATGCCCTGTTGCTGCATAAAGAATCCGGCAATACGCTAGGAATCTCGCGCTCGCTGAATGATATGGGATTGGTGTATTTTCATCTCGGTAATCTTGCTGCAGCAAAGTCGCATCACCAAGAGGCATTGCAATTACGACAAAACAGTAACAATCCCTCCAGCGTCATCACGAGTTTGCTCAATCTTGGTTTGGTCTATTCTGCCGAAGGTAGTTTTGAACAAGCAACGGCAATGCTTTACGAGGCGTTGGATATGGCAACAAGCATCAATGCGAAACCCAAAATCTACGAAATTCATCTTGCCTTATCGCAGGCGTTTGAAGGCGCAGGCGAGATTTTGCGGGCTTTTGAGCATTACAAACACTATCACGCCGTTAAAGAAGAAGTGCTGAATAATGAATCGGCAACTCGGCTCAGGCAGCTTCAAACCACGCTTGCCACCGAAAAAGCCGAGCGCGAAAATGTGTTGGAACGAAAAAAGAACAAAGAACTCGCTGAGGCAAATGCCGAAATTCAGCGCCAAATGGCGATTTTAGACGAACAAGCAACGGAAATTGAAATTGCCAATGCAGTTTTGGAAGAAAAAAATCTGGTTATTGCCAAAATGCACGAAGATTCAGAACGGTTGCTGCTGAATGTCCTTCCTGTGCCGATTGCAGACCGCTTAAAACAAGGCGCACAAACGATTGCCGACAGTTTCGAGAATGTTACGGTGCTGTTTGCCGATATTGTTGGGTTTACGCAACTTTCCGCCAGCACGTCTCCCGAAGAACTTGTGCAAATGCTGGATGCAATTTTCTCCGATTTTGATGCTCTCGCCGAAAAGTACGGCTTGGAAAAAATCAAGACGATTGGCGATTGTTACATGGTCGTAGGCGGCATTCCTATGCCCCGCGAAGACCATGCTATTGCAGTTGCAAGCATGGCAATCGAAATGCGCGATGCCATTGACCGCTTTGGAAGCATTATGGGAACGAATATCCGCGTGAGAATCGGCTTGCATACAGGAGCAGTCGTCGCTGGGGTCATCGGTAAAAAGAAATTCTCCTACGACCTTTGGGGCGACACCGTGAATACGGCAAGCCGCATGGAATCACACGGCGAGGCGGGAAAGATACACGTTTCCGAAGAAGTGTTTGATGCCTTGAAAGAGAAGTTTGTGTTTGAGGAGCGTGGAGAATTGGAGATCAAGGGCAAAGGCACGATGCGGACGTGGTTTTTGACGAAGGTAAGATTGTAATTTCACATCAATATCACCCCACCAAGCCTCATTCTTTGCCGTCATTGACACAGGATTTTGTAATTTTGCACAAATCCTTCGCACATTTCACCTAGAGCATACCATGATGCGCCCCCGTTTACTCATCCTCTGTTGCTGTTTTTGCTTCCTCAGTGTACTTCTATCGTGTGCATGGATGCTGCCGAGTCTTTCCGCACAAACTCCCTTGATTGACTCCCTCCAAAAATTACTCCAAACAACGCGGGAAGACAGCAGCAAGCTACAATTACTCAATCGCATCGCCCAAGAACAGCGTGGCTACCCTGCTCTTGCACGTGCTACGGCTACTCGTGCAAGGGTGCTTGCAGAACAAATTGGCGACCAGAAAAGAATCATTGAGGCTTTGAATACGATAGCATTTTCGTACCTCGACCAAGGCGCATATTCCCAAGCCACCGATACTGCCACACAAGCACTTGCGCTGGCGCAGCGTATCAAAGACAAAAAGGGACAAACCCGTGCTTTGCTGACTATCGGACTCTCGGAGTGGCGACAGGGCGATTATGATAAGGCTTTAGATCGGTGCTTCACCATATTGCCACTGCAAGAAGATGGTGATATTGGCATGGTCGGAACATTGAACCTTATCGGTATCATCTACAACGAAGGAGGCAACTTTGCACGTGGGCGGGAGTACTTAGGCAAAGCGATCGCCATTGCCGGTACGCTCAGAGATACCTTGCGTCAAGCAGCCCCACTTAACAACATTGGTGATGCCTATATGAGACAGCGCCTGTACGATTCAGCTATCACCTATTTCCACCGCTCGCATTTTATCCATAACCGTTTTCACAATAAAGTGGGCGTGGCAACATTGCTGACCAATATCGGTGAATGTTATACCTATATGCGAAAATTCTCCGATGCAGACACCGCTTTGACAAAAGCCTTGCAAATGGCTTCCGAGCTTGGGAGCAAAGACCTGACTGCTTACACGTACAGAATTTATTGCCTCCTCTATACTGCCCAAGGCTCTCTCGAAAAGGCTATCCGGTATGGAACAATAGCCCTCACGAGCGCCGACAGCATAGGGTCTCTTCCCTATAGACGTGATGCTTTGGAGGCTCTTAGCGCAGCGTATTCTGCACAAGGTGATAACGCTCGTGCTTTCGATACCTATAAACGCTTCATTGCTCTTCGGGACTCGCTCGTCAGCGATGAGAATGCGAAAAAAGCTGCATACCGCGAAGCAAAGTACCTCACCGATAAAAAAGATAAAGCGATACTCCTTCTGCAGAAAGAGCGAGAAAAGCAGGCGCTTATTGAAAAGCAGCAAACGAGCGCAATTATCGCTATTTCACTGGCGTTTGTATTTACGCTTGCTTTTGGTGTGGTGTTGGTGCGGTCGAATCGTTCTCAAAAGCGTGATAATATGCGCCTTCAAGCCATGAGCCGTATCGGAGCCGACCTTGCAGGAAGTCTGGTCTTTCAGGAGGTCGTTCTGAAAATTCACCACGAAGTGAATCAACTGATGGATGCACCGATTTTTAATATTGGTATCTATTTGCCACAGGAAGAGCGTATTGAGTTTCGCTATCTGATTGAAAATGGTGATTTTTTGCCGCCACCCTCCGTCCAGATGAGCGATGAAGCGCGTCCGGCGGTGCAGTGCGTCCGACAGCGCAAGGAAATCGTTATCAATGACCACGACATCCCTATTTTGGTTGGTACAAAGCCGCAATCACTGGTCTATATGCCACTCATTTCCAATGACATTGTGCTTGGCGTTTTTAGTGTACAAAGCCTTCACAAAAACAGCTATTCGCCCAGTAAGGTTGAGTTTTTACGGGCTATCAGTTCGCATATCGCAACGGCAATGCAGAATGTACAAGCGTTTGAGGAAATCCAGCAGCAGCGCGAAGCATTGGCATTGGAGCGCGAAAAGTCAGAACGGCTTCTGCTCAATATCCTTCCGCCAATTATTGCCGAGCGCATGAAGCACGACCAATCGCTGATTGCCGATTACTACCAGAGCGTGAGCGTGATGTTTGTGGATGTGGTCGGTTTCACAACGTTTTCCCAAAGTGTCAATGCTCACGATGTTGTAACGATGCTGGACGGAATGTTTTCAAAATTCGATGCTATTATGGTCAAATACAACTTAGAAAAAATCAAAACTATTGGTGATGCGTACATGGCGGCAAGCGGTGTTCCTACTAAACGCTCAGACCATGCCGAAGCTATTGCGCGAGCAGCATTGGACATACAGGAATTGATGGGAAATCGTGTGCGCATTGGCATTCATACTGGTTCGGTCATTGCAGGCGTTATCGGCACGAGCAAATTCAGCTACGACCTTTGGGGCGACACGGTGAACACAGCAAGCCGCATGGAATCACAAGGAGAAGCGGGAAAAATACACGTCTCGGAAGAGGTATTTTTAGCTCTCAAGGATACATTTATCTTCGAGGAACGCGGAGAGATGGAGGTGAAGGGCAAAGGCATTATGCGGGCGTGGTTTTTACTTGGAAGCAAGATATGAAGGGTCATTCAGCCATGCTTCAATATACTGTTTCATCTGCTTCAAAATAACAAGAATACGAAAAATATCTTCATCTGTCGCATCAAAGGCTTTGCTGATAGTATAGGTTTGTTCGTCCAATACGAGAAAAAACCATTGCCGACCAATCACGTATCCGCCGTACATCCTGCGACGGTCTGGATTTTGTTCCCGTGCAGCAATCATCGCCGAAAGCACCTGAGCAAGCGGGTCGCGTCCCGGACGGCGCTGTGGTTTATACTCCTGAAGAAAAAAGAACGGTACTTGAGGCTCGGCTTTCCCTGTTGCCACAACGTAATCGACAATACCGCTCAAGGTCTCACCCCGCACCGTTGCTTTGATTGTTCGCTCTAAAAAGCCTTTATACCGACGCTCGTCGAACGGCACTAACGCAAGTAAAAACGCAATAAATTTCATTTTCAAATCTTCTTCGTTCCAAAATTCGATATTTTCTAATGCTCTTTGCCGCAAAGATTCTAGTGCTTGTTGTTCTTGCTCGGTCAAAGCAACATCGGCTTCTATCCATGCAGACAACGCAGGATGTGTAAAAGTTTGTTGTAACGAGAAAAACTTTTCGACTTCATCAATCGTCCAGCGTTCAAAAGATTTCATTTGTTTTGTAGTCGGTTGTGGTTTGGATATGTGCTTTTTGCTAAATTACGAAAAACTCTCTGTTTCATATTCACAAACTTGTTATGAAATCGCCTGCCCTCCACAGAGTTGCCTTGCGGATATTGCTGTTTCTTATATTCCCACTACCAAAGGTGCTATACGCACAATCTCCCTTCAAGCCGCCTGCACTCCTTATCACAGCCGACGCGCTCCGAAGAACGCCTGAAAATCAATATGCACAAATGGTTATTAACGACAGCGCTTTCAAAAAATACTGGCGATACCATGCCGGAGACAGCCTCATTTGGGCTTCTCCCGACTATGACGATTCTGCATGGGAAATTGCTGCAATAAATTATGCAGACACAAGTTTTCGTAGTCGATGGAAAAACTGCGGATGGTTTCGGATTACCCTACTTATAGATTCTTCGCTGTATGGAGTTCCCCTTACTCTGCTTCATAATGGTTTCGACCCATCAGAAGTGTACTTCAACGGAAAACTCATTCAACAACATGGCGTACCGTCCTCTATACCTGATGAGGAACAAGCACCTTTTCATCTATCCCGCTTAGCAGTACAATTACCGACAGAAACGTCCTTGTTTTTACTTGACAAAAAGCGTTTGAGCCAAACAATTTGCCTTGCTTTTCGCTATTCAACGTGGGAAAGTCAAAAAGCACCAAGAGAAGGAAATATTGATATCCAAACATCAAGCAAAGCAACTATAGATTTGTTGAGGTATAAACAATTTCAAACTATTTTTGGAATTGCGAGCGGCGCGTCTCTTGGTATCGGGCTGGTATTTCTTTTAGTGTATATCCTGTATCGCCGCGATTCTTCCGCATTATGGCTGAGTCTTTTTTCATTAAGCTATGGGTTATTATTTGGTTTAATGTCGTCTGTGGAGAATTTTGGAGGAGCCTATTTGATGAATAAAGCCTCTATCTGGTTTATCTCGGTGTTATTGGCTCTTCTCATACTTTTCTATTTTTCCTTCTCCTATCTTTTGCATTCCCTATTTTCATCACCGAAAGTACGCAGAGCAATGGTATGGTTTCTGCTCATTATGTCCAGCCCTATTGCGATTCTGCCAATTTTAGATAAAATGAAAATAGAAGTTCCTGATGTTCTGTTGACACCCTCATTGCTTATCATGGCTGGTGTTTTTGTTTCTAACCCCATCTGGGTACTTGGACGTGCGATATACAAAAAGCAAGATGGAGCATGGGTAATCACGTGCGGTGTTTTTTTCTTTTTCCTTTCAACTGTATTTGTTGCTAGTGGGTTTGTATCAGATTCCAACGCAGAAAATTCTAATTCCGCACGAATGCTTTTTATACTTTGCACCCTCGCCCCACCACTATCCTTCACAATTTTGCTTGCTCGTCGCAATGCTGGGCAGAGCAAAGCACTTGAACGCCAAACGGAGCTGCTTGAAACACAAGTCGCCGAGCGTACGCGCGAACTACAAAGCGCCAATGAAGAAATCTCACGCCAGATGGAAGTTCTATCGG
>VYMD01000488.1_pt1 | contig 10258 bp, 4 predicted proteins | sample 5115311 | NCBI WGS metagenome assembly VYMD01 (sample SAMN12291779, study PRJNA351875) | freshwater metagenome | isolation source: freshwater lake | place: USA: Michigan, Wintergreen Lake | collected 2013-08-08
CATAGTTTACCCCGGGAACTTGCGCCCATTGTTGGCGGCGGGAATTGCCGACGGGAAACTGTGTACCGCTAATTTGCAATTGCCATGCAAGGTCATTGTAGCGCTGGTTATTGCCGCGACCATCGGTACCAAATTGCCGTCCGCCATTCCAGACAAAACCGCCCCAGCCGTATTCTGCCATTGCAATAAGCGTAAAATCACGCAAGAAGCGGAAATCAAGCGTAAATGCGCCGGTATAAATCGGTGCAGAAGGACCAAGCGGCTTCAGTGTGGTATCAACCGCAGGACCGGTAGCGCCGCCAAATTGAGCAGGATTGAGGGCAGCTGAGTAGTTGTACACACCCGTTTCGGCAAAACGTCGAGTGGTGGTGTTATACGTTGCGGGGTCAATAAATGTCGGGCGAATAATAGTGCCGCGCTCCATAAAGATAGAGCGAATTTGCCCCGGAATGAGGTAATTACGGGTAAAACCATCGGTAATGAAGGCTGAAGGACCGATGTTTGTTACACGATTTTCGGCATAATTGAATACGAGGCTCAAGTTCAGTTGATAATCTGCACTCCGAATGGGTGTTGCGTAAATCAAACTTTCAATACCCCAACCATCAATACCACCGATGTTTGTAGGATTTGATCCCAAACCAGCTGAAGGTGGACGGGGAACATTAAGAATTGAACCATTCGCAATGCTGCGATAATATGATGCTTCGATTCCATACGCATTGTCAAATTCAAGTTCTAAGCCCACTTCCAATTCTTGAATGCGCTCAGGCGTGATGTTGGGGTTGCCTGCGTTATTTAAGATTGCACCAGCGCCCAGCGGTGATTGCCCAATCTGCCAAAGCAGAGCCTGCGATTGCGTAAATGAAGGAAGTCGCCCTGTTTCTCCGTATGCGGCACGTACTTTCAACATATTAATCTGTTCCGGCAGGAAGCCTATTTTATCTATCCGTGCTGCAAGGCTCGCTTGCGGATAGAAAATGCTTGCTGCCGTAGGATTTAATGTGCTGGCAAAGTCGTTACGCACACCTAACGAGAAGAAATATGTTTGCTTGTAGTTGATTTCTTCACGGACAAATACACCGGCATCACGGAAATGGTCAAAATCTTCTCCAATAGTAACCAATGTTGCGTCGCCGGAGCTAATGGTAGTAATAACCTCTGTCGGAAATACTTGACCTGACAAAGATACCGAACGGAAACGTGTGTCAAAAAGTTGTGCGCCGACAAGCGTATTGGAGTTCAAGCCTTCAATAATATCAAATGTGTAGGAAGCATTTAAGTCGAAATTGACTCGCTGTCGTGTTTCTTCGTACAACTCTTTTGAACCGCGTACGGCAGTTGCATACGTAAATTGCGCCGGAAAAACATTGGAGTTGCGCGTATTGGAGAAGTCAAATCCTGCGAGACCTCTCAAACTCAAGCCGGGTAAAAATGGCGCAATATATTTCGCTTCCAAAGAGCCAACAAGACGATTGGTAACTGTTTTGTTTTCGATAGCTGCAATAAGCAAACTGTCCGTACCGTTAAACCGACCGTATGAACGGCTTCTGCCTGCTGTATCGGGACCGAATGAAAAGGTATTACGAATCCAGCCGTAGATGTTATTGTCGTTTTGCGGACGGGTTGCTTGGGTGTATGAATAGTTAGCAGTACCGGAAATTGTCAGGTTTTTCGAGGTGACTGCTTCAAGATTCAGGCGCACAGATTGACGGCGAAAATCATTTTGCGGCAAAATACCAGCTTCGGCGCGGTCTTCAAAGCCCGCGTAATAATTGAAGATACCCGACGATCCGCTTGCATTTACTGAATACTGATTGATTGGTCCACGAATAAACGCCGCATTCGCATCGCGGAAGGAAAGTCCCATTGGCTCTGTATAAAGTTGTGCCTGTTCGTTCCAACCCGTTACATATTGTGCGTTAATGGTTAGTTCGTCAATACCGCCTTTACGGCTTTTTCCGCGTTTTGTCGTAATGAGTACAACACCGTTTTGACCGGATGTTCCGTACAATGCCGAAGCAGCCGGACCTTTCAACACTTGAATATCCTCAATATCATCGGGGTTCAATCCTGAAAGGAATGATGTTTGCTGACCGCCGGCACCAAAACCTGTTAAGTTGCCGGAGGTGATACGAACACCATCCACAAAATACACCGGTGAACCACCCAACAACCCTGCACCGGAGCGCACATTCACACGCAAACCACCGCCCACATTACCGCTTGCAGGCGTAATCGTAACACCGGAAACTTTACCCATAAGCATCTGTCCGATGTCGGTATAAACTTGATTTTCGGTCAGAGTTGCCGCATCCACGCGACCAACAGCCACTTCTGCAACGCCTTTTTGTGTACGCGATGCAACGCCTGTTACAACAACTTCCTCCAAACCGCGTATATCGAGCGTTAACGCAAAATTTGCATCAACTGTTGCCCCACCATCAATGCTGACAGTTTGAGAAGCAGTCTTGAAGCCAACATAGCTTACTTCCGCCGTGTATTTGCCGGGCGGAACATTGGTGATTAAAAATTCGCCGTTTTTCCCGGCAATCTTGCCGAGTTTGGTTGTGGTATTGCCTTGCGCAGTCAATAGTACCCGTGCGCCTTGCAAACCGTCACCGCTTTTTTTATCTGTAACTTTCCCTTTAACCGTACCATTTTGCGCCATTGCAACGCCAAATGAGCCAATAAGCAAAGCCAGAACTAGGAGTATCTTGTTTCTCATAATGCTTTGAAGAAAACAATGATAAAAAATGAATTAGGGGATTTTGCGATTATTATAGATTTGTACAGATTTTGTATCTGCCCCCCGAAATACCCTTACCATAGCCGAACCAACCGAAATAAGGAGAACAAAGAAACAATATCATGAGTACTGCTTGCTTACGCTGTTGTCAACCCCTATCTGCAAAGGCTGTGGTAAATGTATGAGGGATTACCAAGAATTGACACATCACCAGCAGTGTTGAACAAGAGTTTTCAAATTACCAAGATATTACGTCAATGTCAAGTTTTTACCATACTCTCCCTGCATCGGCGCTCATGGGATAACCCAAATCACTTTACCATCATTTGCCGTAGCAAAGAGGCACAAAATTTCGGGTTCTTCCAGCGAATTTACTCGATGCCATCCCTTGGACGAGTTTCCACACATTCCCTACATACAACTCAAGCGCGAACAACAAATCGTTGAAAGCACGTATGCGAACAAGACAAGGAGGCGGGAGTTAAGGAATAGAAACAGACAACAAAAAGCCCCGCACAAAGTAGCACGGGGCTTTTTTCGTCTTAATTCTTCTCAAATGTAGAAATCTCTAGAAAGTTCTGATACCCTACATATTGGAACTTTTCAGTCTACTCGGCAGAAAAAAGTTAAGTAATTAATGACTCCTTAACCTTGCCTTTAATACCAATTAAAAGGTATATGAGAAGGAATTACTACCAATTTGTTGTGCGGCAGTCAAATCATCAATAATAAAAGTACCAGTTACTGTTTCACCTTGTGTAAAAACAAATGGGCTTTGTATAGCACCAAACGGACCTGAAATGTAAATTGATGTATAAACACTACCTCCACTTGAGGCTGCACCAATCGTAAGCAAATACGTATGACTTGAATCATATCCATCAATTACATAAACAGCATTTAGTGCGTAGAATTTACCTGATTGACTCGCACCGTTTATATACACATATGCGCTGCTTGAGCCGAAAGATTGAATATTATTTACATCCGGCTTTTTTCGTACAACAACCAAATTATCCGGAGTTGGATTTACAGTCCATTTCACCATATCTCTATTTTTTTGAATAGATGAAACTTCGGATTTATTAATTGTTGTTGGTCCATTCTCTGTGCAAGAAAACAAACTAAAAACTAGAGTAAAAAGTGCTGAGAAAGAAATTAAGCGAACATAGTTCGCTGCGCCATTAAAACTATTCATAGAAGAAAAAAATAGTAATTGGAAACAGAATAATTATGGTAGGTAAATTTAAGGCTTACGGATTACGGAGATTGGGGTTGGTATTCCGTTCTGGCAGTGTAATTGGAAGGTACTGCCATGAATTTGTTGCCGTAACGTGCCAACGATTAAAACGGCGTTGGTCACAGAGGCGCGTTCCCATACCAAACAAGGTTTTATCTCGTTCAATATAGATAGAATCAAGATTCGTAACTGTGCGTGTTGCTAACGTGTATGATGTTCTAACTTCATTGACACGACGTAGCGCTTCGTCAGCATCGTTATTTATACGAAGAGCGCATTCAGCAAGCATCAAGCTATTTTCCTGCCAATTTGTAAAGCGTGCAGGGGAATCTTGATTGGGGTAGATAGCTTGTGAATGGTATGCAGCAGCACCTGTGCCAATTGGACCAATCAGGCTCAAGCGGAAACTTCCTGCGGCGGTTGCCAATTCAGCATCGCCAACAGTTGTCGGAGCAATTGCTGTACCAGCTACACGTCCTGGGAAAATACGACCTTCGGCAGGATCAGCTGCAATGTAGCGAGCAAAACGACGGTCGGGCGTAAACTGTACACGTCCCCGTCCACTATTATTCCACCACAAGCTGTTAATTGTCTGTACGCCATACAATACTGTAAATGCAGGATCTCCAACGCGCAGACCATTCTGTGCAGCAGTCAGAGCTTGTTGGTAACGTCCGTCAATGATATAGCATTTAGCAATAATTGAGTTGATTTGACGTGTTTGCGCAGCCGATTGGGCAAAAGGTAAAGCACGCTGAAGCATAACTATTGCTGAATCGTGCATTGCGACGGACGGAATGAACGGACCGCCAGCAATAACACCACCGCCACGACGCGGCTCTAAACCGATGTATGCAGCATACAAATGTCGTGCAATGCCAGCGTGCATAAACGCGTTATAGAATGTTGTATTGCGCAATGCTCTCTCTGATGCGACCGTCGTATCGAATCGAGTGCGTAGAGCACGGTCAACAAGTGTATCTGCTAAAAAGCGGTATGAACCCATCGAGGTCAATAGCCCACTTACACTATTGTTGTCAAGCGGAATATTGGCTAAGTCAATCTGCTGAAATGTTGGGAATGTAGCTCCCGGTCCATTGAAGAACAATTCATCGGACAAGCCACCAGCTTGTATGGCAGCATCACCAAATGCAAGGGAAAAACCACGTTGTACGCCGATGGTCATAAAACCAATTTGACTTGTAGTGTCAAGTGATCTGTCTTGAATCACGTCCGGTGGCGGGGTATAGCTTTGGACAAAACCTGCGCATGACCAAAGTCCAATCATACCCACGAATGTTGAACTGAGAAGCCAGCTAAACTTTTTCATAGTATTATAAAAGTATGATATTCAAAAATTTGTCTGTTAGATATGATTAGAAGCCCAATGAAACAACTAAGCTATAAGAACGAGCTTGTTGCAGCGTCAAGAAATCCTGACCTGAGCTAACGATACTACCCGGGTTGCCATTAATTTCGACTTCCACGCCTGTATACGGTGTCCATAGAAAGAGATTGCGTCCTGTCAAAGTAAACCGCAAATTCTTTACGGGAATACCGGCTTGCACAAATGACGGCGTTGCATCCCAAGCAAGGCTAACCTCACGAAGGCGAACCCAATCGGAACGTTCAGTAAAGTTTGTCAAATTGCCACGACCAAGTGAAACCGGGTCAAGACGCATAAATCGCTCTGATGCCGATTGGTACTCAGGTGTGTTGGGTGTTAGTACCGTAACATCATCGTAACGCGGGATGTTTGCAGAAATCTGCCCAGGTTGACCTGCCGCAAGTCCGAGAGCATTTGCCAAACGATTAAACTCAATGTTATTTGAGTACAGTGTTTGAGTATGGAATTGACGTGTACCATTAAACGTAAACCCACCAAGACCATATTCAGCCAATGCATACAAGGTAAAATCTTTCAGGAAACGGAAGTTGACAGAGAATGCTCCCGTGTAAAGCGGTACAGACGAACCAATTGCATGACCAATAAGTGATCCACTCAATGGTCCATAAATCGCACCGTTAGCACGCGCTGTGTCCATTTGCGGACCGTTTGCGAAATCGTAATAACCATTTGCGCGGAAACGCGGCGCTAAAGGACGCGGTCCGATAAATTGACTACGGCGCTGTCCTGCAATGATAAAGTTTCGCGTGAAACCGTCTTGGATGAAGTCCGTTGCATTAGCAGCACCACCAATGCTTTCAACCATTGTATCAAAATAATTGAAGATGAACTTCACATCAAGCGAATAATCACGGCTTTGTACGAGGCTTGCAGCTAATTCTGACTCAAAACCCCAGTTCAAAGCGCTACCAAGATTTGACGGCAAAGCACCTACGCCGCGCGAAGGTGCGCGTGGAACGTTTATCAAAGAGTTTGTTGCAACGCCATTAACATAGGTAAATTCGCCGCTAAACGTGTTATCAATCTCAAATTCAAGACCTACTTCAAATTCGCGGTTACGTTCTGCTACAATCGAAGGGTTTCCAGAGATGCTAAGAATACCGCCCGGACCATAACCTGATTGACCTACCGTAAATAACAATCGTTGTGCAGAAAGTTGTCCTGGCAACGAACCTGACTCACCGTATGCTGCACGAAGTTTTAACTGCGTGAAATTTTCCGGAAGGAAACCCAGTTTGTCAAGACGAACCATCGCTCCTGCTTGTGGGTAGAACACTGCTGATGCTTCAGGATTCAAAGAACTTGCATAATCATTTCTTACACCGCCATAGAGTGCAAATCTCTCCGCAGCATCACGAAACTCTTGGCGTAAAATAATACCTGCATCACGGAAATTGCTGAAACCTTCGCCAATGCCGAAGGTAAGAGATTCACCAGAACCAATATCACGTACCAAGTCTGTTCCGAATCGTTGTGCAGTAAGAGTTGCGGTACGTGTTTGACTGTTAAATGCTTGTGTTGCAAGTCGAGTAATGCTGTTTACGCCTGTTCCTAAGATATTTTTCGATGTGTATTCTGCACTGAGTTCATAGTTAATACGCTCAGTAGAAACCTCGAAAATGCCTCGTGAACCGCGAATAACACCACTGTAAAACTGCGTTGAGGGGAAAAACGTAGAACTACGGTATGACTGTCCATCAAAACCAACCGTACCTGCAAGTTTCAATCCGGGCAGCCATGAGGGATCATAATTTACTTGAGCCGAGCCGATAAGACGGCGTGTTTGGAAGGTGTTTTCTGCTTGTGCAATTGCCAAACTGTCGGTAAACTGATACGTTCCAAAAGCACGACGAACAGGACGAAAACCATTCGCAGGATCTGGTAGGAACGGGCTGTATAGTTGCGTGTTGCCAATCCAGCCAAGAACGTTATTGTCATTTTGAGGGCGGTCATTTTTGGTATCTGTATATTGCATACTTGCACTCAGCTTCAAATCGCGTGACGTTACAGCATCTAAATTTAATCGAACGTTTTGACGATTGAACGCATTCTGCGTCATAATACCTTGCTCTGCACGGTTTTCATAACCGACAAAATAATTAAAGATACCGGAAGAACCCGTGAGATTCACATTATGTTGCATGAGAGGAGCGCCAATTTGTAAACCCTGAGGAGTAAACTGCGGTCCACCACGCATAATTGCATTTGCCTCACGATACGAAATCATTTGGTTTTCTGTATAGGTACGAGAAGGCTCGTTCCAACCGAATGTTCCTTGATAATTGATGGTCATTTCGTTACCTAGTGAGGTGCGACCACGCTTCGTACTAATCAAAATTACACCGTTTTGACCTGCTGTACCATATAGAGCTGAAGCAGCAGCACCCTTCAAAACCTGAATATCTTGAATATCATTAGGGTTCAAGTCCGCCAAGGCGCTTACTTGCTGACCACCAGCGCCAAAACCTGTGATATTACCACCGCCAATACGCACACCATCAAGAAAAATTACCGGGTCTCCGCCGAAAAGTCCCGCTCCACCGCGAATAACGAACCGCAAACCGCCACCAACATTACCTGATGCTTGTTGCACGGTCACACCGGAAACTTTACCTGTGAGAAGCTGTCCCGTGCTGGTGTACGCAACTTTGTCTGTTAGTTGTTCAGCATTTACACGACCAACCGCAACTTCCGAAACCGCTTTGGAGGTTCTCGAGGCAACACCTGTCACAACAATTTCATCCAAGCCGCGAATATCAAGAATCAATTGGAAGTTGAGTTCAAGACTTGCACCATTATCTACGCTAACTGCTTGTGCAGCTGTCTTATAACCTACATAACTTACTTCCGCTGAGTATTTACCCGGCGGAATATTGGTGATTTCATATACACCATTTTTACCGACAATTTTACCGTACTTTGTTGCCGGGTTGCTTTGAGCTGTCAAGACAACACGTGCGCCTTGTAATTCGTCGCCATTTTTTTTGTCTGTAACTTTCCCTTTGACCGTCGCATTTTGCGCCATTACAACGCCAAATGAGCCAATAAGCAAAGCCAGAACCAGAAGTATCTTGTTTCTCATAACGCTTTGATGAAAACAATAAGAAAAAATGAATTAGGGGATTTTGCGATGTTGTATCAATCTGTGTGGATTCAAGCCCTGAAATAGCGGAATCGAAGCGAACATAAAGGAGCATGGGAAAACGTGTGATGATTGGTGATTTTCCCTGTTGTTGTAACGATGCTCTTGAGCCTTGTGCTGAAAACGCAGTTGTGCTAAGCAGTGTGCTAAAAGAAATGTTCAATGATTTAACAAGAATTGACAAATTATTAACATTTATTAACACGGACAATTAAATTACCAAGATATTGTATCAAAGTCAAATTTTTACAGTATTCTTGATAAGGAAATCAGCACTAATACAGAAAAATCCGTAGTTTCTGCACCACAAAACTCTTCACCATCTTTTTTGCTGCGATTTTTCGGACTTTTTTGTATTTTTGACATTCTGCAACATCAACATAGTGTGTTGCAAATGGCTGTCCTCACTTTCTCCCGTCCCGTCCCGCATGAACCATTCTGCTACGTCGTATAACGCAGTTCCTCGTTAGCGCCTGATTTCAAGGCGTTCTTTTTGTTTCACTCATTCATTTTTGCTCTATGATGAATCAATTGCGTGGCGCTTGTCGCCTTGCGGTGGTAGTTCTTGGTTTCGTGCTTGGTCTTCCCGATACTCAAGCACAGGTACGTGTAAGTAATTGGCAAACCTATTCTTCTATGCTTAATGTCAAATCGATGGCAAGCGACCGCTCAGGAAATCTTTGGGCTGCCACATCGGGCGGCGTATTTGCTTACAATATGCAAACCCGCGCCGTTAGGGAGTTTCGGAATATCAATGCGCTCTTTGGGTTGGATATTACCGCCATTGCGGTAAACTCCACCGACGGAACGGTCTATGCAGGCGGCTTCAATGGTGCGCTGAACATCTACGACGGGCGGAATTGGTCGCTGGTGCCGGATATTCTCACCGCAACGCTGACGCGGAAACAAATCAACGATTTCCTCTTTTACAACGACCTCGTGTTTATCGCCGGAGACTTCGGTTTGACCGTCTTCGACCCGCGCCGCCGCGTTTTCACCGAGACCGTACAGCGTTTTGCGGCACTTCCGCCCGGAGGCGCGGTGCGGCAGATGCTGATTGCACAAAATCGCCTTTGGGCAGCAACGGAAAACGGCGTGGTATCTGCTCCTTTAGGCTTACGCACCTACGCTAATCCTGCCGCATGGACAGTGCATCCTCTGGGCGCACTAAGCAACAATAACGGCAACACTGTGGCACTTGCAGAGCATCAAGGTTCGCTTTTCGTTGCGCAAGAGCGCAATCTCTGGCGTTTGCGGGGAAACAGTTTTGATTCGCTGGCACTGTCGCTTGAGGAGAATATTCGTGGGCTGGCTTCGGTGCAAAACCAACTGTTCATTGCAACGCAAAACGCTCTTTGGAACACGGCTCGGCAGACCGTTAATGCCAATCCGATGACGATTAACGCCCTAAGCACCGTAGATAGCGCCGGACAGCGCCGTTTTGTGGTGAATACCCGGCAGGGTTTCGCCCTTTGGCGCGACGCGCAAACGCCACTTGTACAGATAAATTCTCCCATTGACAACCGCTTCCGCTCGGTTGCCGTTGATACCAAAGGGCGCGTATGGTGTGTTTCCGGTTCGGGTAATGCCTCGGCAATTCCGAATGACGGTACGGCAACCGGTATTTCCATGCTCCAAGACACAACATGGCGTATTTTCACCCAGCAGCGCACAGCAGGAATGCCCACTAATGGGTACTATCAAATTGACGCGCAGCCT